>TARA_R100000808_G_scaffold6858_1_pt1 | contig 35699 bp, 19 predicted proteins | sample TARA_R100000808 | Tara Oceans TARA_R100000808 (sample SAMEA2622852) | marine metagenome | biome: marine biome (ENVO:00000447); feature: marine epipelagic mixed layer (ENVO:xxxxxxxxx); material: "saline water (ENVO:00002010), including plankton (ENVO:xxxxxxxx)" | depth 140 m | reverse complement strand
TCCAATTTATAATTACAAAAAAGAATTGGTTGGCGTTTCTGGGAGATCGATAGTAGATCGTAACCCAAAGTGGAAACACATAGGCGTAAAAAGTGAGTGGAAATACCCGCTTCAAATTAACAATAAGATTTTACGAAGCGAGAAACAGGTTATCCTAGTTGAAAGCATAGGAGATATGCTCGCCTTGTGGGACTGCGGAATTAAAAATACGATGGTTACTTTCGGACTCGAAGTGAGCGTAGCTGTGATCAGCTACCTTCTCAGAATTGACATAGATCATATATTTATTGCTTTTAATAATGATGAACAAAAAAGCTCGGCTGGTAATCAAGCTGCTGAAAAAGCTTGCGCTAAATTAGCCAGACACTTCGATCCCGAGCAAATCCATGTCGCTATCCCAGAAGGGTCTTGCGACTTTGGAGAAATGACTAAGGAGGAAATTTTATCATGGAAGAAAAAATACTATCAGCTTCAAGAGCCAAGCTTCTAGAAGACTGCTCTTGGAAATATTGGTGCAAATATATTCTTCGTTTACCGGAGCCCAAAAATGATGGAGCGGTAAGAGGAACTGCTTGCCATTTAATATTTGAAGTTCTTTTAAACCCTCGCCACAAGCCTCATTATGACGCCATAGTGAAGCAAAGCACTATCGAGGCTAGCCCAGCAATATGTAGGCTAGTCCGTAAAGCTCTTAAGAGAGAGGGAGAACAGTTCTTAACCGACGAGAACTATGAAATGTGTGACGCCATGATCCTCGTGGGGTTAAATCAAGATTTTTTCGGTGAAGATAGTGGAGGCGTTGTGGAATCAGGCGAAGTTGAATTCCTGTTGGAAAGCGAAGACCCGAAGTATAAGGTGTTGGGCTTTATCGACAAGCCAATAGTCTACAAAGACGGAAAAGAAATCAAACTCGTCGATTACAAAACCAGCAAAAGCAAATTCAAAGGGCAGGAGATAACCGCTAATCTACAAGCCATGACATATACTTTGGCTTCGAAAAAATTGTGGCCTAAATCAAAGAAGATCATCGCAGAGTTCTTATTCTTAAAGTTTCCCAAACAGCCTGTGCAAGAAATAGAAATCTCGAAAGATCAAATCGCGGGCTTCGAGTATTACCTCGCGGATTTGTATAAGATTATTAATAATTTTACGGAGGAGGATGCCAAGGCCAACTATGCGGCTCATCAACCGTACCCGCCAGACAAGGTTTTTGGAGGGCCGTTAAGCTGCGGATTTGCGAAGCAGCCCGGACAACTAAAAAAAGACGGGTCTGTGATGTGGCACTGCTCTTTTAAATTCCCATTTGATTATCACGTGCTTTTAGATGAAAACGGGAAGCAGTTGAAAATATCCAAAGAAAAATCAGAGCTAGGAAAACCTAAGAGCGGCCAAAAGATAGAACTCCGTCATTACGGGGGATGTCCCGCTCATTGTCAAGTTTCACAAAAACAAGATGATCCTTTCGATTTTTGATTGACACAACGTAAAGCTCTTGCTAAAATCGTTTTTAATGGATGACATTTTACCATTGTTCAAGTCTCAGTACTCTCTTGGCAGAAGTATCTTAACTTTAGAAAAAGCTGGCTCTTCAGAAGAGTCTGGCCCCGATTCGATTGTAGATATCGCCGTAGAAAATAATTTAAGTAAGATTTTTATGGTGGAAGATTCTATGTCTGGATTCTTACAGGCATACGACAGTCTATCCGAAAAGAAAATCGATCTGGTTTTCGGCCTCAGAGTTACAGTTTGCCCAACGGTAGAAGAGAAATCGGAAGACGCCGTGAGCAAGTCTTCTAAATATGTCATTCTGTGCAAGAATACTGAAGGATATCAACGGCTCATCAAAATCGCCTCAGATTCCCACAAGTTAGGCTTTTATTACGTACCGCGAGTAGACTTTCAAATTCTAGAAAAATATTGGGATAATAATGATTTACAATTATGTATTCCTTTTTATGATTCTTTTATTTATAAGAACCTATTAACATCTTCTATTTGTGTTCCTAACTTTGATTTTACCGAGCCAACGTTTTTCTTGGAGAGTAATGATTTGCCATTCGATTACTTGGTCGAAGAGAAGGTGAAGAGTTACTGCGAGAAGAACGATTACAATACAATTAAAACTAAGAGTATTTATTATAAGGATAAAAAAGATTTTAAAGCTTATTTGACTTTCAGATGCATTAATAACCGAAGCACTCTGAGTAAACCCGAACTAGAACATATGTGCAGTGACCAATTCTGCATGGAAAGCTGGAGCGAGAAAAATGCCTAAGAAAGTACAAGTAAAAGAAAAAATTACAGTAGATTATATTTGTGATGAATATGATAGAATTAAAAAAATTAAAGATGAAAAAGAGAGAAAAAAAGAATTAGATACTCTTAAAATTCTTTCTCAAAACATTGGTGGGTATTTGGTGAAATAAAACAATGGATAGAAATAAAAAATTTATTAATGATGCCAAAAAAAAATTTGGTGATGATTATGAATATTTAACCAAATACGAAAACCAATATCAAAAATTAAAAATCCGTTGTGTAAAGCATGACCATGTATTCATTCAGCACGGAAAACAACATCTTAAAGCCAAAGTCCCTTGTTCAATATGTAGAGAAGAAGTCCGTAAAGAAAAAATCAAACAAGAATTTATTGAAGAATTTGAGGGAAAGTATCCAAATTTAAAAGTAGTAGACTACACTCACGGAACGCACAAAACAAAGCCTTCAGTAACAATTTTATTTAAGGAGTGTGGGCATACTGAACATTTTACAAGTGGTAACGATTATATCTTAAATAGAGGCGACGAGTGCCCGACGTGTCACCCGAAGATGGAAAAGATGCATGACGCGAGGAATGCAAAATGGGATAGCTCTAAAGATAAAAGACTCAAAGAGATAAAAACCAAATTAGAAAAAATACACGATAATGCTTTCGGATACGACGAAATTGAATTTACTGGCAACGTAAAAGACAAAGTAAAAATTCTTTGCAAAAAACATAATAGTTACTTTTTTCAGACATTACATGACCACGGGAGGAGAGGAATAGAATGCTGCCCCGAATGTAGAAAAGAGGGAAAAGAAAAACGTGGGTTAGAGAAGGAAGTAGAGACCTTTAACACAAGAATAACAGAACTGCCGCACCTTGAAGTGCTTACCGATTTTTTAGGTTGGGAGAAATACCTTAAGATCAAATGCAAGAATTGTGACGAAATAACAGAATACAACAAAGAACAAGAAGGCGCGGATAATATTTATATAAAATTTTTCTCTTCGAAGTACGGGTGTCCGATATGCAGCGATATACAGCCGTGGGAAGATTGGGAAATACAGCATTTGAACAAACTCATATCTAATCGAGAACTTCATGAAAAATATTTACCTCATAGAACAGTTGTAGCTATAAAGTCAAAGCGGGCTGAGTTGGAACTGAGAGCAACAGACATAACTGGGAGAAAATCTTGGATTCCAGCCGAAGAAGCTAAGGAAAGGGTAAGAATCTCTAATAAAAAATATATAGATAAAATGATGAAAGACCCAGTTTTTAAATTTATACGCCAAACGAGGATAACGATTGGGAACTCTTTCAGAGCGAAAGATTTTAAAAAATGCTTTAAAACCGAAGAAATAATAGGGCTGCGCTTTGACAAATTCATCGAATATTTATTTGACCATCCAGAATTCGACCACGATCATTGGACGCTTGAAAATCGCGGAGAGATATGGCATGTAGATCATATTGTTCCTATAGATTACGCGAAAACAATAAAAGAAGTCGTAAAGTTAAATCATTATACTAATTTAAAGCCTCGTTGGGCGACTACAGCTATAGCAGAGACTCATGGCGTATTTGATAAAATTGGAAACCTCAATAAAAGAAACTCATTTGTAGGATAAATAATGGACGAACACTTACTCAGATTTGACAAAGAGAAAACGCTAGTCTTTATCGACTGCGAAACTCTTAACCTCTGCCTCAACCCCTGCAACAATTTGCCGTGGCAGGTTTCAATGCTGAAGGTTCAGGGCGACAAGAGTATTGCGGAAAAAGACTTCTACGTTAAATGGAAAACGCACCTCAAGATCAGCGAGGGTGCGGCGCGTATCACCAGATACAGTCAGGCCACAATGGACAAGCTGGGCATTCCTCCCGAAGAAGCGTTCCCCACAATTGAAGATTGGTTAGACAATGCTGATTATATCGTCGGGCATAATGTGCTTGGTTTTGATATTTATTTAATTAAGGGATATTACGAATACATGGGTAAAGATTATACTCATTTAACAAGCAAGTTCATCGACACCAACTGCCTCGCCAGAGGGGTCAAAATGGGCCTAGAATTGCGTTCTGACGACGATTTGATCACTTACCAGTACAAGGTCTACCACACGCGCAAAAAGGGCATCAGAACGAATATGACGGCCTTGGGCAAAGAGTTCGAAATTGATCATGATTACGACAATCTTCATAATGCTCTTGTAGATTTAAAATTAAATTTAAAAATCTGGAACAAGTTAAAATGGATGGTAGATGTATAGTCTTGACAACAATCAAAGCGCATGCTAAATTAAAACCGTGGAAAGATTAGATAAAATTTTAGATTTAATTAAAGAATTGGAAGAGAAGGAAGTTGACTATTTTCTGATTACTTTACGACACGATAGAAGTGAAAAAAAGGCTGATATCTTTTATAAATTTCAAGATGAAGATTCTATAGAGTATGTAAATGAAGCCTTAACTGAAATGGATGATAATGAGTTTAAAAGTATCCAACCCGCGAAAAAGTCCACGTCGAAAAACAAAAAACGTCGTCGGTAATTTGAGCGCAGCCAACTTTCAAGATAATTTTAAAGGAGTCAAGCTAGACCTACACGGTGTTCGCTTGCCCTCGTTTGAAATCCCCGCTGAAGAAAAGCATCGCGCTAAAGTCAGCGAAGATATAAACAACTACGATTTCCTCAGAGCCCTTTGTCTTAATGGGTTTAAAAAAATCAATCTCAAAAAAGGTACTGAAGAGTATGACGAGTACGTTTCGCGAGTCAAGTACGAGCTAGATACTCTAAAAGAGTTAGGCTTCATTGATTACGTGCTTCTTGTATGGGATGTCGTCAACTACTGTAAGAAGAATGATATTCCCACGGGTCTTGGGCGTGGCTCTGCCGCAGGTAGTTTGGTTTTGTATTTCGTCGGCGTTACTAGAATCGATCCAGTGAAATATGGGCTGTATTTTGAAAGGTTCGTTTCGAAGATTCGCGCCAAGAAAAAGGTTGTCGATGGCGTAACATATCTTGACGGCTCGCTTATGTGTGACGTTGATTTAGATATTTGTTACTATAACCGACAAAAGGTAATCGAATATCTTGAAAGCAAATTCGACGGCAAGACCAGCAAGATTTTAACCTTCAACACCTTGAGTACCAAGCTCTTGATGAAAGAGTGCGGTAAAATCGTAGCAGACCACAGCGATGCAGATATGAACAATGTATCTGCGCTGATTCCCAAAGTCTTTGGTCAAGTTAAAAGTCTTGAATCCTCATACGAAGAAGTAGATGAGTTTAGAGAGTGGTGTGATGACAACAGTGACGTTTACAATATCGCGCTAAAGCTCAGAGGGCTGATTAAAAACAAAGGGGTTCACCCATCCGCAGTGTCTATTTCGTATGACATGATGAAGGATAGCTGCCCAACAGAGCTTACCTCTGACAAAAAAGGCAGCGTAGCATCTTACGACATGAACTGGATTTCCGAGTTTAATGTCAAGCTCGATATCCTCGGTTTGAGAAGCGTTTCGGTGGTTGATGACGCATGTAAAACCATTGGGATTAATATCGATGATATTGACCTCAATGACCCCTTCATTTACAGGGAGCTTCAGAATTTAAGAACTCCACACGGGTTGTTTCAAATTGAAGCAGATACCAATTTCCACGTTTGTCAAAAGGTTAAACCTAAAAATTTAGAAGAGTTGAGTGCGGTTCTTGCATTGGCGAGACCCGGAGCGTTGGCCTTCGTTGACCAGTACGCTAACTATGCGAATACTGGAACCCAGCAGTCAATTCACCCCTTCTTCGATGATATTTTGTCTTCGACAGGAGGAGTAGCCTTGTATCAAGAGCAAATGATGCAGATGGCTCATAAGATCGGGTTTACTCTTGACGAAGCAGAGATTCTCAGGCGGATCGTCGGCAAGAAAAAAGTTTCCGAAGTTAGGAAATGGAAAAAGAAAATCAGCGAAAAGGTTAAGGAGAGTAAACTCGAACCCGAAATCTCAGACATTCTATGGAAAGTCTTGGAAGATTCAGCTAACTATTCGTTCAATAAATCTCACTCCATCGCATACGCAGCTTTAGCCGCGACCACGATTTATCTCAAGTTCAAACATCCCAAGGAATTCTTTTTGAGTCTTCTCAAGATGACGAGGCACGAGCCTGATCCGATTAATGAAATTTCCAAAATTCATAAAGAGCTTCAATATTTTGATATTAAATTATTGCAGCCTCACTTGATCAAATCTAAAATGGATTTTTCAATTGAAGGTAATAACATTCGATTTGGCTTGTTGTCCATTAAAGGAATTTCTGACAAGTCAATGAGTAAGTTAAATTCGTTCAAAAAGGAATACGAAAATAAATTTGAAATCTTTCAAGCTGCCGAGGAAGCGGGTATTGGATTGTCCACGCTATGCCCACTGATTCAAGCTGGCGCGTTGGAAGGATTCAAGCAGTCTCGTACCAAGGTAGTTTACGAAGCACAGCTTTGGAGCATCTTGACGCCCCGCGAAAAGAAGATGGCGATTCCAATTGCACATGAGCATGAATATGATTTGGTTAGAGTAGTTAAAAACCTCAAGGAATCCAGCGACTCCAAGGGTAAACCGCTAATCAAAGATACTCGCGTAGCGACTATCCGTAAAAAGTGTCAGAGATACAAAGAAATTTATGATATTAATAAGAAGTCTGAACGATTTGCAAATTGGTATTATGAAAAACATTTGTTAGGATATACTTATAATGTGTCTTTAATTGACATTTTTTCTAGACAGGGCAGAGACTTGACTAATGTGCGAGATGTAGTAGAAACTCCAGAAGGCAGTAACGTCACATTTATTGGCCAAGTCGAGGATAAGCCCTACCAAGGCGTATCCAGACCGCCCAAGAAAACACCATATCTAAAACTCTTTGTGGGAGATGAAACCCAATCAATTAAAGTGATGATTTTCTCCGGAAAGATGGAAGAGTGCAGAGAAATGAATAACGGCTTCCCAAAGGAAGGGCAAATCGTTATCGTCAGAGGTAGAAAAATGGATGACGTTGTTTTTGCAGACGCAATAGGCATACAAGATAATACCGTATATACCCGTCTCGCAGACCTAACGAAGAGCGAAAAAACCTCTAATTAACACTTGACAAATTATAAAGCTTATATTATCATTAGATCATGAACTTACAATTCTACAAGCCAAATAATAAACAAACTGGCTCCGCTTGCTCGTTTTACGGGCAATACGACAAGGACACTGGCGACTTTTTCTTGATGTCTACCATCATCAAGCAGTCTGGCCCTTCGGGTAAAGGCGCGTTTAAAGCCAATAAAGGAAACCCCAAGGGCTCTGTCACAATCAAACTAAGCGCCGAGGAGGCCGCTGGCATCGTGGATGCTATGGAGCGAAGCGCTAGATGGGACGGATACCACAAAAGCTCTAAACAGATTACCCGCATGAAATTCGAGCCGTGGGTAATGGGCGAAAAACGCATGGGGTACTCTTACGGTATCCAAAAAGAGTTCTTAGATGACTCGGTTAATAAAATTAATTTTTATATCGGGCTGGATTATGCCGCCGGTAGACTCCTTAAAGAATTTCTTTGCGGAGTAATGCAAAAAACTTTTGAGAAGGGGTCTGCTCAAGGAGTACAATATAATAGAGTTGAGGAAACCCAAGAAAGTATGCTGGCTCCTCAAACTGAAAGTGAAGAATTTTCAGATGAGGATGTCTGGTAAATGAGAAAAAAGAAACTTCTTTTTCAAAGCGATTACGCTTTAGCCAAGACAGGCTTTGGTCGAAATGCCAAAGCCGTTTTGAGTTATTTATACGATACTGGAAAATACGATATTGTGCATTATTGCTGCGGTATCCCTTGGTCAAGCCCGCAGCTTCAGAGGACGCCTTGGAAGGGCTATGGCACTCTCCCTGACAGCGAGCAAGAACAAAAAGAGCTTGGCCGCGATCCCCACGTTGGTCGATTAGCTAGTTATGGAGCGCATAATTTAGACAAGGTTATTCAAGAGGTCAAACCTGATGTTTACATTGCGGTGCAAGACATTTGGGGGATTGACTTTGCAGTTGAAAAAAAGTGGTTTAAACATGTCGCCTCGGCTCTGTGGACAACGCTTGATTCTTTGCCTATCTTGCCAGCGGCAGTGCAAGTCGCACCCAAGGTAGATAATTATTGGATATGGTCTGATTTCGCCACAAAGGCTCTTAACGAAATGGGTCACGAGCATATCAAGACTTTGCACGGAGCAGTTGACGGGGAGAACTTTTACAAATTACCGTCCCAGATTAAAAAGCAACTTAGACAAAAGTTTGGAATAACGGAAGACACTTTTATTGTAGGATTCGTTTTCAGAAACCAACTCAGGAAATCCGTACCCAATTTAATAGAGGGCTTTAAAAAATTTCAAAACAATAATCCCAATTCTAATTCCAAGCTTCTTCTTCATACGCATTTTGGCGAAGGCTGGAACATCATGAAGTTGGCTGATGAGTATAAAGTCTCTCATCAGGACATCATCACTACATACGTTTGCAGAAAGTGTTGGAACTATGCTGTTCAGCATTTTCACGGATTGAATACTCAATGTGGACACTGCGGAGCGAAGGATTCCTGCACCACTACAAACGTTTCTGAGGGCGTTTCTGAAGAGCAGCTTAATGAAGTATATAATTTAATGGATGTCTACTGCCACCCGTTCACCTCTGGCGGTCAAGAAATCCCCATTCAAGAAGCGAAGCTTACAGAGTTGATTACTCTTGTGACTGATTATAGCTGCGGTGAAGAAATGTGTCAGGACGGAGCAGAGTCTTTGCCGTTGGCTTGGTCTGAATATCGCGAGCACGGTACAGAGTTTATTAAAGCTTCCACGAGTCCGTTATCGATTAGCAAGCAGTTGGGCAAAGTGTTTAAGATGAAGCCCGACAAGAGGCAAAAGATGGGCAAGCAAGCTCGTAAATGGGCGATAGACAATTTCTCCCCAGCGCATGTCGGCGGATTCATAGAAAAGTTTATTGACGAAGCTCCATTTACCGAATACGACTTTTCTCTTGAGGAAGTTAAGAAAAATCCCCAAGCGGAAATCCCGGAAATCGAAGATGACTCAGAATGGATCAAAGCTCTTTATCATAATATTTTAATGCGTCCAGAAGTTGACGAAAAGGATGACGGTCACAGGTATTGGATGCATGAAATCGCCAGAGGCATGAGCCGCCCTGACATCGAAAAATATTTCAGGCAGGTCGCGCAAAAAGAAAATGCAGAAAACGAAAAAGTAGAATTTACAAAGTTTCTAGATGAAGATGACGAAGGTAAAAGAATGATCTACGTTATGCCAGATGGCCCGCGTGATGTCTTTTTATCTACAAGTATATTTAAATCACTTAAAAATCAATACCCTGATTATAATTTATACGTGTCTACCAAACAGGAGAATGCGGAGATTTTAGATGGTAATGAACATATACATAAAGTAGTTCCTTACGTTCCCCAAATGGAGGATTGGGCTTGGCTAGAAGGCAACGCAGAGCACAAAGGCTTTTTCGAGATAGCTCTACTGCCTTTCGGTAGAACGCAAAGATTTATCGACTATCTACATAACGGGAAAGACAACATAACTTACGAACTTAATTTGTAATGCATATCGTAGAATCATACGCCACAAGCTGTGGAGCAAAAATATCAGAACCTTTCATTTACGAAAAGTTCTTTCCGATAGCTATTGATAATTATATTACTTTATTAGCGGTCAATTCTCCCGAATCTAAAAAATATGATTATTGGCAAGAGGTTGTTGATTTGCTCGTGCCGATATTGTCTTCTCACGGGATCGGCATCTTGCAGGTCGGCCATAAAGACGATGCGCCTTTGCGCGGCTGCTATCTAACTCTGGGACAAACATCAGCCAATCAAATAGCTTACATATTATCGCAAAGCAAGCTCCATTTGTCTGTGGATGATATGACAATGGATATTGCGTCGAAAAACGGTACTCCAACCGTGGCTCTGTTCTCTAACTCGCTCCCGAACCAATCTGGCCCGTACTGGAGCGAGGACTCCAAATGTGTTAATTTAATGGCTGACCTAAAGGGGAACAAGCCTTCTTATTCTAGAAACGAAAACCCTAAAACAATAAACACTATCATGCCTGATAAAGTGGCCGAGGCAGTGTGTAAGCAGTTGGGTATCGATTTCACCTCTCCGTATAATTATGAGTATATTGGCGCGGCATATCCATTTGGAATGATGAACATCGTACCTGATGTTTCAATTCAACATTATGGAATCCAGCCGCCGAATAATATTTCAATTAGAATGGATTACCTTTTTAATGAACAAGGTATGGCAGAAAATTTATCTGTAATGAAATCTAATGTCGTTACTGACAAGCCAATTAATCCTAATATATTATCTCAGCTTAAACAGAATATTAATCAAATAGTATATCTAATTAAAGAAGATAATGAACCTAATTTTATTAAATTTTTAATGAGCAGCGCGATTCAGTACACGCTTGTCAGCGAATTACCCGAAGACCAAATCGCAAAGCACAAAAGAAATTATATGGATTACGGGGTAATTGTACATAGAGAGCAGATTACCAAAGACAAGATAGATAAAGATAATAAATTAAAAGATAAAAAGTTATTTTTTAAATCAAATAAGTTTATTTTGAGTCAGGGTAAAGTCTTTCACGATAAAGCTTCTTGGAAGAGGGACTTGCCCGTGAATTCTTTTGAGAAAAAAGTAGCGCCTGTTCTGGATTGTGACGACTTTTGGGATGATTTTGATAATTACTGCATCTTAACCAAAAAAGAGGGTTGACAATCCTTAAAGCTCGTGTTAGTATATTCATATGCCTAGGAAAGCTACCACTAAAGTCCGCACTGTTAAACGAGACACACACGGACTGATCGTTGATTCCAATGTAAATTATATCTTCAATGAAGATGGATTTGTTGATTGGAGAAAAATGGTCAAAACAGAATATCTTGTGCCGAATAAAGACCGCACAAGCGAAACAGACGTAACTAAATTGTCCGATTATGATCTTTTGATTTTACTCGGAGGTATTAAAGAACTCGCTCAAATCCGTGGTTATACTGACGTAACTTATAACGTCGTGTCTCCTCACCCAGAATACGTCGTCGCAACTTGCAGTATAAAATGGATACCTAATTTCGAAACCGAAGGTCGAGAAGTCACCTTCTCTGCAATCGGAGACGCAGCGCCACACAATACTCACAATTTTGCCAAACATTTTCTTGGGCCAATTGCTGAGAATAGAGCTTTTGTTCGTTGTGTTCGTAATTTTCTTAAAATTAATATCGTTTCTAAAGAAGAAATGGGTAACTCTAAACTGGCTGAAGCACCCGTCGAGACAAGCGCGGCTAGCCCTGTCTCTACGCTTCAAACGGTTATGAGAGAGAAAGGTTTCTCTTTCGACAGAATTAAAAATAAATTAATATCTGAAAAATTCCCAGAAGCCGATTCGTTTGAATCCATTAACGATATTCCAAAGCCCAAGATGCTGGAGCTTATAGGCAGGATCAAAAGCGCCTAGTGCTGCCAACAAGTTAGCGTGTCTGGACCAGCTTCTCGTAACTCTCCTGCTGTTCGATCAAGCGTGTTATTTACATAAAATTGTAATGCAATTTTTGTTCCACGCGGCGGGTCGTAGCCCTGAAGCGTTCCTTGGTAATCAAGGAATTGTTGATTTGTTATTTTGCCCCAGCAACCACCGCTGACATGCTGTTCTTGCTTGGGCATAAAGTCGGTATAGATAGATGGCACAGAGTTGTCTTTGACAAAAGTCTGCTGTTCGCTAGCGTAAATCCCTTGACCAACTTGCCATAACAATGGAGATTTGCTGGCTCCATCCGCATCACTTATTTGGTAATTGTTGACCCCCAACCAACTTTCGTCAGTTTCATTTCCATCCGTTCCATCAAAAAGGTCAAGAGAGCTTGTCATCATTCCGCTTTCGAAAACGAACTGTCCAGTGGAAGTAGGCGCATTTTCGGCTGTAAACGTAGACACATTAAAATCTCCGTATTGAACATCTGGTTCTATATAAGCGAATGAAGCATGACCTGATTGTAGCGATCCGTTACCAGCCCATCCTGTATGAGAAGCGTCTTGGAAAATATAATGCTTGGGGAAAAGTCTTTCTTGAATGTTCAACATCCACGCTTTATATTCAACTGAATTGCTGTCAACTGTAATGGGCAACAATGGTTGAGTACTATAATTCAATAAGCCCAAATGCCAAACTATTTTATAATGGTCTACATTGTAGCCGTCGCTTGCCCCCCAAGGATATACAGAACGCTTGGCTCTATTTACGATAGCTTGAGCATTCGGCATCACAACGCTTCCGAATCCGCTGCCCCAAGAAGTTCCATAGCTTGATCCGCTCATTGGTGAACTAATCGTGTTATTGCCTTGCCACGGTTTTTCATCGCGGAAATGTATGTAGTTGCCAAGCCAAGAGCTTACTGTTTCGGCGCGGTAAGGATTGCTCGAATTTGGGTGTACGAACTGTTCTTTCACCCTATCAGTTTTATATAGTTCGTAAAAATCATCTGTTCTATATCTGTAAATATGGCGAGTGCCCAAGCCTACAGGTTTAACCCAATTTGTTTCGCTTTTGTTATCTGCCCAGATGAATGTTTTCATAGAACTAACAAATGGAGTATAGCCCGTGGTTGTGAAACTAAATTCTCCATCATTAGCGTCTCCTTCTAATTTTAATAGCTTGTAGTCGTCAGTAGATAACTTCCCGCTAAATCTAGGACATTCAATACATGTGCCATCCAATTTTTCTGCTGCGGTACATTCGAAACAATCTCCGAGGTCATCGCTATCGCCGTCAGCGCAACCACCTCCTTGGTAATTATCTCCTCCAAACACATTTCGATAATCTACACACGCATTACAATCAGCGCCTCTACACCAAAAAGTTTCTGAATCTGGCCAAATAGATTGAGCGTTTGTTCCGTCGTCATCATTACTCAGACCTCCTCCTCCTAAGTGAGATGTATTTGAACCTCCGATCCAATAAACTGGATTAGATGTTGAATAATTATCCCAATAAATACCATTGCGGATATTGTTTATATGCTGTTTAGCCGTGGCAAAGGCTGTGTCTTTTGAATCTCCATTAACTATTGGCCAAGGGTTTCTGTAAGTGTTTGCTGAATCATTAGGCACTGGCCATTGTTGGTATAGCTTGGTAATTCTTTTTGTAACTGTACTTTCAGCATGAGCAGGGGTTTTTACGCCGCTATAAAAATAGTAGGAGTTGTCTAGTCCTGCATTGCCTTGAGTTGTAGCGATGTCAGGATGACCGCTGAGAGGCATGCGACCATCACCGTCATCTTTTTGATAGTTGACAATTCCACTTGGTCGTATAAGACCCTTCGCGGCTCCAACTGTAAAATCAAATTGTTGTAATTTAAATGGAACTGCCAATCTTCTAAACTCGAATAAAAACCCAAGCTCTTCAGCCTTGGCCTTAACGTCTTCTACGGAAACCCAATCGGTAGACGTAATTCTATTAAATGGGTCATTTAAATAGTTCGGATCGACTTTTAAACTACCTCCTCCTGTTGGATTCACTACGCCATAAGAAGTATTTTTTTGCGCTGGATAAGGAAGAAAATCGTAGGTCTCAGTATGATCTTGAATTTCTGAAAATCTTTTTTCGACTTCGCTATCGCTAGTTAACGCCATAACGTCTTTATAAGTGGCGAAGCTGTATCTTTCACTTTGCCTCTTATTGATCATTAAATGTCTTGCTCGCAAGATACTTTTATCGTAAACCTCTCCAGTGTTGTATCCTACCTGCCAACCAAATAAAATATTTTTCCAAGCATGATTTTTGCTATGATTATCATCCACGCAACTTAAGCCAGCGGCGTCACTGCATCCCGTTAATATATCTATATAACTAAAATTTTTATCTAAGCTTGCTCCATATCCTAAGTATCCGGGCCAAGTTCTTTGCCATGTTTGTGGGATGTCATACTTCTTTCTCCATGCGCCGTATCCTCTTTCTATATAATGATCATTGTTTGTATAAAAAGAATCGCTCCAAACAAATGCGTTCCATCTATTAGCATCTAAAATACTGTCAGCGTTTCCGTAACCCCAAGATGCTCTATAATGATGGTTCATTAAATAATCAGGCATGCGATCAAGAAACATGTATTTAGAAGCGTTGGCGTATCCTTGATGCTGGGCTATCTTGTTAGTAGTATCGTTTGCATCAAAGCCAGTGCATATTCCATACACTCTGCCTGTCCCGGCGAATGTATAATCTGGTGGCCTGTGGTCGTTAGAATCCCAATGCGTACCGCTTTGTTTATATCCAGCATACGCTCTCACGTCTCTGGTTGTAGCTAGCTGAGTATTTAAAGTGAAAGTCTTTGTGTGAGACAAGAAAACTTCCATGTTCGTGCTGGGAGATATTTCTTTTCCCGCGCTTCCGCTTTCATACCAAACTTGACTAGTCGCGTATCCCGCGCTTCCCCCAGCGGCTTCTCCGAACTTACTTAATTCGGTGGAACCAAAATCACTTTTAAGTCTACCCATCGTACCGCGAATTTTATAATGATCTTTTTTATACCATGACCCAAAAGCTGTATCGGGGGCAAGGGAATCCGAGCCGTTCCTTACGGGGAATTGAGTTTTTTCAGCTTCAATATCGTAAACATTTGTTTTAACAGATAGGTCTGTGCCGTGTTTTTCCATTTCGGTCACATAATTATCCGGCAAGTCGTTGTGATTTTTAATTGGAATTCCGAGTCTTTGAGCCACACCGATGACTTTAGAGCCGTCAAAAGTTCTTGGGTCTTCCGCTTCGCCAGATAAAGGTTCAAATCTTTCTTCGAAAAAACTATACGTCACTCCTCCAGCATCAGCTTTAAGCCAGTTTACATCTTCCCATTCTTCGTATCCACGGTGGTTTCTTTTTACCGACCACCCAGTTTGATGGCTCATCACTAAGAAATTGAAAAGGTAATCTTTTTCTGTAGCTCCGCCATTTTCTTTGAACTTAGCGCCACCGTCTTTTTGAAGTTGCTCGTAATAAACAATTTCATCCTCGCAAGTTATGACTCCACCAGATTCAGACAAGTACAATTGCTTTGAAGACCAAGGAGCGGTCACGGCGGTTTTTAATAATCTACCTTTTGCTTCGGCTAAATTGTCTGCTATACATTGCCACTTTTCTGCCGAAGGCTGGTCAATTCTAAATTCGACGCTATACAATCCAGTGGGCACAATAAGCTCACCCGAAGTATAAGGATACATTTCGTAATAGTCGTTGAAAGTATGAGGTCTAACTTTCGCTATAGAATTTACCCTACCGGCGAGATAATTATATTGATCAACGTTCATATGAGCGCGATTAAAACGCGCTCTCGGTTTTTCCATGTTGTCGTGCTGATCCCATTTAATGGGCATGGCATTATCGCCGGTAGTATCATTTTTAACATGGCCAAAGTCAATATCTCCGGATTCGAGGCTTTCTTTCCGGATTTCTGGATAATTATTATAATTATAACCGCTTGTGTAATCGTAGCTCATTTTTATTAACAAGTATTTGTACCAGTGTTATTTACATTTGGATATTCATAAAATCCACCTACATTCCAAAGCCGATCATCGTGTGCTCCGCCGTGCTCTTCTTGATTTGCGACGTAACCCGGCCTCTGACCCGCGTCTTCAGTTACTCCATCGCTTTGATAGTAGCTAGAGTGACCGCATCCATTAGTCATTCTATATTGTACATATTGTCTTACCGCCGGTTCTTGCATATAATATCCATTTTCGGAATTTTTATATCCGTGCCCCTCATGACAAATTACACCAGTGTAACTAATTGTGCTTAAGGCTTTTGCTGTCGCTCCGTGGCCAGATATTTCGTTCCAGTTAAACAGTTTTTCGCGGGCTCCGCCGTTGTCTGAATCGCCAATCATACTAGCAAGAGATACGCATCCAAGACTCGGCGTCGTAAGACTTTTGTTTACCCAATAAGGCAATGGTCCGTGCCACCATGCGAATTGTTCACTATCTCCGTTAGCGTGAGCGGACACTGTTTTGGTTGCTGCTGGACCAACCCAAGGCTCACAATTTAGTATAGTGGCAGGTATATTTGGGAAATCTGCTTCAGCGCTAGGCCATTCTGCTGGACCATGTATTTCAATATCATAATTTTCTAAAAGCGCTTTGCCGGTTCCGTCAAGATCATCCTTTGAAATAAACGTTCCATCCTTTTTGATTGCACCAGTTAACTGTATACCTACAACTTGATAATCATTATCCGAATTAGTCCAAATATTTTTAAGCACAGGATCGTTATAAGGGTCTTTAGTAGCGCAACAATCATCGCCTCCAGCCGAAACTCCCGCCCTTCCTTGATCAACGTAGCAGGTCGAACAACCAATCACAGGAACACCCGATGGCAATAATTCTTGAGCGCCTATTGCGCTTAAAGCTGTCGCGGGATCAGAATTTCCGCAATTCGGATCACCCTTTTTTCTAAATATTACATGAGGGCAATATTTGGTGAAAGCGGCCCTAGCGGAGTCTCCCATTACTTCTGGGAAAATCCAGTTACAGGCTGGCCAATATAACATCCCGCTCCCCGTGCTAAAGGCTCCCACGGTAATCATACTGCCTGTTACGCTATGTATGTCAGCAGGAGGCCCGAATTCGTTATAATGTCTATCTAGCTCTACCAAAGTAGGTCCGGGTTTACATAAAGGCACACCAGCGGCTGTATCTTGAGAGAAAACATCTCCATCTGCCCAAGCAGGTACGTCAATTGCGCCGTATTCTTTTCTGTAACCTATTCTTGTTTTAGTATAGGTGTCGCTAGTAAATTCTCCTACGCCAAATTCTCCGGAATGTCCAGCATGAACATTACCCCTCCTATAAGCGTTATTGTAAATTTCTGGGTGCTGCCAAAAATTTCCAGAAAGATGATATAATTCTTGTCGAAAACCAGAGAGCGCCCCATTCATTATAGATGTACCCAAAAACAACTTGGAGTTTTGGCCTTGCGCTTGGCCTCTTATAGAGGTTTGTTCACCAGCCCTTGTTGTGCATTGAAAAAGAGAGTTAAAAGTATAGTCTTTTATTCCTAGAGATACGTCATAACGGTATCTAGCGTCACCCGGCGGGGTTCCCAAAGCTGGCGAAGAAATTGTTAGACCCGCAGAGTCTAAGCCCAAGTTGGGGTAATTATAATCTTCCAAGCCATGCAGCGAGGTGATCTTTTGAGCGGTTAATCTATCTGTGATTCTACTATGCAAAACCGGGCTAGAGCCATGTCTTCCATATTGTTTCTCGGTTAAAAATATAGGTTCAGGTCTGGTTGTTCCTTCATCTAATCTGCGCTCAAAATCTTTAGATGTTCTTTGCAGAGGACCGTAGTTTTTACTATTATTCCATGTGTAAATTACTCCGTTATTAACTTCTTTGGACATCTTGTAAATTAAATTAATATTCTTTTGATAAGAATAATGCAATGCACCATATGGTCCGTAATAATATTTAGCATTAGGAGAATTCTGGAAATTAAAGAACTCGGAATTATCGACTCCCTGCCTAGCATTGTCGAACATGTCTCTTATTTTTTGCCCATAAGCTTCCACGGTTGCTTGAGCGCCAAAGCTTTTTGCCGCGTCGTATTTATATGAAGCCGTATCATATGACGACGCCGTTGCTGATACGTCAAAATCCCCAGTGAGAGTCGGAGACCAAATGGGCGGAGTTACTCTTTGCACGAGTTCGTATTCGTTAGGATGCCAGTTTCGCGCAATGCCGGTGGTTGCCTCAGAGTAATAAGTATTCCAATAATAAGCATAATTGTATGCATTAAATTCATTTGTATCACATGACATAATGTGATTTTTAAAAGCTGCTCCTGAAGGATGATCTGTCAGCAATCTATATAAATTAACTTTTTCAGGTTCTCCAGCGGCGACTTTGAAGAATCCTGTCCAGATTCCATCAACTCTATTAAATTCATATAAACCACTATCTATATCTCCGAGTTTCATTTCGAAGAAATTTCTTCTGCCAGCCCAAATATTTGTCGCCTTATTCGCGTTTGCGGCTCCTCCTAATTTTTTATTTCCGTATCTTTCGTGTTCGATGGGGCCAACTTTATTGTTTCTGTTACTCTGTCCTACTAATCCGTATTTACTTTCTGAGCCCACGGCGGCCAAATGATTTGTTATGTCGTGTCTATAGTGGAACGGAAACCATCTTTCCGTCAGAAGGTCAACCGTAGGCTGACCAAGATCAGAATCAATTACTCCAGTGCGGATGATGTCTACGATGTGATACGTGTCCATACGCTCTGTTACATCTGTTGGATCACTGCAATTATAACAAGCGACAGAAGAATCACTGCATCCAACGGGGGATGAGCTACTATCTTCGCATTTGTAGCTTTTCATATGATCTTCGTCATAAGGGTCAGATATTCCGCAATCTAAATTTATTCTTAAATTATTGCCATGTTTCATATCGGCAATGTTAGAATTTTGTCTTAGATTCAACAACGACTTTGGATTGGTGTAATAGAAAAATTCTCTCCGGGGTCCGGGCCATGTTGGATAATTAAGAGAATATCTTGAGCTTCCGTCTTTGCCTGTGATTCTTATTTGGTATATGAAATGTCCGTCAGTGCCGTGGTCGGCTTGATCATCCCAACCCGAATTGTATAAAACTTGATTAGCTCCAGAAAATCCCTGCACGCCACCCGCAGCGCCACCATCTCCGCAATAAGCGTTGTTTTGCGCGTGAGCGTATACGTCTCGCGGCGCATCGCTGCCTCGGCTATAAAACATTCCATAATATTTATAATTATTTTGCCCTCGTTGACCAGCTTCTTGATAAGTATATGCGCCTTGGGCCGTATTCGCGGTAAAAGTACCTACTCTATAAAAACCACCTGTTTGTAGATATCCGGTAATCGGTTTTTTACCGTACCACACATTTCCAAATTTATGGTCTTGTTGATTGATAAAATCTATATTAGAATAAAATCTTTGCTTGGGATTCACCCCAACTCGACTATGGCAAGGGTCTGCATCGCTTGGTATACATCGGGATGCGGCTTCCCAATTCATCGGGTAAATTTGGCCCATCGCAGATTGAAAGTGATTTGTGCCGAAGATATTCGTAGTTAAATTATATTGATTAATAGAGAAAGCGAATGGGTCATTCAAAATCCCTGATGTTTTTGCGGCTTTTTCGGCATCCCATCGGTCCCAAATTCCACTAGACATTCCCGTACAACATCCGTCTGGATTCGCGCCAGAACCTATTCCATCGGTAAATGGGGTGTCGTTTGGAAAAGGCATTGCTCTTCTGGCTCTGCCCTGTTTATTACCTGATTCGTATAAATCGTGTGGCTTCCAGCCGGTGGGACCATCCGCTGAATCGTTCATCGCTTTAATGTCAAGACCGATGACCCACTGAAAACCATCTTCTGCCGTGGTCGCGCCCTTGGCGTAACGCTCACGAGATAATTGAGTATTTAGTATGTCTGTACCGACGCTCAATTGATCCCTGTCTGCGAATTGACTAATGTCACTGGCACTCCAAGCAGAAGTGGATAACCAACCAGTGTGGCCGACGAACATGCCTGAAACTCCATAATCCCAACCCGAGCTAGGTATTCTGCTCGTTACTCGCCCATCAGCCTCGATAGAAACAAGATTTACATTTAAATCCTGCAAAAATCTATAAATATGCTTCGCGCCGGAATAAGCAACTGTTTTTTTATGCAAACAATATTTACTTATAGCTTGGCCGCTAGTTTCTACTTTGTAGGATTCGTCCTGTTGTAAATGTGCTGGGTAACTTTCTCCACTAGTCATCAAAAAATGCTGAGAAACAAACCCAGTATGATATATAAAGTCTGCTAAAAGAGTATTTGGATCAGTTGTACTCCAGCTATAATTTTCTCCAGTTCTAAAAGAGTTATTATAAGTTGGTACTATCATGCTTCCGAGTTCGTCCTCTACCAACGCACCCGTAGAATCCGTTCTAAACCTCTTAACTTGGCCAATGTCATCACCGGGAGTATAATCCTCATAACTTTTTATGGCTCCGTCAGTACCAGTATAATTCAACGGTGCAGCATAAAGGCCAGAGGCGTCCCAAGTTCTGCCCCAAGCAGATTCATCTAAAATAAATCTATCACCCATTCCAGAAATAATTCTGTCAATTAGAAATGGATTGATAACATTATTAGTGTGATTATATCTAAACCAATTCCAATCCGCGCCATGATAATCATAATATCTAGGATAAGCCTTGAAACTTTCTGATAACTCTAAAATATATCTATGGTCGCTGGATTTAAATTTTTGAAAATGTCTAAATCCATTTGTGTACTCGCCAAAGTCTCTTCTTACGCAGCGTGATTCATGTTTAGGAATAACAATTGTGTGCCCAGTTCCGGCGTCGGCTTCTGCGAACATTGCCGTCGTGTCGCCTATTTGATAAATACCATTAGAAACTTTTGTCGCCCCTTCGAAGCTCGCGCCGCCAATGGACGAAGCCTCAAATTTAAGAGTCATATCATAATTATTTAAATTATGTATTCTGAAGAATTTGTACTTATCGTATTTATTAGAAAAAGTATAATTTTTATATCCTTGGAACGTTCCTTCGCCGTGATGGTCTTGACCGCATGTGCTACAGGTTTCGTATCCATCAAATATTAATTCTGCAATTTCAAATCTATTTTCAATTTGTGGCCAATTTTCAGGGACGACGGGGCGCTTGTTTGCAGGGTGAGTACAAGTATATATCACTTCATGAGGTTGAGGCTCTGGTCCGAGAGTTGGAGTTTTATACCAAGATTCTCTTAAATATTCATCAGGATGTTCAGCGCAAGCTGGTCTCGTTAAATCAAAAGATATCATTGAATATCCAGAAAAACAAACCGGCCCGCTATTATATCCATACATTTCATGAACGCATTTGCCGTCTGTTTCTTGCGTGAACCCCGTGGGCCAATCGCTACGTAAGCTCTCTCCCCAGAAAGTAGTCGGACCCATGATACTATCGCACTTGTCGCTTGATGAATGCCCGAAGCCCAAAGAATGGCCAATTTCATGAGCAGCAACACGGGCTATGGAAGCATGTAAATGTGGATTGGCTGCGCTGGGATTACCATCGTGTCCCGTGTTATCCCAAGTTCCTGTGATTACGTTAGCGTCTGTTTGCCAATTAAAATTGATATTAAAAACAATATTTCCATCAGCAGGATGATTTCTTCCCCCATCTGCTCCTGCTCCGTCAGGATGATTAGTGGCTGGAAAATCAGAATATGCGTATACATCATCGTTTTTCCAATCTCCGCTTCTAGGAACAGCAAGCCTGATTCTTCCTATGTTTAGGTCCGGATTTTCTAGTACTGAATAATCAGGATTTCCAAACTCATCGAGAGCAAGATGACTATTCATTCCATAAGCTTCAGCGCCTTCTAGTTCTTCTCCCAAGTTTACGAAATTTATTGTTAGGTCATTCCCCGCTAATCCGCAGTGAGTACCATAATTTGCGTACATCCTTTCTATGAGGCTTTTCCAGTAAGCGAAACCGATTCCAACATCCCCCGTAAAATCAGAGAAACTGGTATGCTGGCCGCTTGCGTTGATACCATTCGCTCCTGTCGGACCCCAGCCCGTAGCTGTTGCACTAGTTTCTAGATAATTGTCGGCTCCTGTGTCTCCGGCAACATTTATATCTGTACCGGAGCGGCAAAAGCTGTAAGTCATATTGATGGTTTGAGGTGCAGTTGCCAATTGCGGCACAGCGGCTTTTAAATCGTTCCAAAACCATTTTTTAGAAGCAGCCATCCAGCATTGATAAGGCTCTTGACATTGCCCAATTAAACCCGTTCTGTTTGCGTTTTGACTAACTAAGTCAATTTCGCTTTTGGTAACATGAGAACAAAAACGAAAATTTTCACTCGACTCGTTATTTTGATAAAACTTTTCTATATCGTCTGCGGTTGCGCGATTTTGTTGTTCATAAAAATGTTTACTTCTATCTGGCTTCTCCGCACTTTTAATGAACTGTTCCCAAGAGAACTTTTCTTGTTCTGGGATTGAATATGGATCAAAAGATGGACTTGCTCCACCGCCTCCGGGGTATCCGCCGGGGCCGGTGGGGCCAGTGGGGCCAGTTGGGCCAGCGGGAGTTCCCGTGCCGCTACCGGGGTGAAAGTCTGTCGCCGTGCCTTGGTTGGCAATTGTTCCAACTTGAGTAGGCTGATATCGGGTAAATTCTACTAACCCCTGAATACCTGATATCTTATGGACTTGCAATGAGTTGTCAAATTCTTGACCTAAAGACCAAGCGGTGTCTGTAACGTAAGGTATTCTTTGTCTTTCTTCGACCCTTGTATATGGGTTTGTCCACATATTTGGAAATCTTCCATAATCACTAGTTTTCGTACCTCCTTCTAAAACTACTACGGCTTTTTTCCCAGTGTTATATTGAAAAATGGTGACATCATCCACCATTTTTTCATAATAACCGTGTTTATAAAGAGGGACTTGCCATCCGCATCCCGCGCCACATAAACCTCCCGCTAACGCATTAGTAAAATAATAATGTCTTCCATATAATTTCCAATACCAACCAATATCATTAGTGGCGTCAATTCTTCTTGGCGTTTTCCATTCACCGCTAACGCAATGTTCGCGATTGACATTGTCGGTATCGTTAGGATCGCAGTCTCCGCTTTTAGCTCCGCTTAAAAACCAAAATTGCCTAGGGCTCATGTCAATTGTACCGCCCACGGGAGTAGAAAGGACTCCAGCTTGATAACCTACGTCTTGACCAAAGGTGAAACTAGGCCATTGACTCGGATCAATTAAGCTGTAACCAGAATAATAGTGATAATATCTTTCAGGGTTTTCAAGAGACCAATTTGCAGTCGTGTTCAAAAAGAACATAGACTTTCCATTAGTTACAAGATTAACGGCTTCGTCTAGACCCGAGTAAAGGTCATTCATTAATTCAGCCGATGTGCTTGTGCCTGTTTTTATGTATGGTATCAAACCCATACTGAGCCACCTCCTCCTCCGCCAGACCCACAATCATCTTTCCAGTATCGGCCTTCTCTATTTTGATCAACCCAATGAACTAAACTTCCAATGTTTTGCACGTTATCACCCTCATTGCCAACTGTATTAGCTGACACTAGGATAAAATCGTCTACTATGTAAGGAGGATACAACATTTCTATGTGAGCCCCCACCGTACATACATCAGATGCATTCTGGTAATCTGCGGTTCTGGAATTATAATTTGAGCTTGCGTGAGCAGTATATGCGATATTTATAGTAGTGCCGTTGCTCCAGCTAGTATATTGAATTGTTTTACCATCATAAGAAGAGGCTCTTATATTATATGGTTTAGCCACTTTAATTTCTACCTTTTTCCCTTTGTCTATAGGATTGTCTATCTCGCAAACTAGGTAATCTCTTTTAATATCTTTGATTTGTACCCGCTTGCTTTGCTCGATAGTTATTAGCTCTTCTTCTCTCATTTTCCTTATTCCTTACCTTATTCCAGTTATATTTAAGCTGGGAATTTTACCACTATACAAATGAAAATTTAAATTAGCGTACATGGCTCCGCTATCGTTATATTTACCCGATGTAGTTATAACAGCCTGATAGCTTTTGCCTGTAACATTTGTGTGTCCCGTATCCATATAACCAATTCTATGACCAGATTGATATCCTGTTATATAATTTTTATTGGTATAATCAACTAATTCACCAGTGATTGATTCTCCTGTTTTCAAACTCCAAAAATCAAGAAATGATTTAGAGTACCCTGAAATTGTTCCTGAACCCGTTGCGTTTTTAAAAGTCGTGGCTCCAGCGCCCCCGCCAGAGAATCCGCTCAGACCCGGTTGATGCTCTAAATATCCACCGGGGTTGTTTAAAGTGATGCCTGTAACTTGGCCATGCCCCATTAGAGCCGTACCCGAGGCTTGAATACCTCCGCCGTATACTACGCCTGAAAAAATTATCGATGGAACTGCATCATATCCTGCTCCAGAATTCGTAACAGAAACTCCTGTTACCATTCCAGAATATAAACCACCAGTTATGTTAGTGCTTGCTGAAGCCGTTGCAGCGGTGGATGGAGTTCCACCGGAAATAGATATTGTTGGGCTTCCGCTGTAACCGCTGCCGGAATACGTAACATTAATTCCGGTGAGTTTCATACTCATAAGAGGAGTAACCACTGGAGACATTTTTAATCCGTCGCCTGTGAATATAACATCTGGCACTCCGCTGTAACCGCTGCCAGAATAAGTTAAATCAATTCCAGAAAAAGAATAATAATTACCCGTGTCTCCACTCGCGTAATCTAAACTTATTTTTAAAGGTTTAGAAGTTAGAGGATATCTAAAGTTTTCAAATACCTCATAACGCAAAGAGTAAATTCCAGATTGTTTTTGTTCTCCGGTTCCTGAAATTAAAAATCTGCTGGCAGAAACCCCAGATGAAAAGATTGTTTCCTCTTCAGGCCGCGCTTGCACGGAAAACTCTTTATTTATTTGACCAAAATTCGTATATAACTTTAAAACAAAATTAACGTTTTCATAATTGGCGAAACCACTATCTAAATGTTGCTGCGTAGTCCCGGTTGTCGAGAAAGTTATTAAAGACGAAGTTCTCGGTCCTTGTTGGAATCCGCTAACATTAATTAAATCATTATTAGGAACAATGCCTGAAAATATTTCAAATTTTGAACTAGAGTATTCTCCCGTAGACTCAAGTAGTCCTGTTAATTTCCCGCTAACAATAAATCTATTATCTAAGCTTAATTTGTGGCCGAAAGGTTTAGAATAAAAAGCTATTCTTTCTGTTACAAGAGAGCCGCCGGTAGCTCCGATAATAAATCTTTGTAATTTATAATCATTTTTTACGCCGCTAAAACACACGGGAGTATTATTAATATAGTAGTCATAGTGCTCGCCAGACATATTTCCCGATATGGAAAATGATTCTTTATTTCTATAGGAAGAAACGTATCTGTTTTCAGGATCATAAATTTTACCCTTGTCAAATTTAAATGTTGATATGCCACTGTCACCGGAAAATTTAATAGCAGCTACCCCCGTTGGAGTATCGACATATCCCGCTACATCAAAAGAAAAGACATCCATCTCCGCAGTAGAATGATAACTATCTCCAGAGTAAAAAATATTTGATGTGCCGCTTCTTAAATACATTAAAAAGTTCTTCCGTATCTATTTAATCCTAAAAGTGGTTCTAGTCTGTGGAATGTGCTTTCTTTCAGCAATGCCATTTCATTTCCTCCTAATTGTCTATTACTAAATTGCAAATCTGTTTGAATACCATCAGCGCTATAATTAATTTGCATAGATATCAAACCCTTACTGGGCGTCAAGACGCTATCTATTTCTTCAAAATCCAAACCAAGAACTGAACACGAAAATTTTTCAGTGGGCTCAGATATTACGTAGGATTGATCTGTCCATTGGTGATACGTATATGGGTGTACTGCGGTAAAAGTAGTCTTTCCACCAGCCCAACTTTTATCAGGTACAATTATTTTGCCTTCTTTTCTGACTTTGCCCGCACCCGGAATCCCCGGTTGGTTATCAGACCAACTATAATTATCTATTTTCTCCTGCACATCATTAATGTCTATTATCTGTTCGTCTATGTCGTTTGTTATGTCTTTAGTAGTTACCTTTATCCCCATTGTGTTTGCGCCGTGTCTCATTTGGCCGTAGAAATATTCCAAGGCTTTATGTACAAGAATTATGTCTTGTTTTTGAATGTGGTATCCAAGTACTCGTTCTTCCACAGGTAAAACAATTTCATGGTTTTCATTATTAACGTCGAATGTAATATATCTAGCTTTAGGAGAGATTTTTCCCACGAATGTAGGTCTAACAGAAATCCAATCTCGGCCAGTGCATCTACAGTGTTTTTCAATCAAGCTATAGTCGCAAGCGTCTTTACAATTATCAGACACTCCCGGTTTCTTTGATGTGTCGAAGATTTTTTCGTTGGTATTGGTGGCTCCCTCGTCTATGCTTGTAGGCGGCGAAAAAGTGTCATCCATATATTGTTTTTCTGGCAATATCCAAATAACTGGATCGAATCCGTCGTTAGACTGCTTAACGGCTTCGTTGTAGGCGGCAGTAGAAATTTGTTGTAGCGAAGGTAAAAATGTACTCGCAGCTAAACCCACTAACTCTTGATATTGAGGCAAGGCTGTTTTTAACGCCGCCTTGCCGTTTTTCATAAACATTCTATCGATATCCGTGGTATCAGTACCATAGGCGGCGGGCCATTCTGTAATCCATAGTTCTTCCAAACCGTTTTGCTTTCTCGGGTCGTCAATAACGCTAACAGATTGTGCATCGCCAGCAGCGTTTTTATAATAAAGAACGTTTTCAGTTAAATTCCCCGGAATAGTTATGTTGGCTTTTGTGTTGCCGCCGGGATTAGGTATGACTTCCATAGCCACGGCCCCGGTAAAATCTTCGTTTTTATAGAGTTTAAAATATACTGGAGAAGGATTTGCCAAGGTTGTATCTTTAGGATCACATCCTAGATAATTAACTACGTAAGTCGCACCTCTGATTAGGTGGACAGAAGGACCGCCCAGAACGGGGGCAAATCCGTCGTAAGGCGCTGTGTCAGAACATGCGTTTGAAGTGACATCAATCGTGGCCGAGCCCACGGCGCTTATCGCTGTTACGGGGTGGTTTTCTAATATTTTATAATATGGATATCTTTTATTTTCTTGAGTTGTATAAAGATCAGATTTGGGCTCAACAGTTAATTGCCTATTGATTTTCCAAAATGCTTTACAGTCTGAAAAATCGACGGCGGGCTTGCGAGTCCAATAATACTTGCCTATAAAATCAGCTATCTCTTTCTCCCATTCGATCCATCTTTCTTCCAGAGCTTTGCTATAAGTGCCAACGAAAGCGTCAGCGTCAACCCCATATTGAGCTTGGAAGTTATTAATTGCGGTCATCGTGGCTGGCGTGAGCGCAATCAAGTTGACATAGAGTTGTTTTTCCGCGTCTGTTAAATGATATCCACACGTTATACCCAAGGGTTCTAAAAAATTATCTCCTTTGCTAGATGTCCAGCTAGAAGTATTTAAATTGCCGCCTTTGGCTTGAGCTTTGTCACGAGCCAATTGCATGTTATACAATTTTCTTGCGTCAGTATTATATTTAGCCAAAATAGACGAGATCATTAACTCTTCCAAAGTTCTGCCGCCGCCATAAAGCCCTCCTTCTCCTCCGGTTCCGAATAAATCTTCTAATTTTATATTTTCAAAAGACGTTCTCATGAAATCGGTTTCGGATGTCGTTTGTCTATGGAAAGGTTTCTTGACCGCCGAAACATGGTCATGTACCATAGTCCCGTCTAAGCTGGCGCTCTCAGATGTGCTCGTTACAACGATCTTAGAAGACCCGCTTAAATTATTTATTTTATCTTTAACTTCTTGTAAAGTTTCAATGGGATAAATTTTATCTATTCCGTATATTTTTTCTAACTGCGGATCGAATCCCCAGCTATATCCGAATTTAGCACACCATTGAGAAATTACTTCGTCAAGCGTTCCCGTGAATCTTTCTCTTTCGTGAATTTTGCCCCTATCGGTGATGGATGGTTCGCCGGTATCTGGGTTGGCTTGAATTTGAATACCAATTGTATTTAGTACAAAAACAAGTTCTCGCCAGCTATAACTTACTTGTCTTTGTTCGCATAAGTTTTTAGAAAATTCTTCAGTACCGAGTAAAACTGCACCACCTTTTTTAAGGTCTACGTTATGCACAAAACCGGAGCTTGCGCGGAATTTAACATCAACGGGCTTAAGCGGTGGTACATCGTCAGCGTAGCTGCATGGCATACATTGAACCGGAAAACGAACATGCTTAAAATCTTTTGAAACCCTGCTAGTTTTAGTGTTCATTAATGAAAGAGGGTTTCCGTGGACACCAATCAAACCAATAAAAATTTTCTTAAATAAAATGGTTCTATCTATGTAATTTAATGATAGTAATTTAGCATTAGCGTCAGAAGTCATTTGATAATCTTTCAAATACATATTTTGAAATTTTATCTCGCTGCCCACATTGATTGAAGTGCCCTCGATGGTACTAAGGTCTTGTTTGGAAATATTGTACGCGCCATTTTCACTGACGACGTTGACAGACACGGTGGTTGGGTTGCCATTGTATCCTATCTGGCATCCCAAATTGTAGATAAAGCCCCCGAAAGCTTCTCCGGGTGCTTCTCCACCTATCTGAACTTCTTCTATTTTCCTAAACATTTTCCTTTTTCCAGTTAAAATTACACGTTTTTAGTTAAAAAATGGGGGTAAATCCTGTAAAATTGAAAAATCCACTTCCATTACCATATAGTATGGAATCTTGGGGTTCAATTCTAACTTGAGAATTTAATAAACTATGGTCTGAAGTAGTTTTGTAATTGATTCCTTCGGTTTGTCTTATTCCATTTAAATAAATTTGAGGCTGATAAAGAGCATTGCTTGTTTTTTGGAATGAACCGCTGGTTCCGGTAATGGTGGCCGAGGCGAAATTACTTGGAGAGAAAATCATTTCACCAGTAGGCATATCTTCAAAAGAGCTTCTCTTAACGGTTAACACGTTTAAAGCAATTGTATAATTGATGCCGGAATTTAGCCTTTGACCATTCATGTAAATGTCGTTATTAACATATTGAGAGCCTGTCAATTTTAAATCTCCCGCGCCGCTATAATAAGGCTCTATAAATTGAGAGCCATCGACCCCACTGATGCCGTCGTCGTTTAAATCGTCATAATTTAAATAGTCTGGCGTAGAAAATTCTAATAGTTGTAATTCTCCAGTAACTACATTTGATCCAAAAACTTCAGTAGGGCGAGTTAAAACTCCACTACCCGGATTTGTATAAACCCTAGTTCCATTTGCTATATAAAAAGCTCCATGATCAACAGCAGCCAATCCAGATGCTCCTCCAGATACTCCAGACATTTGAAGCTGTCCGTTTATAAATGCGGCCCCACCGCTTGTATTAAATTTGTCTGACAAAGATTCAGGGTCTTTACCGGGGGTTTCAACAAAGGTTTTTGTTTGTAAATTAGCTGGAGTTTTTTGCTCAGGACTAATTTGAGTCACAATATTTGTCCTTGGATTGAATAAGCTTTCGCTAGGAATCTCGGTGGGCTTTCTGGTTTTTATTTCATAAAGCTCTCCAGTTGTTATAGTATTCATGAATACTACATTAGTATTAGCGTATCCTTCTGAATATTCTGCGTCACCGCTTCTGACTTCTGGGATTTTAAAAGTTTTCTTAACTCGCGTAACGCCGCTTGGGCTTAAAATTCCGCTTGCTCCAGATTGACCTTGAAACTTATAAGCGGAATAAGGAGAGCCAATAGCGTAAGGCTTTCCACCGCTTTCAATGATTGCTACTTGTGGATTTTTATAAACTATGTTGCCAGAAACTATTATATCAGTTCCCCAATTAGAGTCTGCAAAAGTTAATTTTAATCCAGTTAATTCTCCCGTTAACTCGGTTCTCTTGACTATCGAAGATATTGTTCCGTCTCTTCCGGTAACAAAATCTATTTCAGAAGAATAACCAGTTATACCCGTACCTGTTACCGCGCTTTGATAAACTCCTGACCCAGTGTTTAAAAATTCGTAGCTTGTGGTAATACCTGTGGTTTCAAGAGAAAATTCGCTAATAAAAAATGAGGCTCCCATTTGCGGGGCGCGATTACCTCTGGCTCCCTCGCCGCTAAATAATACTACGTTATTAAAATACCCACTATAACCTGTATAATTTGAATCACTACTGTAAAAATCTCCTACAAACATTGTTTGAGAAGCTTTTGTATCTACATTTGAGAATTTAATTATTTCATTTGGTAGTAGTTGCTCTCCGGCGGCGGGTCTATTTCCTAAATTATGGTGTCTTATAGTTAATTCGCTTGGCAGACTATAAGAATCATTTCGAGTAAATAAAACATTGCCTGAAATATCATAATTATAACCCGTTTTTAAAATGTGTTTTTGTTTTTTATAATCAATAGAAATTATATTTTTACGAGATAATTCAATTTCATTAGCGGTGACTCTTTCCATGTAACCGGAAGGATGATAATACTCAAAATAAATTTTATTCGCGCCATTGATCCCCACGTTAAATCCAGAGGTATCCGAAGAAGTCCTCATTGTGCTAACGAGTACTTTGCTTTGGTCTCGATTTTGGAAACCATCAAACGGCCCGAAGTCGATACACATCGACCAATCATCCGCCGGGAACTTATCCTCCATTCTATACACGGTCTCCCCATCAAAGTGTCCCGATCCAGATATATGAGAGCGGTTAGAACCCGTACCCAACAAAACTAAAGGGTGAGTAGATGTATCTACTCCTCCGGGCTGTATAGAAGCTTGGCTTGGATTGTCATATTTTTCGTTTAAGTAAACTTGACCGTGGCTGCCGGTATAGTGGTGAAAACCATAAAATCCAATTACATCTCCTGTTCGGATGCAATTGATTCCAGACGGCCCGAGCCTATTAAAAAATATGTCCCTTTTACCAGCCATTAATTAACATAATCTCCTATAATTTTAGTTTTATCCTTATCTATTATATTGTGTTTAGAGTGTTTTTTACATGTTCCGTTTAGGGATACTCTGATTGTTCCGTCTGTCGGATTTTGGTTGGAAGAGGCGCTTTTGTCTACATAAGATTCTTGGTCAATGTGAGCCATTGTTAAATAATTTGCATATTTTTCCGCGATTCTCACGGCATCTTGGAAATTTACGCATTTCTTTGCTCTGCAATCTAATGACAATTGAAATCTTATTCTTTTCATTATGCCCGCGTCGTACACCATGTAAACCCCTGCCAAATTGTTAGAGGGAGTGGTCGAGTAATGAGGGAGGCTGGGCGTGACTTCCCAATTCCAAACTATGTCCTCTAGGTAGTCTGATACTTTATAGCTTTCTTCAGAAAGAGTCACGGTGGCTTCTTCGAGATCGTTGAACTCGCCTCTGACAGAAATAGACCCTTCTATAGAATTTTTGTCTATAGACACAGTGGTTGGGGTTGGGTTAAGACTCTCTCGTGTTACCGCGTCTTGCTTGGTGTGATAATCATTGGCTAAGGCGTATAAATATCCAGTTATATTCGGAGTCATATCATTTTCTAAAAATGTAACCGCGTTATGATATTTATCTTTTAAGTGCCCTCTACCTACAATGTTGCCCACTATAGTGTATTTCGACGTGTTGCTTATTACGTCTCTATTGGTGGAAAGAGAATAATCAAAGTAAGCGTAGTCCTTGGCTATTGTAGTGCTGCCGTTTGATATCGTTTGGAACAATTGGTTATTATCGTAGGAAACATTTATTTCTACTAAGTTGGCATTGAAATCTTCTCGCGCAGAATAACTAACTGGCTTGCTATTTAAATCATTAATATTTGACAGGGCTTTTGCTTTGTTGACTAAATTTTGGGTCAATATTCCGGTTACATAGTCTGTTAATTCTGTGGGGGAATGGTTGCCGTAAGTTGTTGCTCCGTCAGGCGCGTTAGCAGAGCCGCTATGAATTCCCGTCCAGCCACCTTGAACCTGTACGTTCAAATCAACGCTAGCGAAGTCTTGATTTATACCGGATTGTATATTGCAACTGGTGGTAACTATTGGCGCGTTACGTTCACCATCTCGATTAAACTCATAGTTTTCGGTAATAGAATATGTACCCTCTATTGGGTTTTGGATTTCAGAACGATTCAATAGCACGGGGTCGGGAGATGCGTTATTTATTCCATTTACTACAAACGTCGGAGCCACATATGAATGACTCAAGCCAGTACGAGAATGAACAAAGTTTCTAGCGTTTAAAATTGCGTCAGCTTTACCAGCACCATTTTTAAATCTGTTAAAGCCTTTAGCTGATATCTCATGAGTCAAGGAAACCTTGCCCGCAGACTCAGAAAAGTTCCAAGTATCTACTGGATTGATTACTCCGAAGTGAGCATATGACGAACTATCCAAAGCTTGTGAAGGATAACTTTCAAGCGAAATAGTATAATCTACTAAATTATATAGTTTACTTTCTCTAAAATTAATTGATTGAACGCGGCAGTTCGGCGCAGAAAAAACCTCCCCGCTATTTTCTCTTACTCTAAGCCAGCCATATTGGTTTTCTTGAAATTTTTGTATTAGCTGATCTTGAAAACTTGTTAGATAATCAAAGTTGTTAGTTCTGTCCGGGCAAGTATAACCTGTTAATTGACCATCTAACGTAATTGTATCTCGCGCTCCGTGTCTTTTGCCGTTGTGGATATTCTCGCGAGAAATAGATACGTATGGCGTCGGCTGTACAACAACCGAGCCTGTCAACTGAAATGAATTTACGCCGGTGGCTATGCCTGAACCCGTCGTAAATATGATCAGTGGTTCTTCTACTCCTTTAGTTCCCATTATAAATAATTCTCCACAGTAAAATTAATTGTCGCAGTTAAAGTGCAATTATAATTGCTGTCAAAAGTATAATTAATATCAGATATCCACATTTGAGTTATCTTTACAGTTGATTTTCCCGGAAAATCATGACACACTGGTAAAACATAATTGTCTATTAATTTTTTAATTTCTGCGTCTGGCGGCGTGTTATCAATAAAATAATTTTTAGGAGATTGCTGAATGGCGTTGACAGTTATCGTTAATACTCCCAAAGACATTTGGTCCATTATCTGCACAAGCTCTCCATTCACTCCTTGTCTTGGAATGAGGTATTCTTTAGAATTGGGTACGGCGATGCTATTATCTTCAGATACCGTAACTTGTTTCCATCCTATTGTAGCGGCGTCAGCATCGCTCAGGATCGAAGGATTGTCGGAATATTCTCTGGTATAAGTAAATTGAGGCCCGAAAAATGCGTGATCTCTATTCTCGGAAACTAATTTTAAATTATTTTTATTCGAACAAGAAGTTATGCCCATTTTGGTAGTGAATTTATCGTAAAGCTCTTCAGCGCGAGACTGAGAAGCCGTAACGATGTCGCTATAATTTCTTCCGTAATACGAGGAGGCTGGAGATGTGTTAAAATCTGGCCTTTTATTTGCGCTGTACGAACTTGATCCGCCGTACTCTCTCACTGTTCCATTTTCCGAAACTGAAACATTATTGTCTTCACCCATTGAAATTGATTGATTCCATTCATTAATAAAAGTACCACTTAATCTTTGATTGTTTGTATATTTTATTGTATAAGAACCAACTCCCGCGCCGCTATCAACAGATTTACCTACTTCAATTGGAGTTGAGCTAAGAGAAAAAATATTGGTGGCTGATTGATTTGCCAAGCCCGTATATTGATTGAACATTGTATTGCATCTGGTATATGAATTGTTATTACTTAATTCTATTCTGAGTCCCTCGTTGAGACCCCATGCGTTACCAGATTTATTTGCGCCCATATAACCGTGACCCAAACTGTTACCAAAAATCTCACCTTTTTCTGATACCTCTATGTTTCCATTTTGGTCAAAATTTAAAGACCTAGAAGTTCTTAAATCATAAGGACAAGATACGTCACCATCATTAAATGTAATTGATCTGCCAAAATTATAATTTAAATTAATATCATCATATTCTTCAGAATAATTTCCCGTTCTGCAATTTGCATTACTTGGAATACTTGCTGTTTTAATATCATTTAAATGCCCCGAAGAATGCCCCAAAAGTTCATTTGCTAAATTTCTTGCGGCCAGCTTGGGGTTGAAGCTAGACTCTCCAGACAAATAAGATATGCTTACCCTTTCGTCTACAGTGGTTCTTCCATTAACATCATTCCAAGTAGTATTGAAACTAAAATTTTGTAAATATTCGTGCCGCGCATTTTGCATCGCGGTTTTAGTGGGGTAATGATGACCCAAAATGCCAGATTCATTTTGAGACAAGCCGAATAAGTCGCCTTGTTTATAGATTTCTATTGTTGCTGTATATTCTCCAAGGTTGACCATGTTGGTTGTGCCGTCAGGAGAACTACTAAAATTTAAAGCGGTTACTCTGCCTTTGCCATAAGTATGACCGTTGATGATAAGATTGTCGGTCCAATAATCATCGTTGTTGGCCAGCATAGAAGAAATTTCGCCAAGGACTTCTCTAACACCAATGTAATCATCATTGTCGGTACGCTTGTCAATAAATCCACGCACAGAAATAGTTTCTACTCGGCTGACATTTAGATTGTCACCGAGAAATCTACTCTGAGAATTTACAGATAAAAAACTCGCATTACTGAGGTCTAATGTTGACATTATTGTTCATCCTTTTTCCATTTATATATTTTTCGGCGGTGGCCTGTATCCTACCTGTTTCATCACACCGGCGATATCTTGAGCCTGATTATTTTGTTGCATTTTAAGATCGTCACTTAGCTGAACATTTACCGTTTGTTCGCCAGCAACCTGTACCGTTGGATTCCAAGCTGTCATTTGCTCTCCGAAGTTACGCAAGCTTTCTCCCTGTTGCGTAAGAGCTTCTTCGAATTGAGCAGTTTGAGCATCCATTTGGCTCGTGAGATTGTTAATCGTGTTTTGCAGGGCTTCAATAACGCGAGTATTGTCAGCGCTTTGTTGTCCATTTACTTGTGCCACTGCGTTGTCACCGTTTCCAATAAAGCCGCCTGTTTGTGCATATTGAGTGGTTGCACCCGAGCTAAATCTTCCTATCGCGCTATTTAATTTTTGCGCCATCGGAATTCTCGGATCACCGGGCATGTACACTCTTTCTCCGGGCTCAAGAGCAACGTTTTGCATTTTGTGCATTTCGGCGTAATTCGGAACCAATCCCCCGGTTCGCGCCGTGTATTGAGCGGCCTTGCCGTTAAGCACATATGCCCCCGCAGGTAATTGACCCTTTCGGGTATCTCCTTTGCCTACTCCTTGAACAAATCCGTCTTTGTCTAATTCCAAGTTTGCAAAATTAGGTATCAGGCCGCCGCGTTTATGGTAGGAGAAAAATTCGTTTCCAAACATTGGCATTCCTTGCATAAAGCTTCCTAGTCGCGGCATGCTTTCTCTCATGTAAGGATTGTTTTGCGGCCCGATGGTTGTTCCGTACATTCCATAATATTGTTTGTGAATGTTTCTCCAAATTTCCTGCTGCATTGCATACATGTCGTTGAATGGCGACATCGGGTATCCCATTCTCTTTGTCATTCCGGGCATCAAAGACATCGGACTCGAAAGCCAATTATTGTAAGGCATCGACGGCATCATTGAAGACATTCCTCTCATGCCGCCACCCATCATCATCATGTGGCGCATTTGGGCTTG
>TARA_R100000808_G_scaffold6998_1_pt1 | contig 36211 bp, 47 predicted proteins | sample TARA_R100000808 | Tara Oceans TARA_R100000808 (sample SAMEA2622852) | marine metagenome | biome: marine biome (ENVO:00000447); feature: marine epipelagic mixed layer (ENVO:xxxxxxxxx); material: "saline water (ENVO:00002010), including plankton (ENVO:xxxxxxxx)" | depth 140 m | reverse complement strand
TCCTTCCAAAACCTTCACCCGCGCACTCAACTCTTGCACCGCCTTGATTAACGGCATTACCAGCGACCCGTATTTCAGCGACAAGCGGCCATCCGGTGACTCGTCAACAATGTCCACATCCAGACCGACTTCATCCAGCGCGGTCTGCACATCCTGTGCTATTAAGCCAAGCCGCACGGTGTCGTTGTCTGCCGGTCGATCAATAGCTGGCACGGTGACTGTCTCGTAAACGGCGTCCTGCGCCTCGACGGCGGCACTTACCAGACGGCGTTTGGTGACTTCATCAGACGCTTCTTGGACGATGTATTCTTCCATCACCGGACACTTGTGAATGACCGGATCGCCATTGCTGTCAACACACGGCGACCCGTCCTCATTAACAACTGGGTGATCGTCGTAAAGTGGTATGCGTTCGATGCGAGTGACTGTTTCAGTAGAGACTTTGCGGATGTAGTTATTGCCTTCGCCTTTAACCATCTCCACCTTCTCAACTTCTTCAGTAACTTCACGTTCGTCGTACTTGTGCCGTTCGCCTTTAACTTCTTCCCGCGCCTCCTGCACGACTTCGTCTTCCCACACCTCGTCCTGTGCTTTGACGGCTGGAGTGACAAGCTGTTCTTCGGTTCTCTCTTTGTAGGAGCCGTCAAGCAACCGACCTTCATCGTCGCTGTCTGGATAGTCGGCGGGGTTCTTAAATTTGAACGTGACCGGCTGCAACTTCTCGATGAACGCCAAGCCGGTATCGTCGTTTGCAATGTCCCGCTTGATGCGCCTGTCCGAGTACGCAGCGAAGTCCACTTGGCCCTTGATGGCCGTGATATTGGTGTCGCCTAGCGCAACCGTGTTGTTGCCAATACCAAGCGCGTTGTAACCAATAACGATCTGGTTATCGGCATCATCTCGGCTAGTGCGAGCCAAGTGACCAATTAGAACACAATTGTCGGCATTTTTTAGTGCCGTGTTACTACCGCCGTCATTGTAATATCTACCCGCTTCATAACCCAATGCGACATTGCCGTCAGAAGCACTATTTTCTAGGCTGTATAACGCTGCCGAACCAACAGCCGTGTTATACGACTCGCTGCCGTCTGAATCAGTCCCGTCTGGATCACCGACACTGTATAACGCATCTTTGCCAACTGCCACGTTGTCTACACCAGCAACAAGGTACATCATCGTATTCGCGCCCAACGCTGTGTTGCCTGCGCCAGTTGTCGTGTTCAACGACTTGTAGCCGACTCCCGTGCAGTTACTATTAGTCGAAAGCGCATACCCCGATTCGTGGCCGATCAGCACGTTCTGTGCGCCAGTTGTGATGGTCGTTCCAGCGTAGTGACCAATAACCAGATTTCCATTCCCAGTAGTCGTTGCATCAAGCGAGAAGTTGCCTATCGCAATGTTGTTGTTGCCGGTTGCGTTGTCAGAATTGTCACCAGCAGCGTCGTTGGCTCGAAGTGCGCTGACACCAATCGCTATGCAGTCATCTGTGGTAGTTGCAAATTGACCGGCGAGAGAACCAAGCATCGTGTTCCGCATCCCAGTTGTTTGTTGGCCAGTCGAATAACCCGCAAACATACAGTAAGAACTGTCTGTAATCCCAGCACCGGCTTCTGCACCAATCGCCGTGTTGCCTACGCCTTCTGTGCAAGCACCTAATGCGTTATAACCAACCGCAGTCAGATAAGTCGCACTCGTTGCTGAGTCTGCTGCATTCGCACCGATAGCGGTTGCATTGCTGCCGGTGAATACTTCAAGTGCCTTTCGGCCAACCGCTGTGTTTTCATCGCCAGATGTAGCTGCGGATAGTGCAGCCGACCCGATTGCTGTGTTATTTGTTGCACCGCTGGTAGTTCCGTCCAATGCTTCACGACCAACAGCCGTACTGTTTGTATCTGCCGTGCCGCCACTACCCAAACCGTGGCCAATTTCCAGCGAGCCGACAGTCAACGACATCTCATTGGTCGCACTCTCGTCAATCGTGATGTTCTTGCCGCCAGTAGACGCAAGCCATTGCATCACCTCACCCACACCATCGGACTTGATGATGGGGTCGTTCTCGACCGTCGTGCCACCACGACGTATGAACGGCGTGCTGCTAATTTTCGCTCCCATATTATTCCTTTCGGTTTAACCAAACTCGACTACCGAATAGCTGCCTCCAGCCCCCGTTCCAGCCACCGTCACCGCACCCACATACCCGTCCACGCTCAATGTGCCGCCCGTGCCATCTGCGGTTGAACTGCAACCGGGAAGGACGAAGTGGCAAGCCGTGGTTGTTGGCGTGGTTCCAGACAAATTCACAAGCAACTTGTCCACGGCCATGTTGGTGATGATGAACGACTTTCGGTAATCGTTTGCCGCCAAAGCGGTAATATCGTCCTTAAACGACCCGCTGCTATTCGCCGTGATTGTTCTTGCGCCTGTTACTGCTCTGATTTTCATAATTCTAGTATGTACTCACCTTTGGTTTGCGAACCTGACCCTGCTCCCTGTGCAGGGAGTCCTGCTCGAGTGACAGGAGCCCCTCGGCTTTCTGTTCCTCCAGCGGGTTGGGTGTCCCGTTCGCGGTTAAATAGTCTGTGTAAATTCCTTGGGTTAGGTAGCCCGTAAAACGGCTTGGTATCTTAACCTTTACCCAAGGAGAGTTGACGGTGCCGCTGGATACCGGCTCCGCAGCCGTTGGGCTTGACCCTCCGACTGTGTAGAAATTGTTGTCATCATACGCCTGCGCCCCCGCAGCATAGGTGCCAGCAGCCCACACATCCCCCGTCAGGTCTGTTCTTGCCTCCCTATACTCCACAAACACGCTCGTCTGGCCTCCCCTTGTATATATAAACCTGTCGGTGCCATCGTCATACAGCCTGTAGTTCTGGGGAATGGCCTCTGTGGTTAGCAGAGGGTCTTTCTGGTAAACCTCGATGATGTCGCCCATGGCTGATGTCATGGTGAACTTGTCGGAGGTTGCTGTGGTAAGGTTCTCCACCCTCACCAAGTCGGGCCAAGGTGCTGATATATAGATGATCGCCAAGCGGCGGTTTGCCAAGTCCCTGACCTGTTTAAAGAAGTGGGTTGGCAGATTATCCCTGTCCAACCCCGCCAGTTGGGCTACTCCATTTAACACAGCTCCAAAATCAAGCGCCAGCATCAGCCGTAACTCTTCCTATACTTTGGAGTGGAACCATGCCCAACCTGTATCTTGGTTCCCTTGCTATTGACCCTGCACTGAGGGTTGTCGGCTAGATAGTTGTCCATGAACTTCTTGTCCTTCCAACAATCGTAACCCAAACGCTGCCCCCAGTAGTGGTAACTATCCGCACTGATCTGTGCCTTCATCGCGCCCAAGCCGTCAACCGACTTGCGCTCCTTATGGTTGGTTTGCCCGAGCCGCTTTTGAGCGGCCCGGGCTACAACCTTTTGCCTGTTCCAACCCGTCCTGAACTCATTGAGCATCCCGTCAATGAGACCCTCCTCGAGTCCTTCTAGGCTAACAAGCATGAGACCGATTACGCAGCCGCAGATGAGAACTTGCCAAACCCCTTCGGGTTTTTCACAACAAGCGAAGCAACTGCCTCCACAATTCGGCCTTCACCAGAACCAGAATTTGGCAGGGACTGCACCCGGGGGAGCATCCCATACCGCATCTCGGTCATCTCCATCGGGATAATATATCCCCGAGTAACCTCTGGAACAAAGTTATCGACATGGATGTTGAGCGTCCCAAAATCACCCTCGAACACCGAGATGGTGTTCTTGAATGTGGTGTTGCCCAGCTCTTGGTTGAAGGTGCGGACATGAGCCGATGACTTGTTATCTGTCTCGCCCTCCACCGTGCTGGTCAAGTTGGTGAATGCCCTCTTAATCTTGGTTCCACAAATAAGATCGTATGAGCGTGTGCTTCCCGTCTCATTATAAATGGACTCAAGAACCCCTTGAACATTCTCCTCGCTGAAACCACTGTCGGTAGCCGTTGCCGATCCAACATCGATGGTGCTGTCTCCCGGCGTCTGGAAGTCATCGGGAATATCCGCATCTCCAGCCGTGACCGTCTCGGTTATCCACTGCCCCAGCCCTCTAGTCCGATAAGGGACTCCACTGCTGCCGGTCGTTTCCTTTAGCGGAGAGTTGTCGCTCAGGAAAGTCGCCTCAATGTCCCGTTTTAACTCAACGGTCTTCTTGGCAACGCCTTGGGCGAGGAGGTTCTTTCCTCCAACGGGGTTGGTGACCTCGGTTGCCAACGGGCTGACCTTGGTCGCCCTGCGGAAGTACTGAGCGTAGTTGCTCAACTCTTCCCTGTTCCGAGCGTGACTCTGGATGTAGGGAGCGTGTTCAGTCCCGTGACTCACAGAATTCCCGAGAGAGGCATCGACTGTGTCAGTCGCGTCCTTGCCATCCCTATAACCAAGAATTGTTGTTGCCTCGTACTCATCCGCACTCCAGCGGTGATACATATTCCCGAGGTCTTTCCCCTTGGGCATCATGCTCGTCAGCGGAGTGTCTTTTGCGTCGATTAAGGAAATCCAATCCGCGAGGTCTTCCCTCTTGGTTGGGCCTGATGTTAGCGCACTTCCACTTCCTTGGAAATCCGCTTCAAATAATTGTGCCATTAGATAAAGCCTTTCATTAACTCAGTTAGTGAGTCTCTATCCCTTCTATCTGTGAAGTTTTTGACTGCGCTGGCTTTCCGCTTTGTCTCGGCATCAGTGTGCTTCGGTGCCGCAGCAGGCTTTGTGGGTTGAGCCGTCGCTTTTGCAACCTTCCCGGCTTTCTTGCCCTTCGAGTTTTGCAACTCAGCATAGGCCATCAAACCAAGCTGGTAGATCGTGACATCCGCCTTCCACTCAGCGTGTCTCTTCAGCTCTGGGCGGTTTCTCAAGATTTCCTGAGCCTGTTGGTACATCGCGTGGGATCGATCTTTCCAGTATGGAAAGGCTTCCTCCACCAACCTTGAGTTTTCCCGCTCGGAGATCAGGTACTCCCTGCGCTTGGGCAACTCCCTCAATGCCTGCCGAGCCCTGCGCTTGATCCCCAGAATGTCCTCCTCGCTGTAATCCTTGTCGCCTTGTGTCGCCCCGTTGGGGTGATCCTCGGCCCAATCATACACCTCCTGAGCTTCTCGGAGCTTGTCTTCAACCTCCTTGACCGTCCTCACATCCCCGTATGGGTTGCTGTTATCAACAACCGCAGGAGACTGCTCGTCCTTCTGCTCAAGTTGCGCTCTCAGCTCAGCGTTCTCGTCCTCAAGGGTGGAGACCCTACTCTCGGTCTCCTTCCTGATCGCGGTTAGCTTGCCGATTCGCTTGAGGAGCCCATCCTGACCCTTAGCGTCAGCCGACTCGTCATCATCTTCACTATTAGAAAGAACTTCTGACTCAGTTTCTGACTCGTTATCTCCCGAGTCACTCGACTCAGGCGGGTCAGATTCCTTTACCCCTCCTTCAGCTTCATCATCAGCGGGTTGCGTAGGCTCGGGTTCTGTAGCCTCCTGCTCAGGTTCATCGGTTGCCCCGAAGACTCTGGCAAGTCCCGCTTGGTCTATAAGACCTCCCAAGTTGTTCAGCCCTTCAGTTGCTTCCTGCGACTCGGGCAGTGAGTCGCCAGTATCCTGTCCTTTAGCCATGCCTTTAATGGGAGCAAGTCCCCGTCAGCATTTTGTTTAAGGGCAAACACAGAAAACCCTCGAGGGCTATAACGCTCCGAGGGCTCGATTAACTAGGTCGGCTGGCGGGAAAAACCCGTTAAACCTGTTATACTATAATCTACTTGTTTCTTTTTGCTGTTGTCACAGCCTCGTTGATCAGGGTCTTGAGTGAGCGCAGCGCATCCAGCCTCCCTGCCGAGTGTGCCCGTTCGTTGTTCTCAACGGTTGGAGCGGAAACAAATCCGATCTCCGCATCCACGCTCTCGTCTATCAAGAGGTTGACTCCCTCCAGTAGATCGTCTGCGTTTCCTGTCGCCAGTTTATCTGTTATCGATGTGTTCATTGCTGCACGGGCTTGACCCCGATTCTTCCGATTTGAGCGTTCTGCTGCTGCTGCACATTGAACTGGAGGGCTTGGGAGTAATTCTCCAGCAGCGTCTTGAACTGCTCGTCGCTCTCCATGGCCTCCATGGCCTTCGGGTTGCTCTTGACGAGTTGCTCCAAGTACTGCTGCTTGCTCTGCGCGGCTGGGTCTTTCTCCTGATAGTTGGCCTCGTAGCCTGCCATCATCCCAACCAGCTCTCCCTTGGTCTCGTTGTATATCCGCTGGGAGGCTGAGCCTTGGTCGATCAATATCTCGTCCGCCAGCTCAGGCGCTATGCTCCGCACCAGCTTCTCGACCAGCGCATTCCTCTCGATGGAGCCCCCGGCATCAAGCGGCAGCAGTTGCTGGGCTATCACCTCGAGCTTCTTGAGCACATAGTCGTCGTTCATGTCACGCGCATCAAACTTCAGGATGAAGTCAGGCATCGTTGACAGGTCGCCTATCTCGAGCGGCACCCCCGTCACCCTCCCTATCTGCTCAGGCGAGAGGTACTGCAACGACAGGGCCAACATCTGCTGGTAAATCTCAGTCCATGAACAGAGCCAGTTATTCACCAGCGCCTGCTGCTTCAGCGTGGTCGTGACCGGCGGAATGTTGCTGTGGGGCAGCCCGTAGTAGTCTGCCGTGTCCTGCATGATCATCTCAATGCACTGCATGGATGTCGCGGGAACACCCCCCGTGAGCTGCAAGGGTTGGTAGTCCCCGGGCTTGCTTACCGGCACCATCACCGCTGGCCCGAGGTTGTTGGCCATCCCAAGCCTGCGGTTATACTGAATCGGCGGAATCGTCTCCAGCGAAGTCCTGTCAATTATGGAGTCTCGCTGGGCCTTTAACTCGGACTGGGCGCAGGCGCTTACCTCCGCAACACCCCTGCTCTCGGTGATCGCCCTGCGGCTGGGACGCTCCCTGCGGTACTCCACAAACGGGTAGTTGCCGTGTGCGTATCCAACCAGCTCATGCTTGCCGTACAGCGGCTCATCGGAATCCTCCTGAGTGGTGTACGGGCTGAACACCGTGCAGTAAATCCCCGGCACATCGTCCTCGTTAAGCTGCCGGGTGTAGGCATGAACGATCTCGATCATGTTCCTGTTGGTGTCAAACAGCGGCGTGAGTGTCGTGGCGTTGATCATCACGCTGGACGCATCCTGAGACTTGCCAGCCGTGTCAACCGCCGCCTCGACAAACTTCTCATCCCAACCGTCCTCCTGCACCTTCGCCCTCAACTCCACCTCACTCATGTAGGTCTTGCGGAAGATCACCCGGGCCTTCTGGAGGTCAACCGTCTCGTCAGGGAACACAATATCCTCAAACGGCTTGAGCGCCACGCAGACGGGCTGGTTCCTGTTCATCTCGGCAATCGGAACCTCGGTGACCCCGGTGTCGCGCAGCTCCCGAACCATCCTGAGCGCCCTGCGCTTCCTCACATGGGGCACCAACCCCACAAAGAGTTCCGCAACCTGATTATCATACTCAGGGTCTTGTATCATCTCAATGATCTCCGAGGTGATGCCTACCTCGGCACCTCCCTGCTCGGACATGGCTGCCAGCGCATCCAGTGTGATCTCCTGCGGCTTGAGGATCGATGACTGTTCCCAGCCCACAAACATGACGCTGTACCCGTAGGTGAGCGCATACTCCCCGTAGAGCTCGGCCTCCTTTTGCAGCTCGTTATACAGCTTGGAGCCAACCAGCCAGCGGAACAGCGTGTTCAGTGCCGCCGCAGACTCGGTGTCGCCTGCCTCAACGGGGTTGATCCTCACCTGAGCCCTCCTGAAGCTGACCATCAACAGGTCGAGCAGGCTCCTGATGGTCGTGTCAACCAGCCTCTGCCTAGTGTCCGCCGCGCCTTCCCAAGGGAATGCCCCGGCCTCATCGTCTGCGTGTTTCTTGAAGTCCTTGCTCTGGCCATCCCAGACCGCAAGCCTCTGCTTGTCGCAGTAGTCCAGCCGCTCGGATGTGAACCCATCGTCGATGGCTTTCCTGTACTCCCTGTGCAGCTCCAATACATCGGGCTTTTCGCTGGCCCGTGATAACTTATCTTTCATTTTTTTCCCTTAACCTAAATTCCTTAATCACATCTTCCCTGTACAGCTTGCGCTTGCCGCCCTGCATTGTGAAAGTCTTCAGGGCTCCCGCATTCGCAACCTTCTGCAAGTAGCTGATGCTTACATTCAAGGCAGTGCTCGCCTCCTTGAATCCGACAAAAACAGAATCATCCCTAAGCAGACTATTCATCCATACCCCCCTCCAACCCCGTGAGCCTTCCAAGTGTTGGCGTCAACATATATGGGATCAAAAGTCAGAAGATAGCGCAGGCAGTCTACAAAATCCTTGTACTTGTTCCTGTCTCCCCCAGCCGCCGAGACCTCCTTTATACAGTCAATCAGGTTCCCGCATTCACTGCTAATAAACAAAGACGGCTGATTGCATACGCTTAGCGGCTCGTCAAGGTTATAGTTCATTTTTTCGTTTATCAGGCTGATACCCTGTTCAATGGGCAGTCCCGGTGCCTTGAAAAAGTCCAGCCCGAGGTCGTTCAGGAGGTCGATGAGTGTCTCGCCCCCCTCGTCTGTCATGGCCTTGCTTCCTCCTGCTCTGGGGTCGATCAGCCTGCACTCAATGGCCTCGTCACCCTCGAGTTCCCCAATCAAGTCCCTGTATTCCGACAAGCCCCTTCCCTCTGGCTTTGCCGCTGGCCCAATGGCTCCCTCTGCCTTGTCCCCCGGTACAGCCCACTCCCCGTATGATGCCTTGTCAGGCCACTCGCGGTAAACATATAGATTGTCATCCCTATCAACGCGAAGCCAAAGCATAGACCAGTTCCTGCTGCCAGCAGGGTCAACGCACATATAATTCGTTCCCTCACTGGGCACCTTGTCTGGCTCGATGATGTGCGCCTTCCCGAACTTCGGGAAGAAGTTGCCGCTGCTCTTGTCGGTATAGCCGTATGCCCTGATCTTGATCTGTACCGAGCTCTCGCCCGAGAGCGTCCTCTCCATCTGCTCATACGGGTTGTAGGGGTTCATGTCGGTGAAGAAGAACATCACCGCTTTCTTCGGGTCGATGCACTCCATCACATACGGCATTTCGCCGTTCTTCACCCCCTGAACCGTGGGGCCGTCAATCAGTGTGGCTGGCCTTGACTCGGTAACCTGTGCCCCGTTCACAAAGCTGCCGTAAACCGGGGTGTAGCCAGTGATGGGTGTGGCCGTGATCAACATCTTTCCCTTCCTTGTCACCAGCCGAAACGCAGCCGTCTCGTACCAGCTAAACGGCACCAGCTCATCAAACCAAATGAGGTCGGCCTCGAAGCCCTCGAGGATGTCCATCGGCTGCTGATAGGCGTTGAACCAGCACTGGCTCCCGGGCTCATCTGGGGACTCCGCTTTCACCGGGAAAACAAAGGTTCCATCAGAAAATCCATTCTTCTGGGTGTACTTGATGTTCTGCACCACACCCCGCTTTATCTTCTTGTAGCGTTGGGGCAGCATCTCATACACCGAGGGCTGCTGATCCCGTATGCTGCTCTGGTGTGTCATTGAGAAGCAGGCCACTCGGGCGCCGGGAATCTCGTCGAGAAGTTTCACCACATACCAGCTCGCAAAGGCAGTCTTTCCGCTCCTGTTTCCACCCGAGATAAGCAGTTGATCGTGCTCCTCGAGGAGGTCGCTCGCCTTCTGCCAGTGGGGGAGGACATTCCTGTGGTTGAAGGGGTCACTCTTCTCGAGCCGTATCTTCTCCTCCCTGTCCATGAGGAGCTTGACCGTCTCGTCACGACCGTGCTCCTCCTCGAACTGGAGAATCTCCTTCTCCGAGGGTTTATAAAGAGTGGGGTGATCTGTCAGCTTTATCACAGCCTCATCCCCCGGCAGTAGTTCATGTCGATGAACCTGTTCAGCCTGCGAGCCGTTCCCCCGTTAATCGTCGCTTGGGTCTCGGTCTCCTCGAGCCTTCCCTTCACATGGTCTATCCGCTTCCACAGGAGCATCCCCCTCTCCCCCTCATCAACCAAGAAAAGGAATCCCACAAACGGCACCTGAAGCCCAAACGCCAATGCCTTGCAAGCATCCCACTTGCTTGCCGTCACCAGCCACTCCATGCCGAACGCATCCTGAAACTTCTCAAGCGTCAGGTTGTAGCGGCACTTGACCTCGCCAACCCCCCTGACCTCGCCCCCCTTCAGGAGCAGCCCGTCTGCCCATGCAGGCTTCTTCTTCGGGGTCTCCACCCATTCAACACCGTGTCGCTCGGAAAAGGCACCCATCGCCCTGCGCTCATCCGCAAGGCTTTTCCGCCCCTTCTTGGTGTTGATGTCTAGCGCCAAACCCCGTTATGCAACATATGACCAATTATCCCGTAATTGGCCAAGTCCATCCATGAGTCATCGATCCCCTCATGGTTTACTTCCCCGTTCTTTTTCAGTAAATGCCGCAGCCTGCACAGCTTGTCCTGCGCCCTGACAACAACCCCAAGCTCTCCGCTTATCAATATGTTGTCGGAACCGTAATCCTGCTGCTTGCTGTCAAGCACCTGAACAAAGCGCATGGCCAACTGGAGGGCTTCCTTGCCCATCGCCGTCTTAATCTCAGTATTCATCATCATCAAAATCCTCCTCGGTCAGGAAATACTCGCTCCCAACATGAAAAATAACCTCCCGCATCAGGCTCTTGAACAGCACCCCCCATATTGCCTCCTGCGGAAGGTCGTACTCCTCGTAGGCTCTGGTTATCAGCGACACAACCTCTCCCTCCAGCATCTCGCACTGGGTCAGTTTCTTCTCCTCTTTTCCCACTGCGTCCACTTGTGGTTCAGGCTCCACACCCCGTCCCCGTCAACCTTGCCCAGCTCTATAACCTGTCCCGCTGACCAGTTCTGGTTGTTTCGCACCCTCACGATAGCCTCGCTCTGCTCCGAGCCCTCAGCCAACGGCATCCCGTCCCCCTCAAGCCTGCATATGAGCAAGCGCCTGTTCCTTGGCCGCTTGACAATCCGAGCCTTCACCGTTACATTAGGATCAGGCCGACTCACGAGGTTCATTCGCCTGTGGGCAAACTCAATCCCCTCGTCACTAATCATATAACCCAAGTTGGGGCCAACTTTGCGCTCGGTAATGTAGCCTCCAACCCCCGGCATCCCGCGCAACTCCTCAACAGTCAAGCCCAGCGTCTGGGCCGCTGATCTAATCCATTTCTTCCCCATAAAACTCCTTCTTCACCCACTCGTCCACCAGCTCCCGCGAGAAGTTAATGCATATGGAGGCGCTCGTCTTGGCGTTTACGATGATCTCGCCCAGAGCGTTCCTCCGAGCAACCGCATCCACGGTTCCCCCCTCCTCGTCCATATACTTCAAAATATACCAGTCACCCGCCTCCATCTCTGGCTCACCGTGCAGCTCTGTAATATCCATAAACACAAAGGGGAAAAGCACAGGATTCCCTGTAAACAGGGAAAGCGCAGGATTCCCCGTAAACGGGGAAAGTACAGGGTGTTCAACAACAGCGGGACAAGAAGCAAACCCGCCCGTGTGCAGCTCTCCTGCACCTCTATTCCCTGCACCAAATTCCCCCCGGTCACCGCAATCACGGGCCGGGGTCAGCGATGGCTTGTTGCCAAGTTCAGCTCCCTCAACCAGAAACGGCAGCCTTTCTAACTGCCGGGGTTGGTTAACTACTCGAACCATCACTAAGCCATGAGCCGCACAATGGCTCCCCCCTGACCCCTCTCGAGCCTGCTCCACAACAGCTCCCCGGTAAGGCCCGGGCTCCCTAAAAACTCCAAGTAGGCATCCGCCCCGCCATCCAAGAAAAAACTCCGCAATTTCTCCAGCTCCACCTCAACAGTGGCCCGGGCACCGTCCAGCCTGATGGTCGGCCCCTTGCAAGCCTTCAAACGCCGGTAATCCTTCACCGCATAAACCAAAAGCTCAGCAACCATGCTCTGTATGCCGCTCAGGATCATGCGCGAATAGGGGTGAAAGAGAGGGTGTAATGGGGGGTGAAAGAGGATGCGAAGGAGGGTGTCTTTTGCTGAAAAAAAAGTAGGGGATCCAACCCGTGCCGATCTCCGCTCCTCGAGACCATTGACCCCCCCCGCCCCCCTCTGCTCACACCCAATTTACACCCAATTGGCGCCAAATCGCTCTGGTTGCTCCATTCTGGGGGTGTGGGGAGAGGATTCATTATCAACCGGCCTCCACCTCGACCGCATTAGCCCTCTTCATCGCCGCCAGCTTGTCAGAGAGCTCGGAGTGGCTAAGCCCCTTATGGTGAACGATATGGGAAATGTTGTCCCCGTCCAATCCAGCCTTCTTATCGATAGCTATCGCGATGGCGACGGGAATCTGGCCAACCGACAACTTATCCCCCTCACTCACCAGCCTGTCACTCAGGAGGTCAATTGCCTCACCCAGCTTGTTGCTCACCCTCTTCTTCCACTTGCCCAGCTCCTCTGCATTCTCGTAGCAGATGCGGCTGATTGTGTTGGGAGCGGCTCCTGTGATTGCCGTGATCTCGTTATAGCTCTTGCCTTCCTTTCGTAGTGAAAGGATCTCCTGATAACGCTCAGGGTTCTTGTGCTTGTAGCTGTTCGAGTCAGGCACAGCCCCTATAATAAACCTGATAAACTTCTCTCGGCCATATAAAGTAGTTGGATAGTTGCCATTAACTTGCCGTTATCTTGTTAGACGGGTGTAGCCCCTGAGAAGCCCTGTGAGCTCTTCATGTATCCTGTGCGCGGCCATGTGGTGCACAGAGAATCTCGGGTTCGCTGCGAAGCTGTTAAGCCCCTGCACGGCGCACCTGATCTCGCTTGTGAATGCCTTGCGGCGTTTAGCCTCGAGCAGCACCTCTCTCCCGTAAGCCAGCCAGTAGTGGATGCTGCCGTAGTCGGGCGGATCGTGTACGGGCGTGAATGAGCCGTAGCTCGTCTTCCTTCCCCAAGCCCCGGCTGTGTTAATCCCTATCCGCTTGGCAGCCTCGAGTTTCTCCTCCTCGGAATAGCTGAGAGCGGCCTTCTCCTCCCTATCCTCCCTCAGAGCCTGCTCACGGGCTTTACTTTCCTCCTCCGCAGTCCCCATACTCTTTACAATTAAAAGTGTCTTCTGCACACCCTCTAGGCCCAAGAAAGGGCAGACCAGCATTACCCAGCCTGCCCTTATCTTGTGTTATGCCTTGGAGGTGTCCCTGAGCCCCTTCTCCTTCATCTGGGATTCACCGAGGAAGTTGCCGTTGGAGCTGTAGCGATCACGGTAGGCTCGTGCACTCTTCCTCTCCCGGTTGGATTTCAGCATTGCCCTCCACCCACAGCAGATAGCCGCCTTAATCCTGTGGGGTGCGCTTCCCCTCTTCCAGCTCTTGCTGAGCACATCCTCCCGGGTGAGCCCAACGGCCTCGAGTGATTCCTCGATGGCGATTGCTCCCGAGCTGTTCCTGACCAGCGCATCGCTTGGCTTACGCTTCCTGCGCCTGCGCCTCTTCAGCTTGAGCTCCTGCTCCTTCAGGATGGCGCACTTCACCCTGTGCTCTGTGCTCCCGGCCTTCCATCGGTTGCTGGTTAGCTGCTCCCTGCTAAGGCCCATTGCGGCACAGGAGGCGTCGATGTCAACCCTCCCTCGATCATTCAGGATGTACCGCTCGTCCAGCTCGGCTCTCCTAAGCTGCCGGTGTGCCATGTGCTGGCTGCGCTCCCACGCTGACATCTCATCAGGCGGGGCCGGTGCCTCGGTTGTGTCTCCGAAATCCGCCCCGAAGGTCAACCCTCCCGAGCAGTTATTCTTCACCGCCCAGATAATCAGCTCAGCGAGCTGCTTTGAGGTGACGGTGACCGTTGCTGTGAATATGTCTTTCATTCTGTCCTTTCTGTTTGTTTTGTTGTTGTTACTGCCAGCCGAATACCAGCAGTGAGATTATAGTTCCGAGCATGAATGCTACCCACAGCGTGTGGGCTATCCTTACTCCCAGTGATGTATCGTGATAGTTATGCATATGTTCTGTCCTTGTTCTGTCCCTTGGCCGCATAGTGCAGCCCTAATCCTTTGCCCTCATGGAGTAGCTGACGCAGTCGAGCTCTATGACCTCGTTGTCGCCGCGAATCATCCTGTCAGCGATCCTCACATCGATGTCGGAGATGTCCTTCATGCTCAGGTTCGAGGTGATCACCGTCCACTTGCCCAGTCGCTGATCCAGCATCGAGGCGAGCTGCCTCTGGCTAAACTCGGTTGAGTACTCAGAGCCCAAGTCATCGAGCACAAGGAAGTCGGCATCCGCGCAGCTCTGGAAGGCGCTGAACGCTCCACCCCTCATCTCGTTACACAGCTTGCTGAATTTCTTAAACAAGCCGTGCTTCACCAGCTCGGCACCTCGCTTCATGTAGAACTGGCCCTTGTCCTCCCAAGCCCTCCAGATGCCCTTGGCCAAGTGGGTCTTCCCGGTGCCCGAGTTGCCAACCAGCGAGAGCCATCTGGGAGCCGTCCGCCTGTCAGCCATGTCACGGCCAAACTCAGCGGCGGCGCGTAGTGGAGTCATCAGTGCCATATCCTTGCAGGGCTTAAACTCGTTAAAATACCTCGCCCACATCTTCAGTTGCTCGCTGCTTAGCGGCTCCCGAGTAGTTGGCTTTGGCTTTGTCGTTATACTCTGAATTATTTGCTGTATGTCTCGCACTGTTCTTCCTTCCTGTTATTTTTTCGGGAAACAACCCTATCCAACCCTGAGCCATGCTCTGCTCCATCGTCTCGATGGCCACAGCGGCTCCCTCTCGATTCATCATCTTGAGCTGCGCCTTCACCATGTTCTGGTTGAGCGGCTTGTTGATGTCTCGACGGTGATCGAGCCACTCATTCCATGTCCTGAAAAAGTCGGGATTGTCCAACCTCTCAGGTAATATATATTCTACTCTATTATTCTTATTATATATATAGTAGTAGGGGGGTTTTTTGCGATTAGGCTGGTAACTTTCCAACAACTCTCCCTGTTTTTTCTTTTTCCTTGTTGTTTTTGGTTTTTTAGAGGGATTGTTCCGCGCAGACTTGCCAGTCACTTGTTGGTTTGTTGCCAGACACTTGCCAGTCACTTGCTCGTCACTTGTTGGTGACTTGCCAGTCACTTGCTCGTCGCTTGCCGTAAACTTGCCAAGCGCCTTCTTCGCTGCTTCGCGGCAATTTGTAAGCACCTCCAAGGTCATCTCGGAGGTGTCCAGCCAGTTCTGGAACTGCATCGCAGCATAGTGAATCGAGGAGCGTTTCCGCTTCAGCACCCGGGCCACTAGGTCGGATGACAGTCCCCTGTCCTTGTACAGCACAAAGACCACAGCGAACCGTGGAGTGATTAGCTCTGCCTGTTTTCGCATGGAGCGCAGATCGTCGAGGGTGACCCCGAAGAGCTGGGCTATTGCCTGAGCCGCCTCGAGAGCCCCGCTTATGTCGGTCGTGTAGACGAGGTTCTGCGGCTTGTTGTTGTTCTTGTTTTTCATGTCGTTGTTTATTGTTTACTTAATCCATAATCCAGTATCAGCAGTGCATCTGCTGTCTTGTCTGTAATCTTCTTCTCGAGCTCGGGGTGCCTCAGTATGGCCTCCCTCTTCAGCATCCTTTTCCACTCGCTCTTATCCACCGTCCGAGAGGAGCGTGTGCCCATGTCGAGCCACTTCTGCCATGTCTGGGGGCGAACGAGGTTCACCTTGCAGCCACTGGCGTTGAGGCACTCGATGGCGTACAGGGCACCCAGAAGGCACCCGTAGTTGGCACCGAAGTTGAACATCCTGCTGCCGGGGTGAGGGGTGCCGATGTAGCCCCCAACCTGTTCGACCCAAGCGACCTTGGGGAGGTGCCGTGTGACGAGCTCAGCTATGGCTGGCTCACCCTTGGGCATACGGTGCAGCGTAATGGCTCCACCTGTGTCATGCACGGCCACTCCACCTCCAGCGCCGGGGTCTATCCCGATGGTCACCATCCGATCTTCTCCCAGATGGCCTTGGTGAGCCTGATGTCGTTCTCGAGGTAGTCGAGGGCAGCCTCCCTGTCGGTCTTCCACAGCTCATGGAAGTGCTCCCCAGAGCCAGCCTTCTCGCCCACACCCAGAAATCTGGCCAGCCTGTCCAGACTGATCCGCTTCTGGAACTCGCCGCAGGCATACACCTCCATCAGGTCAACGAAGTTCTTCCGCCACTTCACTGGCTGATAAAACTCGAAGGGGAATGTAATCCCGTACTTCATCGAGCGCCTCAGGAGGAACGGCCAGTCGAATGAGTTTGAGTTGAACCCGATCCAAGTGGCCGAGAAGACCGGCCTGTAAAGCGCCCAGAATGCCTCCAGAATCGATTTCTCGCCCATGTCGGCTATCACATACACCTCGGGGTCATCCGAGAACGCATAGCCGATGGCGAGCACCCTGCCCGTGGTAGCCTCTAGAGGTGCCTTGGCGATGGCGTCCTTCGACGCCTTCTTGCGGTACGCCTCGATGGCCTCCTCCTTCTTGTAGGTGGCTGGCACCTTGACCGGGGGCAGCATCTCCTTGACTCGCCCGAGGGGCTCAGGGCCGGTCTCGATATCGAAACAGACCCCGAGCTTGCTCGGTGAATCGCCCAGCTTGGGAACCCTCGGCTCAGAATGGAACTTCATCGCCGTCAGCTTCCTTTTTGGCTGGCTCCTCGTTGACCGACTTGGCTTCGCGGTCGGCCTTGGCCTTGTCCCGCTTGGCTTGCCGCTCGTCCTGTGCCTCCTGTGGCCCTTCTCCGAAGGCGGTGTACTCAGGGGGCTCGTAGCCGTCACGCTCGGTGAGGACTGTCCACTCTCCAGAAGGCTCGACCGCCCTCTTGTTCTTCTTCACCACATCGACCAACGAGTATTGGATCTCCTCGTTGTTGTCATTGATGAAGGAGTTCTCCTCCACAACCAGCGTGGCTGACTTGCCGATGAGCGTGGTGAAGTCGAAGTCCTCATCAGAGGTGAAGCCATCCCCAATCCACCCTTCGAGGAGCGAGAACAGGTTGCTCCGCCTAGACCCTCCACTGATCACGGCATTGAGCCGCTTGGTCTTGACCAGCATGGCCTTGGTGTTGCCGTCATCGTCCTCGACCATGGCCTCGAAGTACATTTTTATGTACCCCTTCCAGCCGTAGTTCGACTTGATCCAGCCCATGTCCTCGACATCCACGCAGACGCCGCTGTGCACACCCTCTGGGCATGGGACTCGTTTACTGTTATTTGAGTTATTTGTTTTTATGTTTACTGCTAGTTTCATTTATGCTTAGTTCGCTTTCGCGTATGTTCTGTCCAGCCCCTCCAGATACGCCCGGGCCACTCGGCTCGGCTGGGGGGGCACTCTCACTTCCATAGTTGTTCACCTTTTTTCATTTCCTCCTTTGTCCTCCTTTTGCCCTTCTCGGGTAGCGCGGTAATGGCCGTCTCGAGTATGTCGGTCATGCTCGTTCCACGGGCAACGGCTACCCTTTTGAGTTTTAAGAGGTGCTCTTTGGTGAAACGAAAAGAGCAGAGGTGTTTGTTTATGTTATCCATGTCCTGTCCTTAATCGAGCCCGTTGGGCCGTCAAAGGCGGGAATGTATATGCGGATATATACGCTGTCAACCCCCTTTTTTTTCAGGCCCGTATTCAGGCTTGGCCTGTATGTACACGGTGGTATGATTTCCGCGAGATGAACAACAAGTCTGGTGGAGAAAAAAACAAGCAGCCAATCGGCATTCGCCTCGACAGGGAGGTGCTCGAGCTACTCGCCAAGGCCGCTGAAGCGGCTGGGGTGAGCCGCACTGAAATTATTGAGGAATGCGTCAGGGCACACGCTTCTGACTATGTTTCCCACATCTTCGAGAAGAGGAAGAGCTCCCTCGAGAGCTACCTAAAGACCTCAAAAGGCAGAAGGAAATAACCTCCTCCGCACTGCTGCCCGTCACCCTCGCCAGCCGCTCAACCTCCTGAGCAGCCCATCCTGTTAGCCTAATCTCCTTATTCATCCGGGGCACCATAGCGCCCTAGCTGGGACATATGCCGTCCTACCCCCCTCAAAAAAAAAGTGAAAAAAAATGTATTTACAGGGTTGACACTGACCATACTTGTATGTACACTGTTCCTGTGCTTCGCAATGGGCGGGGCCGAAATTGGACAGAACAACAATGAAAAAAATCACATTCACCGAAAACGAGCTGAAGGCAGTCAGGGTTTGCTTGAACTACAACGACCGTGAGTCTCAGCTTTGCGACAATTATTCAAACGGCGGGGTTGAGGAGTTCAAATTGGAGCTCGGCTGGAATGACCAGCAAGTCGGGGGGCTCATTTCTTCAATGACCGAAAAGGGCATTGGGTACATCGACAACGAGGAGAGCGATGGAATCTTTTGGCTCACCGAGGATGGCGTTAACGCTTACTTCGATCAACTGGAAAAACAGGGGGCGTAAGCCCCCTCTTCTTTACGACTGCGAAATTGGACAGAAATGAAACTCAAGGACACAAACGGGAAGGAATACACCTTCTGGCATGAAGACTACGAGGTTGGCTGCGGGGGCACCGAAATCCCGATGAACTACCTCGACGGCAAGACATACCTGTATGTCTGGAATCCCTCGGAAAAGCACTACGCTTACTATGTGTATCAGGATGATGTCTTCATCCCCGAGAACGCAGCGCCTTGGGTGACCGGGGCGACAACCTACACTTTTGGAAACTGATATGAAGGACAAGAAAGCAACAAAAAGAGCAATCAAGCCGATCCCGATCCGCCCTGCCTACATGGGCAGCGTGAGCGAGGCCCAGCTAGAGGCACGGCGCAAGGCCGGGATGTTCTCGTTCATGCAGAAACGAGACCAGCAACAGGACTGGGGTTAAAATTATGAAGGATAAATTCTTCCAAGAGGAGCTGGATGGAATTCGGCTGGAGATCGAGGAGCGCCACGCCGCGCTTAGGTACATAGGCATCAGCCCAGCCAAGCGGCTCACCAAGACGCTTATCGAGCGTTTCGATAAATGCGTCAACTGGGCGAACGACTTCCGCGACTACGGCTATGACCGCAGGGAGAAGTTCATGGCGGCGAACCGCTACTCGAAACTGTTCCTGATCACATCAGGAGCGTTCGAGCTGAAGTCACCCCTGCCCAAGCTGCGGAGACTGAAAGGACAACGATGATTACGATTCACAAGCTGAAGCATAACCCGCGCAAGGTGAAGAACACCTTCTGCGGCCCCGCCGTGCTGGCGATGCTCACTGGGCTCAGCCCAGAGGATGCGGCCATCCACATCCGCACACACCAACACCTCCGAGAGTGTGGCCGGGGGGAGAAGCGAAACGGCCAGAGCCGAGTGGTGAAGGGCACCTACTTCAGCGACCTCAAGCTGGTGCTGGACGAGTTCAAGTTCGAGACGAGGACGCTCCTCTACCAGCCGTGGAGGAACAGTGCCAGACCGACACTGGTGAAGTGGTTCAACGAGATCAGGAGCATCGGGGATCACCCCCTGCTGGCCAGCGATCACGCTCACCTGTTGAGCGCCGGTTACCACTGGATGCTCGAGCACAAGGGTATGCTCTACGACTCGTTCCACCCCAAGGGAACCTCACTGAAGGACTCCAAGTATCGGAGGCGAAAGGTGAGCGAGGTCTACTCAATTTTCTGTGGCGGGGCCGATTACGAAACCGTTCGCAGAAGTCTAACCAAACGATAAACAGAAAGGACAGAACAACATGACAGAGATAATTGTAAACGGGAAGTGCCCATCCTACATCAAGAAGGAGGAGATCAGGGCTATAGTGTTGGCGACAATAACTGTAATGGCATATCACGGCCACTACCTAAAGAGGCCGCAGGATGGAGTTAAGGTCTGCATCTCCCAACGCTCTCTCGGTAAAAACAGGCTCAACCCAGAGAGTGAAAACGGGGGTGTTGCTTGGAGGGGGCTGGGGATGTTCAAGATCAAAGGAGGGATTAGGAACAAACCCTCATTCACTACCGTCTTGATCCATGAATCCATTCACCTGTGCGCGAGCTGGGGTGACAGTGATGAGTTCATAGTGTCAACGCTCACCGACAGGCTAAAGGAAAGTGTCATCGAGATAGCGGAAGAGTTGGCGAGCAATACCTACAGGCGAGCAGCCTGTTTTGCTCACACCAACAAGAACATGGCGTATCATAAATCAGAAGATGAAGACTGCTACAATGACGAGCAGTGGAGCAACAAGAAAACAACCAGCGGCAACAAATCGATTGCCGCATAAAGAAAGGACAGAACAACATGACGATAACAAGCAAGGAATCCATCAAGGGATTATTAAACGACCCCACAATAGTACGGCTCTACCAGTACACCAACGCACTGTCAGGGCTCACCGCATGGGCTGCCTTCGAGCACCCCTCGCACGATGACACGGGCGTGTCACCGTTTGTGCTGAACCGCATCACGCTCAAGACCGAGGACGGCATCACCGCCGTTGGGAAGGAGTTGGTCGCATGAAACAAAAGAAGAAGGTTCGTAAACGCAAACACACAGCCCCCACTAGGGCGAGGAGGGTCATCTCCAAGGACGGGCATATGTGCGCCCGGGGAAGCAAGAAGCTGAGGCGGGGAGTGAGACCGTGGCTGAGCATAGGCTCCGAGTATTTTATGTGAAAAAATCGTTTGATATTATACTGCCAGAATAAAATCAAACGCGAAAAGCCCCTGTTTTAGGGGCTTTTTTGCCAATTTCCCCCATGAAAAAAAAGTGAAAAAAATGCATATACAGGGTTGACTCAGGCTCTACTTGTATGTACACTGTACTTGCCGGTGGGAGAAAGCACCGAGCGGAAACAATGAAAACAACGATACAAAAAAACAAGACAACGATCCTCAGAACCCACACCCCCTCCGAAGGTTTTGTGGTTGCAACGATAACGGCAGGCACAGGGCTGTCACACGATCTTCAATCCTCCACCGGGGAGCGCCGGTCGGAGCTCTTGGTTCACAACAAGGTTTTCAAAACCTTCCGCGATCCCAGACTCGCCAAGCTGTTCTTCAACATCTTGGAAGCAGGCGAGGTCAACACAGACCACTGGCGCAGGCCAAGCCAAGAGGGAGGCGATTGGTTCCTTCTAAAAGAGTGGCACACGCTTCAAGCCGACAAGTTGTTGCTGGGAGAACAATTCAAAGTGGATGAGAATAAGGAGATACTCCTCGCCATCCATGGGAACTAATCATCCTTCCCCGTTGCCCTCTGCGGAGGGCATAGGGGAGCGATGCTCCACAACAAACATAAACAAAAAAATGACAACAACAAAAGCACACCCATTCGAGAAATCTGGTAACGGTATTGGCCCCTTTAGTTTCGTTGGGGTGATAAGCCTGCCGTCTAGGGCTCTCCAAGAGCACAACCCTTCGGCTTTCAATTTGCAAATGAGCGAACTGTGGGGGCAGGCTAGAAACTTGGGAGTGAGGCTTGGCTCCTGCGATCACTGCGGAACGGGAATTGTCCATCACGCTATTATTCGCGATAGCGAGGGTAAGCGTTTCGTTGTTGGCATGGACTGTGTTGCTAAAACCTCAAAGGACTCGCTTGGCAGCCGCGCCAAGATTGAAAAAGCAAGAGTCACTCGGGAGCGCATTCAGGAGAGCAAGGCCATCAAACATGAAAAGTGGTTGGCCTCCCCGTCGAAGCAGGACTCCTCCAAAACCAACGCTCAGGTTAGACAGGAAAAGATTGATGCCCAGAACGCGAAGCGCGAAGCCGAGCAGCGGGAAATCAAAGCTCGGGCCAAGGTTGTCTGCGCCAAGTGGAAATTCTTTGTTGAGCGCCTCGGCAAGGAGCAGATCGAACGGTCAGGTTTTCTTTCTTCAATCGCGAGAGGGCTTGTGAATGGACAGGAGCCGAGCGGCAGAGGGCTTGATATTTGTGCCGAGATTTTCGCCAAAACATTTGGCCGTGGAAACTCAAAAGCCTTTGAAGATGCAGTTGCAGATTTCTGGAAAGAGATAGACAGAAAGGAGGTGAAATAATAATGGATGTGAAATACCCCAACATCACAAACAACCGGCAGCGGATCAAGTTTGGCCTCGAGCCACTTGACTATGTTGACCGGCTCAAGGGAATCGAGGGATACGACAACCTCTCAAACAATGTGAAGTTGTTCCTCGTCGAGATGGCCATAAAGGCTGATGCCCTTGATGGATTCATCGGCAAGATCGAATCCAAGAAACAGGTGGAGGCTTAAAGCCTCCCTTCACTTGAGCCCCTCACGGGGGGGTTCAGTTGAGGGAGACCTCAGAAAGGACAGAACATAATGAAAATAAAATACATAAAAGCAGGGGCAGAACACGAAGACAGATATGAGCTCTGGGTTATCACTAGAGATCATAAAAACCAAACACTCACAGAAAGCCCAACGGCGAGAGTAAAACCAAGAAACATAAGTGAAGAATCTTGGGATTTTAGGTTAATGGCTGACGAGCACAGCTCCTGCCACTTGATCGGTGAGATCAGAGGTTATACCGATTGGAACAACGACAGAGAGTGGGCAGCATTCGTTTACGAAGGAACCTCAGAATGGGACGAGTATGATCCCAGCGCATACAAGAGACTGTGCAAGAGGAGCACAGGCCCACTCACTGGGGAGAAGGAATTCCTAGAGGATTACTTCATGGAGTTCGGCGTGGAGTACTTATAAACAGAAAGGACAGAACATAATGAGAAGAAAATATCTCACATTCAATCGGATCGAGTGGAACATCTTTGATCACCGCTATTGCCTGCTTGAGGACTGCATCTTTGAGATGATCGAATCAAGCATCGAGAGTGATCTAGATGGGACAGGGTTTGGCCAGTTACCAGAAAACTGGAAAGACACAATCGCCCTCGGCGGTGAGCTTTACAACAAGGTGACCAAGAAGTCATCTCCCATCCCGCAAATGCTGGAGAAGTGGAACAGGAATCATGTCGCGAGACTTGATGTGACCGAGCTGAGCATGGCTGAGAAATTTGTGCTGGCTGATGTCGTTGATGGCAACACTTGGTTCAACGAGTTTGAGGATTACAAGGCAGACTACAAGCACTGGAAGGAGACCGGCGAAACTGGGTACTACTATGACCCAAAAGTTCACGGGCTCTACGGCACCCCTAGCGAGCAACTGAAGGCCGCTAGGTCAATAGAGAGGAAGCTGAAGAATTTGGGGATCGTTACACGATTCCCTTGAACAGAAAGGACAGAACATAATGACACTATACACACGATCACCAAAGGCCGGGGCGACATGGTACGCCGAGGAGCGAGTAAACGGGGTGCGGGAGAAATTCTGCACCAAGACAAGCGACAAGGCGGAGGCCAGAAAAGTGGCCGAGAAACACTTCGCCGGTGTGCTGCTGGGCATTGAGACCCCAAGCAGGGCAAAACGCTCTCAGAGGCTCGATATGGAGCAGCTAGAGGCATCCTACCCGATATTCGCTGCGGACATCGATGGGAAGACCCGCGAGGGGAACCTCAACTCGCTCAAGGCAGCTCGCCGCGAGGCAGGCGTCGATGATCCCTCGATCATGTCGCCTGAGACTTGGGTCATCTACAAGGCGAAGAAGCTCGAGGGCAAGCAGGGTGCCGAGAAGGCCAGCGCACTGCGCTCCCTGCGCTCCTGTGAGACCAAGATTCGCAGCCTGTTCCGCAAGGACATCAGGCCGCTGTACGGCAACCTACCCGAGCGGTTGGTTGCGTTCCTCTCACAGCCCAAGACCAAGGCACCCCCGGTCAGCTACACGCTTCCGCCAAAGGCGCTGATAGATAAGACATGGGAACTGTCAAGGGAGCTCGCCACTCTGGCGCCGAAGGCTCACTCGGCCTTTATCATGGCTGCCACAGGGGGGCTCAGGGTGAAGGAGATTCTCGGCTTTAGACAGGAGTGGGTTAATTACCACGCTGAGATGACCAAGCCCGAGCCCACACTCACCATCCCCGGCAGCGAGAGCCTCTTCCAGACCAAGTCGAGGAAGGCTCGCACCATCCCGATCGGCAAGGCGTTCCTCGCTGCTGCCTGCGAGGGCATCACCGAGAGCGACATCGCCACGCTCAACACTTGGATGAAGGACAAGGTTGGCTGGACTACCCAGAAGGGTGCACATGAACTCCGCAAGTTATACGGGGCACAGGTGGCCACAGGCTACGGTCTCTATGTCGCACAGCGCCTGCTCGGGCACAGTGATCCCAGCATCACGGCAGCCTACTACGCTGACCTGTGTGAGGTGCCCCGAGTGGTAGTGCGGGAGGGTTGATCAAGCGCCGCTTGGGTGTAAGCAATCACTTGGGTGTGTGTCCCAAGCACACTACCAAGTTACACCCAAGTGGCTTTTTTCTTAGGAAAACTGGTACCCCGGGAAGGACTCGAACCTTCAACCAATTGATTAAGAGTCTGAATTTAATCAAGGAATACCCTAAAGAAAGTGACCATAATGTATATATTCCCGTTTGTCTATACAGGGGCAGCCTTTATTTGCAGGGGTAAAATGAGGCCGGTTTACACCCAAAATTCACACCCAATTTCGCACTTGGGTGTAAGCACTAAAGCAGCTTGTAGTGCACTACATCTCGGTGAAACTTCTGGAGCCGAATCCTAAAGGTCTTCTTCTCCGCAGCGTCCTCTCTGATTAACTTCCGCAGGCGCCTAATTAGGGTGGACTCGCTGACATCGAGCTTGTCTGATAGCTCCCTTAAAGTGTTCCACCCCACGGGAACCTCCTCGACCTTGTAGGGCTCGCTTAGGGCTTTGGCCCAATCTGCCATGGTTTTGTCAGTCCGATCCACCCGAGGTCTTTGTCCCTTTGCATCTGCCATAATTCAAAGCCTCCCGTCTTGTTGTCTATTACCCCATACCCCCAGCCGTGACTGTGCCTAAGCGTGGAGGCTAGTCGCTCATTGAATGGGTGATCCAGCCTGCACAGGCACCCAACAGCTCGGGCCTGTCGCTTCTCCAAACCGGGGACGCTCGCTAGGTCAACCGCATGGATGTGGCCGAACAGGCAGGAGCCGTAAACCAACCCGTGCTGCCGTGCTGCGTTCACCCCGTGGAAGTAACCGTGCAGCATCTTGAGCTTGCCCATCTCGAGCACCCCCTTCCGCTTACAGTAGGGGAGCGTATTTATCTTCAGCTTCTTGCACCTGTGGTCGAGGTCTGAAACCCCTTTTTGTGCAAATTCCCCGAGGATCCCCTCCTTGTTTGTGAAAGTCCACAGGCGCTCATCGTGGTTTCCCCTGAGCCAGTAGTGGGGCTTCCACTTGCCAAGGAACCCCAGCCCAGCGTCGAGATCATACTGGATGGTCTCAGCCTTCTCCTCCTTGGTTGCTCCGCTCCTTAGCGGCCTGAAGTCAAACAGGTCACCCCCGAAGATTCGGTGATGAGGTTTCCACTCCTTCGTAAACTCGAGAAGCGCATCGACTGCATCGTGATCCTGTAGGTCGCCATGTAAATCACTGGCGAAGATTATTCGTTCGAGACTCATTACGCTTTATGTGCCTCCTGTATAACTGGTTCGCGATCTTTGCGCTGGAGGCAACGCCGATCAGTTTCCCCTTGGGGGTGTACACCCTGATCTTGTTGTCGCGCTTGATTGCCCTGTAGCCCTCCTCGGTTGTCCTCATCTCCGAGTCGCCAACCTTCTCTGGGAGGTAGCTGAACAGGTCTAGCCTTTCGGCTTCTGTAAAAAACTTGGGCTTCCTGACAAAGACAGTGTTGCCGTAGCTTATTGCCTCGGCTCCACTCTTGACCGCCTTGCCTGTTGCCCTGTCGTAAAAGTAACCATGCCGCTTGGGGTTCATCCCAACTTGTGTCCAGCCTTTCATCGATGGCAGCTCCCTGCTCTTGACCAGCTTGCCTTCAGCGGTTGCCATTGTTGTTTTGTTCCGCTCGCCCGTGCCGATCTTCATGCCGATCTTCTGGCTTGTTATGTGGAACTTGGGTTCAAGGATTCTCGAGAAGACATCGTACCCGATAACCCTCCCCAGCTTACTCTTGTTCTCTGCCTTGTGGTGAATGGTTATGGCATACACAGGAGAATCAAGCTGCCCCTCTGCCATCATCAATAGCGACTTGTTGTAGGTTGGAATGTCTATGCGAAGCGCAACATCAAAACCTTCTGGCAACTTCTCGGCTTCCCCTATGAGCGGAAGCTGATCCTCTTTCATAGTCGCCTCCAGCTTGGCCAAGTTCTCTTGGGACAGGATAACATTATCCTCTGTTGGCAATGTGACCTCCTTGGCTACAGGTCGCATCAACTCAACCGCAACATCCCACTGTTGACGGCTGATAGCACCCTCCCCCAGTGCAACCAGTAGCTGCTCTGTGTTGGGGCCGAGCTCCTCGGGGAGGAACTTTACGGTTTGTTCATTTCCTCGCTCTCTAGCAACAAATCCAGAACGATCTGGCCGCGACTTTGCGCCACTTCCTTTGCTGCCAAGAGTTGATGAAATGAGTTCTGCATTTCCTCGCTCGATCTCCCTTGCGACTCTAATGATCTCCTTGACGGGGGTCTTCCCCCGCTTGGCCCGATATTCCTCTCCGAGGTAAGTGTCATATGATTCCTTCTTTGGCTCTATGCCTTTAGCCCTTGCATCCAGTTCAATCTGTGCAGCCCACAATGCTGCCTGTACTTCTCTTGGTTTCCAACCCAATTTCTTGGCAACCTCACCAATAAGTTTCTTGCCCTTGCGAACCTGAGCAGCGGATGGAGTGCTGCCCTGTTGCAGATTCTTTCTGCCATAAATTATCCTTGCGACATGACGGTCAATCGCAACGCCGCTTGAGTCGCCGGTAGTTGCCTTGGCAAACTCACCGATCTTCTGCCCCTGCACCATCTCGTCACGCTTGATGCGCTCGAGGTTCTTCACCACTCCCTCAAGGAATCCCTCGAAGGGTTGGCCGGTGATCATCTGTGTGTATGCCCGAAGGGCGAGCGTCACATTACCAGCAACACCTGTTGCCTGTGAGGTTGCGCCCAGCACCTTCTCAAAAGTCTTCGCCCCTGCCACACCGAATACAGTGTTAAGCTGTTTATTGTAACGCTGATACCATGTGCGCCATGTGCGCTCAGACATCGCTGCCGCAGCCAGCTCATCCACCGAGCGGATGGTCTCTGGGCCAACCTTCTCTGGAAGGAAAAGCCTCCTTGATACAATACCCCTGCTATCAACCTCCCTTGGTTTTATCTCTATAACATCAGTTAACGGGTAGAGGTATTTTGTTTTACCATTCCAAGCAAATGGGGAATCATTGCTAATGTTGTGGAGCTGTTTCATGGACTCAAACTCCTCACGGCTTTCGGCCTTCAATGGTTCGCCTATTTTAGCATAACCCACATGAGTAGCCTTCCCAACTCCAGTTCTAACGAGCCCAACTTTTTTGCCCACATAGGCGTTTAAACTTTTAGACTCTCTTGTCTCATGCGTCTTTAACCCAGAGAGAATCTGACCAGTGAAGTTCTGGCTGCTGTCGTTAATGTTTATCCCAATATTTGTCCCTTCAGCCTCTGGTAGGTAAGTGTATTCTCCCGTTTTTTCGGTGTAGGCTTTTGCAATTGCGTCCCTACCTTTATGTGGGCTTGGCCCAGATGTTTTTGTTACGATCTTAATCTTGGGAACCTTAACCCCGTTAGCTTTAAACGCTTTCTCAACCTTGTCCCGAAGAAGCCTAACCCCTCCTTCATCTTTTGAAACAATGGTAACACTCTTAACATTTTTAAAGTCTGGGTTAAGAATGTACGCTTCAGTCCTGTTAGACTGAACAGCAACCATCGGCTTCATAACATGACCACTAGGCGTTGTGTGCGTTAACGATGCTGTTTTACCTTGTGACCCTTGCCCAACCAATTGCTTTAAAGCAACCCTCTCTAACTCAGACCAAGCCCCAGACTCTCCTCTGGTTTTATAAACCCTCTTAACTTCTGCAAGTGCGGAAGCTGGAATAGATACCATTAATTGATGAGTCCTTGCAGCGTCGATCCCTTTGTTTCCCACAAGAAGGTGAGTGTCCAAAACCTTCGCCCCAGAAGGGAGTGTTGTGTAGGATTCTTTTTCTGGTGTTCCAAAACTTCTACCGTTTTTATCCCCTAAGTTTTTCGAGGCGTGTATATCTGTTAACCCAACCCCAACCCCATAATGGTGATGGCTTGTTGCAACAATTGGAGACTTCCTGTCCCACTCAAAAAAAGCATCATAGTTCCCTTGAGAAAGAAACTTTTGTCCATCAGCAACCGAGGCATAAACCCTCGGCGGGGCATCCACATCCTGTCGGAGGCTGCTACCAAAAGCCTTCTCATCTGCAAGCGCCTCGGAAAGGGCAAACTTCTTCCCCAGCTCCATCGTGGCAGCTCTAACCCCACTAGCCTCTGATGTCTCTGCTACACCTTCCTTGATCATTACATCTTGCTCGCCTTTACTTAGTTGCTTGGCAACTTGCTGGGCTTTCATGGCGGCAACATCTATATCAGCATCTATAGCCTCGAATGCACTGGTTAGCCAACTCTTATTAATGTGATCTCTTGTTTTAAAGCCGCCCTTCTTGGTTGATGTTCCAGCCATTCTGGCTAGATCGAGTTTCCCTATGCCTGATACAACAATAGAGGCTTTTTTGGTTTTTTCTAAAATTAGTTTGTGTGTTTTTTGCGCTAGATTTTTCGCTTCCTTGTTTGTCAACCCGATCTCAGACAACCTCCCCTGCAAGGAATCAAGCGCATCCCGCTTCAGGGTCAATACCCTAGACGGGGTGACCTTGTCATAATGCTTGGATAGCTCATTAATCTTGCTCTGTTGAGCCTTGTTAATTCTGGGGGTTGTTGCTGGTAAGTTTTCTGGCTGCTTGGATGCTGGCAGGAAGTTCGCTTGGTTCAGCCTGTACACCTCTTCGCTGAACGGGAACCTCTTCTGTGAGTTGTCGAGGTGCATCGAGGCTATCCTGTCCAACCTAAAGCTCCTTATCAGGAACTCCTTCTCGGCCATCTTCTCGAGCGCCAGCGGGTTCAGCCCCGCCCTGCCTCTTGCCCCTATAAATTCGTTTAGTATGTTGCGCTTGGTTTCCCCAAACAACTTGGCTGACTCCACCCTGTCACCGCTTGCAAGGTTCTGGAGGTACTTCATTGCGTCCTCGTAAAACTTGTTGGGGTTGTCCCAGTGCCGCAGCCACTCTGTGTTGCGGTTCCTCCACTGCCTAAACTTCTTGTCCAGCGCGGTGATGTCGAGTGCCCGTGCATAGAAGTTGCCCTCCCTGCTGATGTTGATGCTGTAGGGAACGACATTCCTTCGGGTAGACTTCAGTGATGCGTACACCGGCTGACCGTTTCTGTCTCTCCTCGTAGCTGCCCAGTATTCTGTGTCGAACATCCTGCCGTCACCGAGCGACTCCTGCATCAGGTTGAGGAACTCCTTTATGCGGGAGTGGATGTCCGCCTTGTTGATGGCATCCATCTGCTCCTTGCTGAACTTCAGCCCCGTGTACTCCACCTTGCCATCTGCACTGACTTGCTTCCGAACCTGTAGGGGGTCACCCGTGTCCACCGCAGACTCGATGGCATCGACAACCTTGTTGGCCGTTTCCTTCTCGAGCACACCAGCCTCGGAGCCCTTCACCATCTTGATGTTGCCCTTCTTGTCAGTGGTGAACAGCTCGGACATTGGGTTGTCCTTGAACTGCTCCTGAAACTTTGCCATCTCCTTGTTCGACAAGCCCCGGGTGCGAACGAAATTCTTGCTGACCAATTTATTGTCCAGCGCATGATGGTCGGCTATGGCTCTCTTGGCCCTCACCATGTCACGCAGAATCGCGTTGACCGCAGGGGAGTGATTCCTCAGTGGGTTGCCCTTCTCGCCCTCAAACAAAATCGAATCTGTCGGCTCCTTCACCACTGGATCAAACTCAACACCGAAAGCTCGAGTCACTGCGTTCCGCATCATGCCGATCCTGCTCTCAGCGTCAGCCAGTATGAGACGGTCAAGGGCTCTGCGCGTTAGTGTGTCAAAACCTTTCCCCGCCAACAGTGCGTCTGGCTTGCTGCCCGTTATAAGTGTGGCGAACGCTTCGGCGCTCAGCTCCTCGATGGTGTTGTCACGCCAGTTCTCCATCCACCCTACGCGACTCTCCTTGTTTAGCCTCCTCGCATATTGAGTCGCCAAGTCTCTTAGCTGCGACTCGTTGAGTAAGCCGGGGCGAATTACTTCATCCCCAGACCCTCGCACACCCATGATGGCATCCTTGAGCCTGCCCTTGTAGGCTTTCATGCCGTCCAGCTTTCCAACAGCGTGGAAGACCTCATGCGCCATGGCGTGGCCCTGCCATGTTGAGCCGGTCAGCGCCTTGTCAAACGAAGGTGTCCAGCCGGTGTTTATAATAACCTCTGGCCTGTCCCCTTTTATAAGCTGGGCACCTCGAGCGTACTGGCTCCCAACCCTCTCCTTGAAGGCTTTATTGTTTAAGAATGTAACGATCACATCCTCGCCAGATGAGCCCTTGGCGAAGCTGTGCAAGTCCATGATCTCGGCAGCCCTGTTAAGGCTCTCGGTCTTCGTAAGGTCTCCCCCAACAAATTCTGAAACAGCGAGCGCCTCGGCCTCTGACCTCTTGCTTGTCTCGGCAAGGAATCTTCCGAAGTCCGCCTTGATTGCGCTCCTGCGCTGTGAGCCCGTCATCCTGCGGAAAGCGGCACCAGTCGTTCCACCTACCACACCGAAGGCAGCGCCTCCTGCAAGCCCTCCTGCTGCGCCCTGTTCCCTCGCTGTGCCGTAGCCCAACCCAGCACCAACAACTCCACCCTCAAAGGCACCTCGAGTTGCTGCTCCCGCTGCTGTCAGTGCGGTGTCGCCTCCAAGCACAGATGCCGCTCGAGACACTCCCCGAGTCAGCTTGCTCTTGGTTGGGTCTGCTGCCATGCCAGCGAACACACCCATCCTTGTGGGCTGCTTGCCCATCTGCTCACCCACTCCCAGCGCAATGTCTCCAAGTGTCTCGGCACCCTTGGCGGCGCCGTACACAGTGCCAACCGTCTGGCCCACCGGGGTAGCCACAGCCCCCATCCCCGTGGCTGCGATTGCTGTGCCCTTTACAGTCTGCTCTGGCACACCGGGAACGGCTTTCGTTATGGCCTCTGACGCTGCCGTCATGGCCTTTTCCATCGGTATGGCTACGGCTTTGCCTGCAACCTTCGCGGCTTTGCCTGTGCCCTTTAAGCCAGCGGCAGTGGCTTTAGTGGCGAGCTTGCCTATCGTACCTCCACCGAACGAAACAAACAACGAGGGGTCAAGGCCGAGCCCCAACGCAACCGCCGCCTTTCTGTTTACGGGAATGCTGTCAGGCAGTATCTGATCCTTGCCCTCCTCGTAACGCAGCGTCTGCTGTGCAAAGTCTCGAGCCGCCAGCCACTGCTTGTAGCCAGCATCATCTCCATCGGGGCTGAACAATGAACTAAGCAGCGCCTTCCCCTTGAAGAACACGCTGTTTGGGTCAGTGGATTCACCCAGCATCCCGTAGAGGGCTCTGGTGCCCTGCGCTGCGCCTTCAACAACTGTCCCCGCCATGTTAGCGTCCTCATCCCAACTGAAGCCTTCAGCGACCATGTTGCCCAAGTAGGAGACTGCCGCGCTGCCTGCCTCCATCCAATCAACATCGGGATCGTGCTTGCCGAACTCGAGGTACTCGGACTTGGGCGGCTTGTACTCGGGGATGGAGGTGATGAGGTTGTAAGCCTTCTCTGGGGAGAGCTTAACAACGCCGCTTCCAAACGCCTCGTTCTGGTTTGCAAGCCTGAGGAACTCCTCCTTCAGCTCCTCGTCGTTCTGGATGTAGGAGGGGTAATTCTTTGCAACTCTGATGAACAGCTCATCATCAGGTACATCCTTGTAGTCAGGATACTTCGCCCTGACCTTGCCAACGAAATCCCCCCTCTTCATTTTACAGAATGCCTAATTCATCTTCGGCGGAGCCAGTGGCACCAGCCGCGCCCCCAGCGTCAGCCTTCTTGTAGTCCCAAAGCCCTATGGCCTCGCCTTGGAGCTTCAGCTTTCTGTTTGATAAATACTCAAGCCCCTCAAGCCTCGCAATCGTCGCAGAGTCCAGCCTGAAGAAGTCGCTCGGGTCGGGAAGTGCATCAGCCAACATCTTCTGCTCCATCTCACTCATCGCACCCGGGCCAACAATCAGTAACCTCATCTGCCCCTTCATCATCGCGATTCGCTCGTTGACCTTCGCCTTGAACTCCCTATCCAAAAGCCTCTGCTTAAAGAATGAGGCATCCTTTGTCATGTCGATCAGGTACCTAGCATCCTCAACGATCCCCTTGGCGCTAACAAACGCAGTGTTAAACTCCTTTGCCTGCCCCTCGCTTGGTGCATTCTCGTTTTTGAGAGTCAACTCTGGGTCAGCCTCTGCGTACTTGGATGCGGTCGGAACATAGGTTGGGAGGTCTCTGGGGTTCTCGAAGGTCACCGTCTCCTCACCCGTCTTTTGGTTCACTGACCTTGACTTGACCCTCCAGCCTTGAGGTGTTGAAACCCTGCCTTTCGCTTTCTTCACAAAGGTGCCGTCAATGTTGTAGCCCAGCTCCTCACCGTCTGCTGTGATTACCTCTGTCGCAAACTCCTTCAGCTTCGGATACTTCTCGCTGATCATGTTGATTGCCTGCCTCCTGTCCTCTGGGGTGAGGTCGTACTGGGCGAGGGCATCAATCAGCGTGGCCCTGCGCTCATCCATTGAGGCGGCTGGTGTGCCTCCAGTTACTAAAGACCTGTCAAGGGGCTGATCTTGAGGTGCGATGTCATCGTCCCCGTAGGTTTCGTACCCAACCAGCCTCTTCTCAACCCCCTGCGGAGCTGGCGGGGCCGTGACATAATCTCGGACGGCTTCTGGTGATATGGCCGGGGCGGGAACATCGTAAGGCTCAAGCATCTCCTCTTTGGGCGGAACCAGCCAAGGGTGATCAGATATAAGAGACGCTTTTTCGCCCCGTTTTTTGGCGAGGTCTCTCTTGATCTCGGAAGCGGACGGCTGTGCCGTGCCAAACCTTTTGTCTCGATTTTCCTCGTATGACTCAAGGTCTGGGTCTCCATCAAAATATCTTTCCAAACCTCTTATACTTCTGTTAATGGAATTGTATTCCCTGAAGGCTTCTTGATCCTTGGGAGACCCCCCCATTCCCCTCAAGGCGCTCTCGCTCAATAGCCCAATGCTTCTCGGCCTTCTTGGCCTTGGAGCTGGGGGCTCCGCTTGCCCTGCTTTGAGCCACTCAGCGTCATCGACTCGCTGCCTCTCTACTTCCTCAAGGTAAGGGTTCCTTGAGCTAACCTCCTCGTAGATAGCCCTGCTCTCATCACCGTAATGCTCACCGGGGAATGCTCCAGCCGCTATGTCCCTCTGGCCCCTGTCGCCTTCAAGGTAATCTCTGGAAAGATAGGCGGGGAAAGAATAAGCGTCCCCCTCGAAACCCTCCTCCATGCCAGCCATGTCCTTTGTGAATCGACCAAGCCCCTCCATGCTTTTGAGCTTGGCCTCTGCCGCCCTTGTTTGTGCGGCCTTCAACCGGCGGTTCAGGTCGATCATCTGCAACTCCTCGCCTGTCTCGAACTCGCTGATGAGGCTTTGCAGTTGTCGAGTGCCCAGCTCGTTTATATCCTCAAACTTTTTTAGGTACTTGTTATCCTCGTCAGTCCTCTTCGGGTCTTGCAGTAGCTGCTTCTGAATCCCAAGCGCCTTGCCTACAAGCAGCTCTCGACGCTCCCTTCCCTTGGCGTAGTTCTCTATGCCTCCACCTATCGACTGACCAAAGGCGATTCCGCCCTGTGTGAATGATCCCATTGTTCTCCCTTAATTTATCCGCCAAACAAGCTCCTGAAGCCCCCGGTCTGCCCAGCGGCTCCAAACAATCCTCCCCCAATTCCACCAAGCGCACCCATCGCTCCACCCCACTTATCCGCAGCCATCTGCGCGTTGTGCTGACGAGCCCCGAATAGCATATTGGCATTCTGGCCATGCAGCCCCCCGGCGTAACCGCTCTCGGGGTTGAACACCTGACCGGGGCTGTAGCCTCCAGCCTGCCCAAGCACGGCGGCGGGGTTGAATGATTTCCCCGGCCTGCCTAACACGCTCATAAACGGGTCGCTGCCAAGTGATGCACTGAGCCCTAGCTGCCCCTGAGCGAATGCCTGACGGCCCCTGCGCCTGTCCTCCATGGCATTCATCTCTGCAAGCGTCTCCATGGCTTGGTCGTTAATCCCGAAACCAAAACCTCGGCTGCTCTGTCCGCCCCTGACCGACTCGCGGAGCTGCCTCTGCTGTGATCCAGTGAGCTTGCCTCCGAGCCGCAGCTCCTCCATCGCCTGACGGTTCAGCTCCTGCTTCAGTGCCGTTGACTCAGGGTCGGCTGCCTCCATGGCTGCTCGAGCCCTGCCCCCGTACTGCTCGATGGCCTCGATGTCCCCTCTTCTCTGGTCATCAAGCGCCTGACGATCCATGGCTGACAACTGAGGCGCTATCGACTTGTACAACGAAAGCATCCGAGGGGTCAGCCTCTCTGCCGTCTCGAAATCCAGCTCGGCATACTTCGGCCTGTACTTTGCCTCGGAGGCAAACAGCTTGTCAGCGTGTTTCAGTTGGGTGAGGAGGTTCGTTTCGTACTCCTTGCCGTAATTCCTCTCTGGTGCTGTAATTTTAGTTGAGCCCATATTTGTTTACCTTTTTTTCGTAATCAACCCACTTGTGATACTTTAACTTAAAATTCTTGGTCTTGTCCTTGTGCCAGCAAACCCACTCGGTCTTGAACGGGGCAATGTCAATGAACCTCTTCAGGCAATCCTTCCCGGCGGCTAGGTAGACGAACCAAGCGTTGGGGTTTCGGAAGTTAAACCCGTAATCCAACGCAAACCCATCATCCCTCCTTGTGATGGGCCTCGCCATTATAAAGAAATCCTGACCACTATAAACATAGCCATTCTCCATGTAGAAGGCCAAGTCCTCGAGGAAGGTTCGCGGGGAATCCTCGTCGTAGGTCGCCTGTGCTTGTTGAAGTGGGTTCATGGCGCATCCATCGGGGTTGTCTCGATTTTCTTGTTCAATCGTTTTGCGCTTGGCGACTTCTCATACTCCTTCAATTCCCGGTTAACCACATCGCCAACCTCTTTCCCCTCTGGAAGATCATCGCCCTCTTTGTATATGCCATCCGCACTCATCCCATTACCGTCACCTGAAATTCATTTTGATTGGTAATTATGTTGCTCATCGTTGTCGTGTCTACATCGAACTCGATTGAAATGTTGTTTGAATCCACGACCCTAATTAAAACATCATAATCCAAATCCAATAAATACCCTCCAGTGCTGGAGGCAGCAGTATTATGCAACACCCCATCCACATCCTTTACCGATACCGTCACATACAATGATCCTAAATTGTGGGTTAGCGTTGCGATGGTATCGCCCGTGTTGTACGAAATATTGGATTGGGTGGTAGACCAGAGAATTGATCGTGCGTATTTGATGTTTATCGCGAGTTCTCCAGAGGTGGCGGTTAATCCCTCCCCTGCCATTGCGGTTGCCAAATCCTCAATGCTTTCTTTTTTTGCCGCACCCGTTGATCCGCCATCCAGAAAAACAATATAGTCCTCATCGGCTCGCACCGCCGCTTCTGCCACTCCCTGAAGATTCAAGGACAACCCGGTTGCATCTTGGGTTAGCCCGGTTCCAGCCGCTACGCTGAATGTGGTTCCCGTTAAGCCAATGCCGTCATCTGCGGTGTAGGTTGTGTTGGTGTAGTTCCCAGCGTGAATGTTTGTCGATCCTTGATCTGTTGTCCAGTCGAGGTTCCCTGCGGGAGTTTGGAATGTGCCATCGTGTGCCAAGAATTGGCCCGAACTTCCAGCGGCGGGAACAAAACCATTGTTGCCGGTACTGTGAGTGTGATCCCCTGCGGCAACCGTGCTGCTAGTGGTTCCAACATCCTTCTCTGCCGCACCGCCCAGACCTGTCAGCGTGGCAGTAGAGTGAGAGTGTGAATCGTCTCCGACTGCACAAGTAATTGCCGTTGTCCCAGACCCCGTAACATCCCCGCTCAAGGTAATGGTTTCATTGCCCGTGATGTAGGAGGAATGCGTGTGATCCCCGGCAGCAACCTTCCCACTCGATGCGCCAACATCAAGACGGGCAGTGGCAACCGTGCCGCTGGTTATGTCAGACCCGCTATGGTTGTGGGATGTTGGGGTTCGCGCATCGCT
>TARA_R100000808_G_scaffold8411_1_pt1 | contig 36298 bp, 52 predicted proteins | sample TARA_R100000808 | Tara Oceans TARA_R100000808 (sample SAMEA2622852) | marine metagenome | biome: marine biome (ENVO:00000447); feature: marine epipelagic mixed layer (ENVO:xxxxxxxxx); material: "saline water (ENVO:00002010), including plankton (ENVO:xxxxxxxx)" | depth 140 m | reverse complement strand
TTATGACACGAGCAAGAGATATCGCAAATCTTGGAACACAAGCAGAATCAGGACTAGATGCTTCTGATATTACTACAGGAGTTTTACCCGTAGGAGTCACAGGAGGTTCTGGTTTAACTCATTTAGCTTCAAATCCAACAGTAACACTCGGTAGTAATGCTACGTTTCCATCAGGACACGTTGTACAGACTGTTTATGGAAGTTCTACTGGGGTTACATCATCTACAACTACTGGAACTTCTATTCTCGCTAGTCATTTGACTAAAGACATTCAAATTACAGCAGGGAATACGATCCGATGGACATTTAATTTTGCTCACAACATGATGGCGACTGATGGTAGTGCTTATCAGGCTTGTAAATGGTATATGTATCATAAAGTAGATGGAGGAACTTTTGCAGATATTTATAATGGCGATTATGTTGGAAGTTTTTATCAGGATGTCAATGGTAATCTTCCTTCTTATACTACTCTGACTGCTAATAATAATTTTACAGGAATACACACACCATCATCAGACACACATCACCATTATACGTTATATTATAAATTTGAAGTGGGGTGGTTTTTTGAAATGGGAATTACAGCAGGAGCTAACCAACAACATGTTATTTTAGAGGAAATACAAGCATGAGTGATTATCCTACATATATAGATTCAGACGTAGCTGTAGTAACTGCTTTGATCGGCCCAGTTACAAAAGTTGGTGATGAATGGATTTTACCAGAAGGTAAAAAATTACCAAGCCAATCTGAAATTGATACCAAGCGACAAGAATTAAGAGATGATTTTGATTCAAAATCCTATCAAAGAGCCAGAAAGTATCCTCAATTAGGAGAACAGCTAGACCTACTTTTTCACGACATGACTTCTGGTAAAGGGGATAAAAATGGGGAGTGGTATAAAGCAATAGCCAAAGTTAAATCCGATAACCCAAAACCTTAACTTTGAGCGAGGTATTTCAATATCGGGTGAGGGTGGGAATAATGAATGAAAAAGTATTCAAAATCTTTACTGGGGGGTTCAGGGAATGCGAAAGAAAATAGGAGACTTTTACACTTTTGGGCAAGATTTATTATTTCAATTTCAAATGCGGTTACCTTTTTGGCGTTACTCTATTTACTGTTTTTTGCAGAGGTTAAAGAAACATCGAGGGACCTTGTCAATATTCTTGTTGGGGCTTATGTGGCAGTTTTGGCGAAAAGTACAGATTATTGGTATAAAGATAAAAAAGAACCTGAGGAGGAACATTAATGCCTATTAAACAGATGGAAGCAGTAGCAGAACAACAGATGGTAAAGGCTGTTTTACCTTTTGTTGTAGCAGGTATCATGGCAGTTGTGGGTTGGTTATTTAGCACAGTTATGGAATTAGAAAAAACAGCATTAAAAAATAATCAAGCAGTCATTGTAATACAATCGGATTCGGATGATGTTTGGGATGACATTGAAGAATTACAAAGAGATGTAACTAATCTAAGAATTTATATTGGTAATGGTAGTAGGAATAATCCTCATCATTAGTATTGGGTTAATCTCATGTACAAATAATTCAGGTGAACTTGGATATTTTATTGATCAACGAAAAAGTAAACCTATTCAATGGCAATGTATTAACAAAGAATTTTTAAACATTAAATGCAAAACGAAAAAATGATTTCACCACAAAACATACTATTGGTCGTAGGGGGTTTAGTGATAGCAAGTATTTCTTGGCTCATGGTTACAGTAAGTGAATTATCTGGTGATGTGAAAGTTATTAGATTTCAAGTTAATCAGAATTCTGAAAAATTAAACCATTTAACAAATGAGGGTAAATGATAGCAATGTTAGCACCAGTAATAGGAGGTGCAGTAAAAACAATGTGTATGAGTATGCTTTCGGAAAAGCTACTACAGCAAGTAATTTTAATACTTTTAAGACGGCTTGTAGAATCCACAGAAAATAAAGTAGACGATAAGATTCTAGAAGCATATGAAAAAAGTATTAATAAATAAAATTACCGAAAAGGTAGTATCTTACTCTCTCGTAGAGAATTTGGAAAATTAATTATAGTAGGGATAACTATGCACATAACAAAAAATTTTACTACTAACGAAATGATGTGTCATTGTGGGTGTGGTAAATCCGAAATGGATAATGATTTTATGAAAATGCTACAAGCAATTAGAGATGAAATGCAACGACCTTTAAAAATAAGTAGTGGATTTAGATGTGAATACCACAATAATAAAATTTCATCCACAGGTAAAAATGGACCACATACAAAAGCTAAAGCAGTTGATATATTAATAAGTGGAGCAGATGCAATGAGATTATTTGCTATTGCTCAAAAATATGGGGTATCAGGAATAGGAATGAATCAGAGAGGTGAGCATTCAAAAAGATTTGTTCATATAGATTCTTTATCACCAAGTGAAGGACCAAGACCAACTGTTTGGACATATGGGTAATATGACTAAAGAACAAATAAAAGAGCATTTAAAAAGATTAAAAAAATTACACGATGAAGCAAAAAATTAAATGGATATTATTTTTGAGTTCGATGATTATGATGTTATTGTGGAATTCGAGCCTGATTGGATGCGAGAAAATTTCTCCGACCATACAAAAACTAAATGGGTATTCGGTAGGTCAAATCAGGGTTCTATGGGAGGCATGTGCCATGTCAACAAGGAGGATAATCCCAAATATATCACCTATATTGGTACAGTTAGGATGTGATTGTAGTACTAATTATACTATTAGAACTTGGAAATTAAAAGAATTAAATAATTTACATTTGAGTGCAAAAAAGATGAAAGAATACAAAACATTAATAAGATTAAATTGCAACGAATACAGAGGAATGTAATGGGTAAAATAGTTCCTTTTCAACCACCACCAGGAGTTTGGAGAAATGGTACTGCTTATCAAGCAAAGGGCAGATGGCATGATAGTAATTTGGTTCGTTGGAAAGATAATAGATTACAACCTTTAGGGGGATGGCAAAAAGTTATTGATTCTCCAATTACTGGAGTTGGAAGGGCTATGATTACTTGGCGAGACTATACAGGTGATAGATGGATGGCAATTGGTACTAATTCTAATTTATATATTTATACTTCACTTAGTGGATCAGCTACAGATATAACTCCATTAAATTTTGTTGCAGGTGATTCAGATGCTAAATTAGGACTAGGTTTTGGTGCAGGAAATTTTGGTGGTTACAGTACAAGAAAAACAGTTACAGGTACAGATATTACCTTTACTGCCCCTGCAACAATTTCAAGTTCTTCAACTACATTTACTGATGCAACAACATCCCCAGATGGCCCTTCTCCATTTGCAGTAGGAGATGAAATAGAAATATCAGGTTCAACTCAAGGGGATAATAATAAAACATATCCCAATTCCCATAGGATAGTTACTATTTCAGCAAATTCAATGACAGTTGGGCCAACTAATGGTTCTGCTGTTTATAGTTCATCAGGAATAGTAAATGATGCAGCAGCAGGAAATGGTGAGGTAACAATTAAAAGAGCAAGAAGATTTGGAAATGAAAATTCTGCCAATAGTTCATTAGTTCTGGAAGCATCATCTTGGGTATTTGATTTATGGGGAGAAAATTTAATTGGGTTATCCACATCAGATGGTAAAATTTATGAATGGGATCCAACAACTACAAACCCAACAGGAACAAAGGCAACTGTGGTGTCAAATGCTCCAATAAATAATTCGTCTATTTTAGTCTCAAAAGAAAGACATTTATTTGCATTAGGAGCTGGAGGGAATAATAGAAAAATACAATGGTCTCATAAGGAATCTAGTACTACATGGGGAGCAACATCTACTAATTTAGCAGGTGCTTTTGAAGTTGATACTTTTGGGAAAATTCTAGCAGGCAAGACTGTAGGAGATAGAATAATAATTTGGACCACAACAGATGTACATGCTATTGATTGGGTTGGTGCTCCCTATGTTTATGGAAGAAAAAAGATAGGAGATAGTTGTGGAGCAATTTCAAATCGTTCAATGATTGCTGTTGGTGATATGGCATTTTGGATGAGTCAAGGTGGATTTTTTAAATATCAAGGTTCAGTACAACCATTAAATTGTGATGTACAAGATCATGTTTTTAAGGAATTAAATAGAGTACAGGATTCTAAAATATATGCTTCAGTTAATCCAGAATTTTTTGAAGTTACTTGGTGGTATGCATCTTCAACATCAGATGAAATATTAAAATATGTTACTTATAATTATGCTGAAAATTGGTGGTCAATTGGAGAATTATGTAGAACAGCATTTGCAGTTGGAAGTCCTGGTGTATTTGATAATCCAATTGGAATAGCAGATGATGGTACTATATACGAACATGAAATTGATCCATTAACAACCAGTAGAACAACAGAACAGGTTGCTCAATCAGTAAGTGATCTTTCAGATTATGAAAGGGTATTAGTAAATGGAACAGACTCAACTACTGATGCAGGGTTATGTTATGCTGAAACGGGCGCTATGGAAATAGAAAATGGAGAGAATATAACTAATATCACTCAATTAATAACTGACAGCACACAAGGAACTAACGGCCTTAGATTTAAATTTAAGACATCATATACCCCAAATGGGCAAGAATCTTCTAGTAATAATTATGATGTTACATCTGATGGTTATGTAGATGTTAGAGAACAAGGAAGACAATTTAAATATAGAGTAGAAAGTCCATTTGATCAAGATTGGGAAATTGGTACTATTAGAGCAGATATAGCACCAGGAGGTAGAAGATGAATTTACCACCAGTACCAAATAATTATGACCCATCCATACAGACTGTTTTACAAGATGAATTAAGAAAAGCAAATGATCAAAATTTAAAATTGGATAAAGATAATTTTTTTAAATCAGGAACAATATGTTTACAATCATCAAATGGTAAATGGTGGAAGTTAACAGTTAATGATTCCGGTAATTTAGTAACAACAGAATTAACAGGGACAATGATTGACTCAGAAGGTCGACCAAATATTGCTTCCACTAATCCATACTCGTAGAGGAATTATGCTAGATAAATTAGTAAAAGGAGCTACAAATATTTTTAATCAAGGGACAGAAATTTTTGGTGGAGTACCAAAAGGTTTAACTAAAACAAGTTCTACATCAAACCAAGGGGATCCATATAGACATAATATTGCTAAAGGATACCAAGGTTTATTAGACCGAGGATTCCAAGAATATACAGGAGCAAATCCTTATGGTACTGCTGCAACACAAGGACAACAACAACAACAAAATCTTCTTGGTGGATTACAAAACTATTTTAGTGGACCAAATATGCAGGCTATTAGACAAGCTCAACAAAATGCAGCACAATATAATCCAAATGCAGTTACTTCTAATACATTACAACAAGGGATTGATAAATTTATGAATCCTATGCAAAAACAAATGTTTGAAGGAATAGATGCAGATAAACAAGCTGCAATTCAAATGGCATATAATACAGAAGGTGATATGGCCCAACAACTTGGAGCAGCAGGGCCAGGTTCTACTCGTAGTCGAGACCAAAGACTCCAAGCTATGATGGATGCTGCTCTGCCATATGATAGAATGAAACAAAATGTAAGATCACAAACTTGGGATAGGGCTGCAGATTTGGCTGGAGTGGATATAGGATTACAACGAGCATTACAAAATCAAAATATTCAAAATCAAATGGCAGCAAAAAACTTAAATCTAGCAGGAGCTAGCCAAGCAAGAAATATTAATCCTGAATTAGGACTTGCAGGTGCTTTTGGTAATGTTGGATTAAATCAACAACAACAACGAGATCGTGCAAATATGTTTGATTATGATCAATTTTTAAGAAAACAAAATTGGGAACCACAAATGCTAGGACAATTTGGTAATTTTGTAAACCAAGGTCAATGGGGTGGTAGTCAAACTGCAAAAGGTCAGGGTAAATCAGATTTAATGAACCTAGCAGGAATGGGAGTAGGTCTTTTGGGTGCAGGTCTTAGTGGTGGTTTAAAATTTGGTATGGGTTAATTATAAAAAGGAAAAACATGGAAACTCAAGCACAAAGAATTCAAAGACAACGTGAGGAAGCTTATCTAGATGGTGTAAAAAATGCAGGTTTACTTAGTGGTAAGCATAGAGAAGTAACTCCCGGGGAAACAGAAAGATTTTTAAATCGATCATTCCCAGTAAACACTTCAGAACAACAATTTAGGGGTTTATTATCTGATTGGGATATGTTAACCGAAGATGAAAAATGGAAACAAATTGATAATGAATTGTATACAGGTCCAAATACTCAAGCTAATGCTCCAATCACTATGGAATTAGCAGATACTAGAAATACTTTTGCTCCTGAAGATCCAGAAACTACTTTAGGTGGGTATGGAGTACAAGGAATGACAGTACCTCAACCTCATTCTTATTCAAATAATAATATTGGAATGTCTAATCAAATAGTTCCTATAAATGACCCAAGATATATGAATGAAGGACCTGAAACAGCAAATTTTCAATTAACCCCTTCTGAAATAAAGCATTGGTTAAGAGGACCTCAGTTGGAAAATATGGAACACAATCCACAAGATTATGCCCAATTCAGACGTGCTCAACAAGCTCAATTTTCACAATCCCCACCTACTCCACAAGGTATTCTCGATACAAATACGGGAGAAGGTGTAGGTGGTAAATATACTGATGACCCTAGATTTCGTAGAAGAAATCCTTTTGCTGAATATTTAATGAATATCGGTGCTAGTCCTCTTTTTCAAGGACAATCCGATTGGATGGAGGTAAATTAAAATGTTTGGATTACTAGATGACTTTGAACAATATCCAGATTATGCAATGAGAACTACCCAAAGTGGTAAAAGAATTAGAGAACCTTGGGCATCAGGTCCATCACCATTAGCACAAGGGTTAATGGCTTTAGGATCTGGCATGGTAGGTGATGGAGCTACCCCTTGGGTTGGTGGTGGAGGTGCAGTTTGGGATGATATTGGAAGAGGAATGCGATTAGGTACTCAAGCATTTCTTCAAGGCCATCAGGGTTTACAAGACAGACGATCTGATTATTATACTCATAGAAGAGCAGAAGAAGATCAGTTAATTAAAAATCAACAAGCATATCAGCAATTACAAAATAGAAATAAAAAAATAGAAAATTTTCCAAAAATTATTAAAGCATTAAAAGATTATAATAATACATCAATTAATTCAAAAATTCCTTCATTATATACTTTAGCACAAGGTGATATTGATACAGCATATAATACAGTTTATAATTTATTAAGTGCTAATGATAAAGAAAAATTTGATCCTCCAGAAGTAATAGGAGGCAGTGTTTTACAGAAAGAAATAAATACAGGAAAATATCATTTAATTCATACACCTTCAAAAGATAATTATGATCTTAGTCCAAATAAAGTACTGGGGAGAGTACTTAATTCAAGTACTAAACTTAAAGAATGGAGTGATTCAGGTAGTTTAATAAAACCAAAAGATATTTTACCTTCTGGCCATTATTCTGTATTATATGGGCAGGTAGTAAAAAATCAGGAAAGAAAAGTAAAAACTAGAGATGAGCATGGTAAAGAAACAGTTCAATTTATTACTGATTATTTAAAAAATGCTATTAGTCCAGTTGAATATGGAATACTCCAAGGCTTGCCTACTGATAAAATTAAACAGTTGGAAGGAGATCTTGATAGATATATTGATATATCAAAATATTCTAGTGAAGCTAAAAAATCAATTGCTGAAGCAAAAGATATTAGTAAGGTAGGATTAATTACACAGGTAGAATTTTCATTAAAAGGTTCAAAATGGGACCCAACAAAGGTATCATTAATACAATATGGTCAATTTTTTTCTGGTGGCCAATTACCTTTTAAAGACGATGCAGATTGGGCTGCAGCACGAACCTACGAACAACAGGCATTAATAGGATCCAGAATGTTTGGTTATTTATTTTCTGGTGCAACTGTTAAGGATGATGAAAATAGAGCTATGAGAATTGCATTATATCCAATGCCTGGGGATTTACCAAAAGATGTGGAAAGAAAAAGACGATTCAGGGAGACTGTTATTGATTTATATAAAACTTATATGAGTCCTGAAATTAGTAAAAAAATATTTAATAGAGTTCTTGATGCTGCAACAAATAAAACTGCACCAAATCCTGCTGAAATTGAAAAAATAGTTAATGAAGAAACAAATGAAGTAAATAATTCTAATAATAATTTAACAGATAAACAATTTTTAGATCAAGTTTTTCCAAGGTTTAATAGATGACAGATAGAGAAATTTTAGAAATTTATAATAAATTAAAAAATTCTGGAAGATTTTCTGAAGAAAAAATCAAAAGTATTTTTTTAGAAAGATCGGGGGTTGACCTTGACCAAAAAAGAAGTGAAGGTTTAGGATTATTTGGTAATACTCCAGAACGTCAGGCATACCAAAAAGAGAAAGAAACCGAAGACTATTATAAATCATCTGCTGAAGAAATGGAACGTCATGGTGAGGCAGCTTGGAATGTTATGCGACAAATTGGTCAAGGTCTTACATTTGGTGGGTCTGATGAATTAGAAGCTTACATTAGATCTGAAATGCCAGATAGTTTTGGATATGGAACTTATGATGAAGAAATAAAAAAGGTTAGGTCTGAAATTAATAATTATGTAAAGGAAAATCCTGCTTCTGCTGCCTTAGCTGAGACTGCAGGTGCCCTTTTAGTACCAGGGATGGTTGTTGCTAAAATGGGGAAATATCTACCTTATGTAGGTAAAATAAAAGAAGGACAATGGTTCCAAAATATTATAAAAAGAATGACCCTTGGAGGAACTGCAGGAACTATTGATATGGGATTATATGGATATGGAACAGGTACTGGAGGTTTTGATTCACCAGAAAGAATAGAATCAGCATCAGATAGTGCAAAAGTTGGTGCTGGAATAGGAATGGTTTCTGGTCCATTTACTGGAATAATTGATGCAGGTGCTAAAGCCCTTTCAAATAAAATGGCTAAAAAAGGGATGGAAACAATTGATATTGATGGTAATGTTATACATGAAGGTTATCCTGCTAAAGTAGATAGGGATTCATTACAATTTATGAATGATGAATTAGCAAGAGGTTATGAAGGAATACAAGATTTAAGAGATCATTTAAATAGAATTATTGAATTAGATAAGGATATTGCTGATATTACTACACTTCCTGACTTAACAAAACCTGGTTCTAATATCAGAGCATTAAGTCAAAAATTAAATCAAACATCTCCAACAGGTAGAGTAGATGCAATTACTGCTTTAGAGAATAAAATTGAAAAATTTAAACCAATAGCTGAAAAATCAATTAAAAAATTCTTAGGAGGTAGAATTGGAGATGCTCCTAATTGGAAAAAAATACTTAAAGAAAAATCAGAAAAATTAGCAAAACCTTTTTATAAAAAAGCAGATTCTGTTATGGTGAATTCTTCAGATTTATGGAATGAAATTAATACTTTAATGAAACGAAAAGATAATGTTGGTAAAATGATGAGGAAAGCTTATCTTGATACAAGAATGGAAATACCATCATTAAATGAAATAACAGGATTAAAAGGTAATTTACCATCAAAAGAATTAATAGGAGAAGTACCAATTAATCATCTTCATGCTTTAAAATTATTAATTAAACAACAATATGATATTTTACCAAAACCAGATAGACCTAAATCAAAACCATTTGCTTCAATTGATGCTGGTAAATTAAAAAATATAATGGGTAAAATTACTAATGTTTTAAAAGATTCTTCTCCAGATTATAAGAAAGCTTCTGATATATATAAAAGTCGTTCTGATTTTATTGAAGCATTTGATGCAGGAGTTAAAGCTTCCGAAAAAGGTAGTAAACATACAGGGGATATGGTAAGGAGAGAATTATCAGAATTGGATAAAGCTAGTAAAAAAGCATATAGATTAGGTTATGCTTCTAAAATGTATCAAAGAGTTAGAGGTACTAATGTTGAATCAATGAATGCTGAAAAAATAAATAAATTATTTGAAACAGAGGAAAAAGATAAATTAAGTGCTCTATATAAATCCCAAGGGTTATTTAAAGAATTTTTGGAAAAAATGCAAATTATTGGGGATATGGATTTTAGAGCTAAAAGAGCTTTACTAGGAAGTCAAACAGACCAAATGAGAGAAGTTGGAGAAAGACTAGCAGACCCAGGGCCTTCATTTTCATCAGATATATCAAGTTCAATTAATAAATTAAGAGGAAATAATTTACCAGTACCTGGATTAGATGATACAAAAATTCAAAATAGAGCATCTGCTACTGGAGCTGCACTTAGTCAACAAGGGCCAAATCAGGTTAATGAATTAATGAGAAGAATGGAAGATGAAAAGAGAAGGTCAAGTTATGAAAACCAAGCAAGAGCACTTTATCCTATGATGTTCCCTTCTCTTTTAGCACCTCATGAAGAAACTAGAGATATGAATCCTTTTGGATTATTAGGTCCTCGTTAAAATAAAACTCTAATACCTTTCCAAGTTGGATATGAATAAGTATCCCAACCTCCTGGTAAAATATTATTTTCTTTTAATTTAAAGTTATTTTGTTTAAAAACTTTTGGATATGATTTTTTAAAATTATTTTCCAATTTTTTTAAATCAAGATCAGTTATAGGTTTTACTCCAATTTTTATACAACTAGGACATTCTCCATTAATAATTTCACAACCTTTAATATTAGGGCAATATTCCTCATAACCATAAATAATAGTTCCTCCTATAGAAATTATTACTATTATAAATAATATGAATATTATTAAAAAATTAGTTTTCATATAGACCTTTTGAATTTATCTCGTTGAAGTTTTTCAATTACTGCACTTTCATAAAATGAAGTAATAGTTATTTTTACCCCTGTTTGTTGTCTTATTTTTCCTAAATGCTCCATTACTTTATTATGTAATGAAGGATTACTAGGAATCATTTTTCGTTTTACTTCCATGTAATTTCTCCTTTATAATAAAGTTATTAAACCCTTCTGTTTTTGTTTTATCATATCTTTCCCTAAGTTTTTTTGTTTTGTGTACTCTATTAATAATTTTATCCATTCTTTGATAATCTTTTAATGAAATTACACTTTCAATATAAGACTTATGATAGATATGCTTGGTTAAATCAAAATATTTTTTTAATGCAACAAAATCTTCTTCACTAAAATAGATTCTTCTCATATCATTATTGATTTTGCAAGTTTAAGTGCAGAGTTGTCAGATACTCCTAAATATGCACTAGTTGCTATTACACTTGTCTGACCAAGTAAACGTCTGCATGCTTCAACATCTTTGGTCTCCATATATATAACAGAGGCTTTTGTTTTACGCATACTGTGAGTGGAATATTCAGACACATCTTCAATCCCTGCATATTCTCCCCATTTTTTAACAATTCTAGCATACTGTTGGCTAGTTATTGGTTTTTTAGTATAATTATACATTTGACTTTTAAATATATAATCATTTAATGGTTTATTAATAAGGTGTTTAGCTATCGTTTTAAGAGATAGTTCACTCAAGGGTATGGGTAATGTGGACTTCCCTGTTTTTTTCTGTTTAACCTTAATTTCTGATTTAATTGAACCATTCTGATTAATAACATCCGAAATTTTTAAGGATAACAAATCAGAGCTTCTTAACATCAGATCCACTGACAGGTTTAATAATAGTTCTTGAAGTGGATTCCCTTTTATTTTTATTCTTATTTTTTGAATTTGTTTTTTTGTGAAAGGCTTTTTTCCCATATTTTCTCTCCCTATAGATTCTAACACATTCCTCTGGATCGAGGCACTCCATTAAATATTCTGTAAATGTTTTATTTTCCATATTTTTTTTAATTATACTTAGAGTAGCACCTCCTAAGAGATGCTACCTCACCACAATTAAGCTTTTTTTGCTCTTAATCTAACTTTTTCCATCACTTTTTTTGCTCTTAATCTACTTCCATCACTAATTTCTTTTCGTTTCTTTGTCATTTTTGATATTGGCACATTTAAAATATCAGCTAATACATCAGCCCCAGTATTAGTTATTTGGATATTTTTGGACTTAAGAAGTTTTTTATGCTTATCAGAAACGACAACCTTTTTTCTCTTGATATTAACTTTTGCTTTTTTCTTAGGTTTATTAACCTTAAGTTTAGTTTTAACTACAACTGGAGTAGTTTTTTCTTCCTTAGGTTTTGCAGGAGTAATATCAATTATAGGTTTTTTGAAATCAGTAAAATCATCCAACATTCCATTAAGGACTGTGTTCCTATGGTAAACCAAATCAGCAGAAGTTAAATCCTTAAATACTTCAGTAAAACAATTATGAAGACTCCAAGCATTTTTATTAGAAAATTCATCATGAAGTGGGTTTTCCCATTGTTCTACTAAGTATTTAATTTTGGATGGGCCAAGAATTTCTTTTTTCATAGCATCAATCATAAAATAATATGCATCTTTATCAGATAATGACTGATTTTTATAATATGAAATTCTTTTTTTATTAATTGTATTATCCATTAATACTCTATCAATAGATGTTTGTATTAATTCTGGAAGTTCTTGTTGGATATCTCCCATATGTTTTCTACGATCCTGAAATTTAGCAGAAACCATAAGATTACTACAAATAAAAATTGAAGCACCACCATAAAGTGCAAGTGATACTGATCTATCGTGTGCATTCCTACCACCAATCATTGGGGCATAATCACCTTCTTTACTTTTTAATTTTGCTAACCAAAAACATCTTTGATTTTTATGACTTGTACCAACTTCAAGATCTGAAATTTCAAGTCCTCTTGATTCAATATTATTTATAACAGATGTTATTGCTTGAAAATGAGGGATTGGTTTATGCCATTTTGTTGCCGGAACTGGATTAGGCATTTTGTTTAGTTCTGACATTGTTGTTTTTTTCTCTACGATTAATGTTCCCATAATATCTCCTTATGAACATTGGTTATTTTATAAAAATACATCATCGTTATTGATAATGTATAAACATGGTATCAAACTTGTAAACATTTGTAAACACTTTTTTTAATAAAAATTAAACTTTTTTTATTTTTATAATAAAATCATATATTTATATATTAAAATAATTTTAATTTTTTTTAAAATTCTATTTACTTTTTACAATTTATTATATATAATGATTCAAAATTTAATAAAAAGGAGTTCGATGATTGAAACAGATACACTAAAAAATAGGCTTAAAAAAAGGGGTATAACTATTAATATGGTTGCTGCTGCATCAGGATGTTCTACTTCAACAGTAAGCCAAATTCTAAACGAAGAATTAAATAATAAAATTAAAACAACAGCTGATAGGTTATGTTCGGTTGTTGATAAAGAAATTATGGATAGTGCCAATTCAGGTACATATTTATAATAGCCAATTTGGAAAATTGGTATCTATAGGCCATGGAAGGCCATCTAACCATTGAAGGTAGGAGTACAAATGAGTGATTCAATTCAGATCTCTGGTGTAATTGAGGAGATTTTTGATACCCATGAATATTCAGAAAAGTTCAAAAAACGGGAATTTGTTTTAAAACATGCACCCGACCCACAATGGCCTGAATTATTAAAGGTCGAATTTATTAATCAAAAAACAGATCTACTTGACCAATATAAAATTGGTGATAATGTCACTTGTGATATTAATTTAAAAGGTAGAAAATGGGAAAATGATAATGGATCTGGGTATGTCAATTCATTACAGTGCTGGAGAATTAGCACAAATGATAATGAATCAGGTGAAACAAAAACCAAGGATGATTATCCTTTTTAAAATAAATACCTCACTTTATTATTTTAATAAGGTGAGGTTTCACAAGGAGGGACATGGAAAATAATTTAATTGGAAAATTAATTACTGATATGCCTTTTGAGGAATATCTTAATATAAAAAAAGTTATCCATTCTTCAGATATTAAATTATTTGGTCAATCTATGAATCATTATAATACTAGACATGAACAGGAATCTTCGGATGGGTTAAGATTAGGGACTGGTGGACATACTATAATGTTGGAATTTGATAAATTTAATGAAAGACATTTGGTAATGCCAAAAATTGATGCTAGAACAAAAGCAGGTAAGTCCCAAAAATTACTTATTGAGGAACAAGCTCATAATGAAGGAAAAATAATTTTAACACAAGATGAATTTCTACAAATAAATAGATGGAGAGATCAAATACATGATGATGAAATTGTTAGTGATTTATTTTTAAAAAATTTAGGACAAAATGAAGTTAGTGGATTTTTTAATCATCCTATAGGTGTACAAGGATGTTTTAGAGCTGATAAACTATTAATTGAAAGAGATTTGTGTATTGATTTAAAATTTATGCTCTCGGGGTCACCTCAATCTTTTATGCATTCAATAAAAAAATACAGATATGATATACAAGCCAGTTGGTATATTGATGGACTAAAAGCTATTACTGGTAGAAAATTTGATTTTATTTTTATTGTATGTGAAAAATCTAGACCATTTAATGTCCAATGTTATAGATTAGATGATGAATCTCTAGAAAAAGGTAGAGATGATACAAGAAATTTTTTAAATAAATATATTGAATATAATAAAACTGACCCTAATCAAAGAAAAAGTTTATCTGGATATTATAATGGGGTTATGACACTTAATGTAAAATGGTATTAACACTAAAATAGGAATTAAAATGGATACACAGTTATTAGATAAATTTAAAGTAGTAGGGACAGGTAAAGAACTTTTTGCTTCATGGTTTAAAGTAAAAGAGGAATTGGGTAGTCATATTGTAGCAAAAGGACTTAATCCCCATTATAAAAATGATTATATAATGTTAGATACTTTAATCAATAAAATTGATAAAGCTTGTGTTAAACATAATTTAGGTATAATGCAATTACCAACAGGAGATGGTATTATCACAATAATTCTGCATAAAACATCTGGACATTATATACAAACATATTATTCTTTAGTTCATCTTGACAAAAAGACTCCTCAGGGTGTGGGTTCAGCTTTAACCTATGCTAAAAGACAAATACTACAGGCCATGTTTGGACTTTCGGCAGGCCCTGAGGAAGATGATGATGGAGAATATGCTGAAAATGATGATGATACTGAAGCAGAAAATATTAAAAATAAAAATAATTTAAATTCTCAAAAAAATGCTTTTTCATTAGCAAAACAAGAAATTAAAAATATTAAAACAATGGATCAATTAGCTAAATGGTGGTCACAACAATCTGATACTTTTAAAAGTAATAAAGCAATAAAAGATCTTAAAGATTCCAGAAAATCGGAACTTAGTATGAAGGTATAACTATATATATATAAAACTATAATATATAACTATAAATATTAAACTATAGGCCCTGTTATGAAACATCCATCCACTAATGATATTTTGGAGAAAGTATTAATTCCAGAAGAATTAAAAAATCATACTGAATTTTTAGAAATATGGCCCGAATGGGTAGCATATAAACAAGAGGAAGCAGAACATAATGGGAAAATGAAACCTTGGAATTCTCTTAATGCTGCTAGTCGTATGTTATCAGAAATTAGGAATAGATATATGGAAGGAAGGGATATATATCATGTAATAAATCAGAGTATGCTTAATCAATGGATTGGGATAAGGTTTGATTTAATTCCTGATCGTAATAAAGATGTTATTTTAAAAAATAAATCTAGAGATCAATTATCACAATTAGATATTGAATTCTTTAATATGGAAAATAATCAAAAAACATTAAATTAATGAATAATTGGGAAAAATATAAATTCTTAAGGAAAAATAAAATTAGAATTTGTAAGATGTGTAATAAGATTATTAATAATCATCCTGATGAAATCCATAAACGAACACAATTTTGTTCAGATGATTGTGTTGAAGATTATAAATTTGAAAAATGCAAAAGGAAGCTTACAAGCAATTATTAATCAGTTTAAAAAAATGTGAGTTAAATTATCATGCTCATGTTCGAGAATTTGGTAAATTAGGAAAACCAGAAATTAATTTATGGGCAGAAGCTTTAAATGATTTTACTTCAGAAAGAATAAAAAAATCTTTTGATAGTCATATTAATAGTGAAAGTTTTTTCCCAACAATTAAAGATATACGAGAGGGAACTATGAACAACCCAAAAAGAATGGCTTGTGAAGATAATATTTATTTGGCACAATTGGAAGAACAAAAGAAAATGCTACCATCACCAAAAAGTAAACCAGTTCCTATGCCTGATAAAATGAAAATATTACTACATAAACTACAGAAAGCAGCAAAACAAAAACAATCATTGGAGGATTTTCGTGCTGAAATTAAAACTACCATTCCCGATTAGTGCTAATAGATATTGGCAAATAGTTGGTAAAAGATTAATAAAAACAAAACAAGCAAGACAGTTTATTGCTGAAGTAGTATATTTATGGATAACTGAAAAATCAAAAGGGACAAAATCATTTAATGATAATGATAATTTAGCATTAGCAGTTGAAGTACATTACCCAATAAAAAGAGGTCCAGATACTGATTTGGATAATCTGTGTAAAGTTCTTATTGATGCAATGGAAACTGCACAAATATTCCCTAATGATAAACAATTTAAACATATACAATTAACTAGAGCGTCAACTATTGATCCAAAAGGTGGTGTTATAGTATGGATTAAAAAATGTAATGATCATCACGATGTTAAGGATGATAATATATTTAGTTTTTTAGTTAAAGGAATTCATAACACAGGTATTGGATGGGATAATAAATTATAAAAAATGCTGTGGGGTGGCAGGGAATCCAACCACAATACTTTGTATTGAAAATTTGGGACAATTGGGTGTGGAGACAACATTTTTTAAATAAAAATTAAAATTAATTAGGAATAAATATGGGATATAGAAGTGGAAAACCAAAACCAATGGAACAACCATTATTATGTGACATTACAGATGATAAAGAGGGTTGGGAAGCCTTATGGGAGACAGAATGGCAACAAATGCCAGAATATGAACAAAAAGATCTTACACCATATAGAATGATATATATGTTCTTTAAATCTGAAGAAGATGTAAAAGATTTTGAAAAAAAGATAGGACAAAAAATTCATGCTTTAACAAAATCATATTGGCACCCAAAAGCAGAAATTAGAGTTGCCTCAGATAAACTTTGGGTTGATGAAGATGAATTCGATAGAGAATATACAGAATTTGGTGAAACTCAAGAGGAATATGAACCCGAAATACCCAGTTTACATAATAAGTAAAGGAAGATCAGAAACAAGACTAACAAGTAAAGCACTTGAAAGGATGAAAGTTCCATATCACATAGTTATCGAACCTCAAGAGTATGATGATTATGCAAAATATATAGATTCAGAAAAAATATATACTTTACCTTTTAGTAATTTAGGAAAAGGAAGTATACCTGCAAGAAATTGGGTTTGGGAGCATTCTATTTCAATTGGTGCTGATAGACATTGGATAATGGATGATAATATCAGAAACTTTTGCAGAAGAAATAATAACATGAAAATCAATGTTTCTTCAGGTACAATATTGAAAGCAGCAGAGGATTTTACTGATAGGTATGAAAATGTTGCATTATCTGGACTTCAATATCGTTTTTTTATACCCGATATATCAGTTAGACCAGCCATAGCGTTTAATACTAGGATATATTCGTGTATTCTTATTAAAAATGATATTCCATATCGTTGGAGAGGAAGATATAATGAAGATACTGATTTATCCATCAGAGCATTAAAAGATGGGTGGTGTACTATATTATTTTATGCATTTCTTCAAGAAAAACAAGCAACAATGACTATGACAGGTGGGAATACAGATGAATTATATGCTGATGATGGTAGATTAAAAATGGCACAATCACTTAAAGACCAACATCCTGATATTACCAAAATTAAAAAAAGATGGGGTAGATGGCAACATGTTGTAAATTACAGAGGATTTAGGAATAATAAATTAATTAAAAAACAAGGTATAAATATTCCTCGAGGAATTAATAATTATGGGTTAGTATTAAAACAAATTAAACAAATGGGGAAAAATGGCAGGAACACCAATAAGGAGAGCTAGAAGAGCAAGAGAACGTCGGATGTTTGATGATTCAGAATTTTGGGACAAAATATTTGATGGCTATGCCGAGTTTGGTAGTTTACCTAAAATGGCTAAAGAACTTGAAATACCTTATAAAAGATTATATTACCAAATATCAACTAATGATGAATTAAATGCTAGATATAAGGAAGCAAAAAAGGCATATGCTGAAATGACAGTAAGCCAAATACAAGAGATTACCGAAAAACTTGAAAAAGGACATATTGACCCTGCAAGTGCAAAAACAATAATTAATGCTAAACAATGGGTTGCTAGTAAATATGCTCCAATTGAATATGGTGAACGACAAACTATTGATATGCAAGTAAGTGATGCAACACAACTACACCTTGAAGCACTACGACAACAAATGAAAACAATTAAAAATATAACACCTAAAAAGAAACAAATAGAAAAATGAGAAATGTTACGGCTACATTTAACCCTTAATATGCTAGACTGTCTTGATGATATTCTTGATTTGGTACAAGATTTACCTGCAGAAGATCTGAGAGGAATTGATAAAAAACAATTAATTATGTTAATGGAAATCGTATATGATAAAAAATGTGATATTGATAAAGAAATATTATTAAATAAAAGGAGAAAAAATGGGAGATGAAATGCTTAGAGTATGTATTGTTTGTAATAAATATTTTACTCCAAAATCACTTAAAATGGTGAGATGTTCTGAAAGATGCAGAAGAATAGGATGGGGACAATGGGCACATGAAAGAAATCAGAAAATTAAACAACAACGTTATGATAAAGCACCAATTAAACAATGTAAGAATTGTAAATCTGACTTTAAAGCAGTACCAATAAATAGAGTGTTTTGTAATAAGGAATGCAGAGAAAGCTTTGTACCTAATAAAAATGTTGATAAACAATATAAACATAAACCAAAAGTTAAACCTTTTAAGGATTATATCTTATCAGTTAAAACAGATACTCCTGAACAAAAGGAACAACACAGGATAGCAATTAACGAGGCAGTACAGGTTTACCTTAATAAAGGTGGAACTATTACTAAATGTGAATCATTACCAGACCCAAGTCTACCATCAGTTGGATCAAAAGATTGGGAATGGGAAAAAACTGTTGGACTTAGTTATTTTGGGTCAGAAGAATATACTGAACCTGATCACTTGAATGAAGAACATCTTACTTCTTATGGAAATAGATTTATAAAACATTCAAGAGATTTTTGGACAGGAAGCAGTTGGAGATGGTAATAACTATATATATATAACTATAATATAACTATATATTATTAAACTATAGGCCTTATTTATAGTTAATATCATTATAGTTATTGGTATTAAAGTTAATGATTATAATATTATGGTTATAATATATGGTTATAATAATTAATGGGAGTACCAAGGCTAGAGGGTCCTAAAGAGTCACTCCCATGTGGGCATGGGACCTCAGATTTTATGATTTTATGGTAAAAAAGGTTAATAATATCAATACTTATACATAAAGTGTTCAAATTTGTACTTATTGAATACTATTAGGGGTGGAGAATGGTTTGTAGGCTAGGCCTAGTGTAACATATATTTTATTATTTTGCCCCCCTGGGTTCACTACCCCGGTGGGTGCCATTTGCCTAACGTAACACACACCCAAAATATAGCTCAAAAAAATTTTGAAAACCAAAAAAGGAATTTATGAGTAAGAAAAAACCTACCGATCCAGGTTATATTGAAAAAACTGTTAAATTCGATCATGGGACATATGCTAATCATTGGAATCTATTACCGAGAATTCCGATAGCTGAAAGAAAAGAAAAAAGGAATATGGAAACATACACAAAACCTAAAATAGGAGATAAGGTTTATTTTGAAATAGATGATCATTTACATGAAAAAGGAGTTAGATTAGTTCATGCAAAAATTTTGAGATTATATCCAAAGAAAATAGGAGAATGCTGTGAGTATTTAGCATTTGATTGTGCTGATTTAGATAATAAAGAATTTGTTTATACAGTACCATATGACCAAAAATTTATCAAAACCGATACTGGAAAATCTTAGAAAACAAATTAAGGAAACAGGATCTGGTTTAGTAAAATTAGACTCAAGAGAACATGCAGAAAAAATGTATAAATGGCTTGAGAATAAATTACCCGAGGGATTTGGGGTATGGATAATTGATGTACCAGGGAGGGAAAATGAAATCAATGTCTACAGAATTATTGACAGTAACTCTGACACCGGCAGAACTTTCGATTGGCTCAACAGTAGGCCTTCAAAGACAACTAAAATGCCTGCAAAATTCAAGAGTTGGAAAAAGTCTAAAGGATTATAAGGAATATTGGGGAAATCCTGGAGCTAAAGGATTATGGGGAAATTCTATTGAAGGTGCACTTGGTGAAATTGCTGTTGCGAAATATCTAGGTGTTTATCCTTCTGGGATTTCTGGTTACGACTCGACCGATGTTGGTGAACATTATGAAGTTAGAACTAGACCACATCCCAGAGATATTCTTTTTATGAAGAAAAGAGATAAAAAAGATAAATATTATATACTTGTTATTGGTTCTTATGGTATTTATCAGTTAAAAGGATGGGTTTCTGCTCCAGAAGTTTTTGCCCATGAGGAATGGTATCATAATAATAATGGAAGAACATCCACTAGTTATTGGGTACCAGATGAAGCTTTACATGATATTAGAACTTTACCAGAGGATTTATGTCATCTACAGGAAATAAACAAAATGTTTTTACAGAATTCATTGGAAAATACAAGAACGATCCCATACAATTCGTTAGAGATATCTTAGAGGAAGAACCAGATCCTTGGCAGAAAAAAGTTATGCAGGAGTCTCTAAAATCCAGATTATTAGCAGTAAAATCTGGTCATGGGGTTGGTAAATCAACTTGTGCTGCATGGTTAATGATGCATCATATGTTATGTTATTATCCACAAAAAACTGTTTGTACAGCACCAACTGCTAGTCAATTATTTGATGCTTTATTTGCTGAGTTAAAAAGTCAATTAACTCGGTTACCTCCTGCCTTGCAGAAATTATTTGAAGTATTTTCAGAAAGAATAGTATTGAAATCAGACCCATCTGGTTCGTTTATATCGTGTAGAACTGCACGAAAAGAAACTCCAGAGGCACTTCAAGGTATTCACTCAGATAAAGTTTTATTGATAGTTGATGAGGCAAGTTCGGTTGATGATGCTATTTTCTCAGCTGCAGGTGGGTCGTTATCTGGTAATGCTACTTTATTATTATTAGGTAACCCAACTAGACCAGAAGGGTATTTTTATGATGCTTTTACAAGATTAAAAGATAGATGGTGGACTTTAACAGTTAATTGTGAAGAATCACCTCGTGTTAAAAAAGAATATATCGATGAAATGGCAGAAAGATATGGTAGTGATTCAAATACCTATCGTATTCGTGTTTTAGGAGAATTTGCTGAGTCATCAGATGATACTATCATTTCTAATGAATTAGTTGAAAGTGCTGTTACTAGAGATGTAGACCCAACTGAAGGAGGTATTTCATGGGGATTAGATGTTGCTAGGTATGGATCTGATAAATCAGCATTATGTAAACGTAGAGGTAATACTATCTTAGAACCTATTAAATCTTGGGCAAAACTTGATACAATGAAATTAATGGGAGCAATAAATGCAGAATATAAAAAAGCTCAAGAAGATCAAGTAGCTCCAGTTGAAATACTTGTTGATGTAATTGGTATTGGAGCCTCTATTGTTGATAGAGGTATGGAATTAGGATTACCAGTTGTTGGTATTAATACAGGTGAATCTGCTTCTCTTAGTGGCCAATATAAAAATTTAAGGTGTGAATTGTGGCACAAAGCAAAAGAATGGTTTGAACAGAGACATTGTAGAATCCCTAGAGATGAACGATTAATGTTTGAATTATGTTCTCCAAGATATTCATTTGAATCATCAGGGAAAATAAGGATGGAAACAAAAGAAGAAATGAAAAAACGGATTGGTCATCGTGGTTCTCCAGATTTTGCCGATGCTTTTGTATTAACATTTGCTGGAAATGCTGCAACAACAGCAGGATTGGGTGCTTCATGGCAAAAACCATTAATGCGTAATATCCCTGGAATTATTTAACAATAGCATATTATTAGTATAATTTTTATGATACTATTATTGCTATATGTTAAAAAATCAAGAATTAAAAAAACATTGTGAACAATGTGGGAAATTATATTTTCCTAAAAAATACCAATACCACAGACAAAAATACTGTTCTTTAAATTGTAAATGGAAGCAAAGAGGAAAATTAGAAAAAGAAGCAGGTATTTATAAAGGTGGTTATAGTAGAGAAACTCACATCAGACTTTGGCTTGATGCAAAAGGTATTGCTGATACATCTGCTCCTTGTCATTATTGTGGAGATATTTTATATCCTGATATTTTTGTTATTGAACATAAAATACCTAGGAAAAAATTAAAAACTAGGGAGAAAGTTACCGATATTACTAATTTAGTTATTAGCTGCCATAAATGTAATTATGAAAAAGGTAAGCTAGATTATAACGATTTTATAAAAAGGAAAAAATGGCATATGAAGATGAATCAGAAGAATTAATTGAACTTGATGATTCTCCTGAAGAAATGGATGAAGAAGAAATTCAATCTTATGTAGGTCATCTTCTTGATGATGCTATTACTTATTCCGATGATGAGCTTGGGCAAGATAGAATAACTTCTGGTAAATATTACTCTGGTCATATTCCGGAACAAAATGATGATGGTCGTTCAGGGGTTGTATCATATGATGTTAGAGATACAGTCAATTCAATATTACCTTCCTTAATGCGTATCTTTTTTGGTACGAAAAAAATCCTAAATTTTACTCCTAATAGTCCTGAAGATGTTCAAATGGCAGAACAATGTTCTGATTATGTAAATAATTTATTAATGGAACAACAATCAGATTTTTTTAACACAATGATGTCTGTGTTTAAGGATGCACTTATTAGAAGAACAGGAGTAATAAAATATTGGTGGGAAGAATCAGAGAAAGTAACAACATCAAAATTCAGTGGTCTTGATGAACAACAAGCTCAAATACTTGCAGGTGGTGAAGATATTGAATCAGTTGAAATGGAATCAAAAGAACAAACTCCAGAAGGTATACAACTATTTGATGTTTCTGTTAAGAAAAGAATTAAAAAAGGAAAAATCAGAGTTGAAGCATTACCACCAGAGGAATTCCTTATTGATCGTCGAGCAAAAAATGTTAATGAAGCAGATATAGTAGCTCATCGTTCCTATAAAACAATTTCGGAATTAACAAGTTTAGGGTATGATCCTGAAGAATTAGAGGAATATGCTTCCACAGATGAATCTTTTGGGACTAACGAAGAATTTATTGCAAGACATACAGAAACACCAGATCGTGGTAGAACAAGTATGGAACCAGCACAAAGAAAGGTTTTATATTGTGAATCATATATGAAATTAGATGTAGATCAAGATGGTATTTCTGAATTAAGGAGAATATGTACAATTGGTAATACACATAATGTGGTGGATAATCATTCATGTGATTATATTCCTTTTGTTTTATTTTGCCCTTCACCAGAACCTCATACAGCAATTGGGTCTTCAATTACAGATATTGTTGCTGATATTCAAAGAATTAAAAGTGCTATATTAAGGAATGTTATGGATTCTTTAGTAATGGCAGTTAATCCAAGAATGTTGGTACAAGAAAATATGGTTAATTTAAAAGATGTTTTAAATACCGAAGTTGGGTCAATTATTAGAGCACGGTCACCTGGAGCTGTAACACAATTGGATATGCCTTTTGTTGGTCAGCAAGCTCTACCAATTTTAGGAATGCTTGATGAAATTAAGTCAACAAGAACAGGGATTACAAAAGCATCACAAGGAATGGATTCAGAAAATATGCAATCATCAACACGGCTTGCAGTTGACTCAACAGTAAAAGCTGCACAAGCTCATATTGAATTAATTGCACGGATTTTTGCTGAATCTGGATTAAAACCACTTTATAAAGGTATTCTTCAATTAGTGCACCGGCACCAAGATAGAGAATCAATGGTAAGGTTAAATAATCAATGGATTCCTATTGATCCAAGATATTGGGATGTTGATATGGATGTTATGGTTGATATACCTCTTGGTGCTGGTAATGATATGGAGAAAATGCAATTCCTGTCAACTATATCTCAAAAACAGGAAACCCTGCTTCAGCAGTTTGGGTTGGAAAATCCTATTGTTAATTTGAGACAGTACTATATGACTCTCTCCCGTATGGTCGAGTTGGCAGGATTCAAAGATATTGATTCATTTTTTGGTGATCCAGCACAATATCAGGCTCCACCTCAGGAACCTCCACAACCTTCTGCTGAAGAACAATATATCCAAATACAAATGCAGAAAGCTCAAGCTGATGCTCAAAATGATATGGGTAAATTGGAACTTGAACGAGAAAAAATGGTTAGGTTGGATGATCGTGAAAAAGACAAAATTGAAGCTGATGCTCAATTAAAAATTATGGAGATGGAAGCTAAATATAATACACAAATGGATGGTTCTAAAATAAAAGCAATGATGGAACGTGATCGTGAACAAATGAAACAAAATACTGCATTACTTCAAGCACAACTAGCAAAACAAAACCTGCCAAATGCGTAGACGACATGGATTAAGAAAAAGAAGAGATATAACACAAGGACCAACTATATCTGAAAAATTAGGAGACCAAACTCATGCACTTATGAGACCTCCTACCGCAATTACTAAATCTTATGGAGCTTCAGGTGATTTATGGGATTTATTAAGATATGGTAGTCCGACTGTTTTATTAACTAAGGGATTAATAACACCAGATCAATATAAAGAAATCCTTCAAACACAATTTCAATCAGAAGACCCATTACCTCGTTATGAAGAAGAACGTCAAGAATTAATTAAAGGGCCACTTCCAATAAAACCTATGGAAGAGCCATCTGTTGAATTTCTTAGTGAATTATTTGCAGACCCAAGTAATATCCTTTTAGGAGGTATTGGTATGGCAGGAATGACAGCTAAAAATCTTCTTTCTAAAGCTACTAAAAAATCAGGTATTGCTTTAAATAGAGTTTTTGGGAAAGGGGAGCCTCCTTTTTTAAGTGGTCCTGCAATTAAAACACAAGAAATAGTTTCTGATTTAACATCTAAAGGTAATACTCAATATTCTACTATTAATTCAGATACAGGGGAAATATTAGTAAATATTGATTGGTTAAAATCAAAAATGAATGAACATTATGGGAAAAAGCATATAGAATATTCAGGATATGAAAAATTTCTTAATGATAAATTAAAAGAAGGTAAGAAAAAAATCTCATTAAATGATGTTGAAGATCATTGGGCAAAAAATAATCTTGATATTACAGAGTCTTGGGTTTCTAATTTTGATAGTCAATATTCTATTCCTGGAGGTGAAAATCAAAGAACTTTATTAATTTCATATAATGGAAAACAAAAACCTATTACTAAAGAAACTCTTGAAAGATTAAATGGAATTTCAAATAAAAAATTTGGAAAAAATTTTAGTGACTTAGATAAAAAAGCACAAAGTGAATTAGAAAAAGAATATAAAACATGGTACCCAGATGATCTAACTATTGATCCCCCAGATCCTGGAAATAGGTTCCCATTTGAAGATGATAATACTAAAATGCATCATGGTCGAGAAAATATTTTATTCCATCTTAGAATGGATGATAGGATTGGAGTTGGTGATCAATCTGGAGAAAAAATACTTAATGTATTTGAAATACAAAGTGATTGGTATCAACGTGCAAATAGAGAAGGTGTTTATAATCTAGAAAATTATGATAATGCTATTAGTGAATTGAATCATAAAATTAAATTATTAGAACAACAAAAAAATATTAATAAAACTCCTGAAGAAATTGCAGGAATTCTTCATCAACAAGAACAATTAAAAGCTAAAATAAGTGAACAAGAACAATTAAAAGCTAAAATATTTAACGAAATGAGTGATGAAAATGCAGCTCCTAAAGTCCCATTTATGAGTCCTGGTAAAGGTAATGAATGGGTAGAATTAGCTTTAAAAAGGATTTTAAAATTAGCTGTTGATGAAGGGTATGATAGAGTATCATTTGGAACAAGACAAATCCAAAATGAACTTTATGGTGGTGTCCATACAGTTGATCATATTAAAGTTAAAAAAATGAAAAGATCTGATGAATTTATTTTACCAAAAAAGAGTTTTAATCCAGATGGTACAGTAAATGAAAGTTCAATGAAAACATCAGGAGATAATTTTCCATATTATGTGGAAGCATTTGATAAAAATGGAAATAAAATAGAACATCAAAAAGGTAAAAATTTTACTGTAAATTATTTTAGTAAGGATAATTTAATTAATACTTTTGGTAAAAATTTAACAAATGTTATTGAAAATAAAGCTAAACATGGTAAATTATTAAAAATAATTCCAGATGAGCATGAAAATATAGATATTGGAATGGAAAATTTAAGAGTTCATTATGAAGTATTAATTCCATCTCTTTTGAAAAAACAACCATTTAAAAAATTTAAATTAAAAGTAGAAAAAACATCAATGGGGAATACAGTTACTCCTGCTGAAATAGTTAGTCTTAATGAATCCTTCCGTATGCGTGAACGATATTTAAGTGATAGAGGTATTTATATAAATGATCAAGGAGGTGGTGAAGTAACTTTCACTTTTACTAATACCGAAGGTAAAGAAATTACTGCTCCAATCGAAGGACTTTTAGCATCAGCACAGGAAGGTCGTTTAGTAGCCCCACCAGGTGGTATTGATTATAATGAAATTAGAGATAATGCAAGGATTATACAAGAAAGGTTGGAATTGGGGGTTCAAGGACCATTTGTGGATTTACCCGACCCTAATATTCATTCTAGAAATATTACTTCTAGTGCTAGGGAGAGGACTGAACGACTTTTACATCCAAATTCTCGTAATGCGACAGCTGCAGATGCTAGTTCAATGTTAGAAAGAAATGGTATTTATTATGATATGGTGGATGGTGAGTTAATATTTAATGTTGATGAAAGTGCTCCTTTACAAAGGGTTACTCCAGATGTTTATACTTCTTCTGGTCAATATTTACATGCTGTTAGAGCTGCAGGTGGTCATCCAACTGATATTCCTGAAGAAGTAAGAGCAATGAGAGAATTAGAAATAAAAAATGTACTTGATGGATTAAGTGATTTTGGTGAAGGTGTTTTGGTAGATAATCAGTTTTTAAACCTTATGAATCCTGAAACAAGACAAGTTGAATTAACACATATCAATAATACTTTAGCAAATAGAAATATTAAAACAATATTTGTTGAAAATGGTAAAATAAAATTTAATTGGGCTGACTCCCCAAGTGCTGATAAATGGTCTGCTGACGAAATGCTTGATGCTAGAGGAGCTTCTGAAAATTTATATAATTTAATGAGAAGATTGGAAGTTGCAGGTGATCCTAGTGTAGACAAATATGAAGTATTAAATTTATCACAGGCTGAACAAATACCTTTTCATATAGAAATGGATATTCATGGTGTGATAGGTGATGATCTTGGAAGTCGTCAACAATTGTTAGCCCAAACTCCTGTACCTCATCATTTAAGTGAACCAATTGATACTTCCCTATCTACACAGCAAATTAATTTTCAGGAAGTTATGAATGATATAAGATCATCTCCACCTAATTCAAATGATTTATCAAGAAGTAATGCTATATTTAATTCTCTTGAAGAAAGTACTCAAAATGATTTAACACGATTACAAGATTATGCTACACATTTTGATGATGTGTTTGATATAAAAATAGATTATTCAGCAAATACACCAGCTTTTATTGCAGGAAATAATTCATATACTGCTGAAGGTATTACCGATATAAGTGTTTTTGAACATCTTGAAAATTACTTAGAAGGATATCCTGTAGATACATTTAGAGAAAAAGTGGAAGAAGTTGTGATAATAAATGAAGAATTCCGTAGAAAATTAAGAGATACAGAACTAAATAATCAAGATATACAAATTGGTCAAGCTGATCTTACTGAAGCCCCAATCCAGGATTCATATTATAGAAAACCAAAAAGAGGTAGTGATTTTATGCAGTGGTCTGTAAAATTAAATGATAAATTAAAAAAAGAATTATCTGACGGTCCTTTCCCTTATAGTTTAATACCTCCAGGTTTATTAGCAGGTGAAGCATTAAGACAACAAAACCAACAACAATCATTATTGGAATAATATGGAGAGTGAAGAAAAAAAGGAATTAAGGGATGCAGAACGAGCTAAAGAGATATTGGAAGACCCAATTTTTCAGAATGCTCTTGATAAAATGGAAGAAGAATATATCCAAACATGGAAACATTCTAAAACAGATGAAATCGAACAAAGAGATATTTTATGGCAGTTGGTTTGGGCAATAGGAGAGTTCCGGACACATCTATCTGTTATAATGCAAAAAGGTGAATTTCACAAAGACCGACTTCAAAAATCATTGAAGCGTAAACGTTAATTAAATTTTTTATATAAGGAGCAACCATGGAAACAGGACTCCAACAGGCAGAAGAACAAATTCAGTCAATGTTGGCCGGGAATCCACCCGATACCCAACAGCAGATGGATTCAGATACTGCAGAGGAAGTTCAAGAAGAAGTACAAACGGAATCGGAGACTTCCGAACCAGAACTTACTGAGCAAGAGGAAACTGAAGAGGTAACAGAACAGGAATCTTCTGAAGAACAATATTATCCAATTAAATTGGATGGTGAAGATATGGAGATTACCCTTGATGAAGCTTTAAAAGGTTACCAAAGGCAAAGTGATTATACAAAGAAAACTCAGGCACTTGCTGACGAAAGAAAGCAACTTGAAGCAGCAAAACAGGATATTTTAAGACAAAGGGAATATTATAAACAAAATGTTGATAAGTTAATTTTAGAACAACAAGCCCAAACTGTTAAAGAACCAGATTGGGATAAATTGTATGAAGCTGACCCTCTTGAATGGATGAGACAAAAAGAAGCTCATCGTTCACAAAAAGAGAAAGCATTAGAGTTAAAGCAAGAGCAATTTCGATTACAACAAGAACAGTATCAAGAACAAAATGCTCAAATGCAAGAATATTTAACTCAACAACATGATGTATTAATTAATACAATCCCAGAGTGGAAAGATCCTCAAGTTATGCAAAGAGAAAAAAATGAAATTAAGATGTATGCACAAAGTATTGGTTATACTCCTAATGAAATTTCTCAAATTTATGATAGTAGAGCAGTATTAGCCTTAAGAGCAGGTATGAAAGCTTCAGGATTATCAGGTAAAGGAGCTACTAAGCTTAAACCTGTAAGAGAAGCAATAAGACCAATATCTCCAGGTTCTGCTGCCCAACAACCTAAAAAACATACAGCTGTTTCAAAAGCCAAACAGAAATTAGCAAAAACAGGCAAAATGTCTGATGCTGAACAAATTTTTAAACATCTGTTGTAAGAAAGGAAAAACAACATGGCGAAAGTAACAAACGCTTTCGATACATATACTGCAAAAGGTATTAGGGAAGATCTTTCGGATGTGATATATAATATCTCTCCAGAAGAAACTCCTTTTGTATCTGCTGTTGGTAAACGTAGCGTAAGTAATACTAAATTTGAATGGCAGACGGAAGCCCTGCCTGCTGTTTCAACAACAGCACAAATTGAAGGTAATGCAGTTTCTACTGCTGCCCCAACTAATACTGTTCGTTGTTCTAATCAATGTCAAATTTTGGTAAGATCAGCAGCAGTAACTGGAACACAAGCTGCAATTAATCGTGCAGGTGTTTCTGATGCAATGGCCCATCAAATTGCTTTATTGTCTAGAGCTATGAAGCGTGATGTCGAAACATTAGTACTTAGTAATTCAGTAGTTAATACAGGGAATGCAACTACTGCTAGAACATCGGCAGGATTAAGTTCCTATGTAGCAACAAACTGTCCAGTAACACATTCTGGTAGTCCTAGTAACCCAACTGATACATCTGGGGGAACAGATGCTAGAGGAGATGGTACTGATAGAGCTTTAACAGAAGCTTTGTTAAAAGTTGTAATGAAAAGTTGCTTTGATAATTCAGGAGATCAACCTACAATGATTATGGCTGGATCTGCTCAAAAGCAATTAATCAGTGCATTCGGAGGTAGAGCATCAGCCACTCAGGTTGTAGCACTCCCATCAAAAGCTGATGAAGTACAAGCTAATGTTTCAGTATATATTGGTGACTTTGGAACATATACAGTTCATGCAAATCGTTTTCAAAGAGCTAGTGATTGCTGGTTAATTAATCCAGAATATGCTAAGGTTGCACAACTAAGACCTTTCGAGGTTGGTGAACTTGGTACAACTGGGGATGCAACTTCCAGGTTTATTACTTGGGAGGGTGGTCTCCAAGTGGATAATGAAGCAGCACATGGACTTGTTGCAGACGTTGATCCGTAAACCTTAAATTAAGGGCCTCTGAAAAGGGGCCCATTTTTATTATGCCAAAAACAACAACTGATTTAGGAAAATTAAATGGTGTGGAGACTAAAGTCCATACTGAAGATGGAGATGGTACTTTCCATGTTACAAAACAACAGGATATTCAAGCAACTCTTGATTATGCAAAATATTTAAGAGAAACTCCTATTAATAGACATGACGAATCAAGAAAAGTTGCAGAAATTCCTCCAGTAATAGCAGCAGAACTTTCTAGGAAAGGTATTTTACAAGATAAAAAAAGATTATTAAAATGGTTAGATAAACCAGAAAATAAACCATTTAGAACATGGGAAGGACATTTATCATAAATGGCTATATCTACAAAATCAGAATTACATACAGCAGTAGCTAATTGGTTGAATAGAAGTGATTTAACATCCAGAATTCCAGAATTTATTACATTAGCAGAAGCTTCATTTAACAGAAATTTAAGAACAAGACAAATGTTAACAAGAACAACTACTACTGCTACTGCTCAATATATTGGACTACCTTCTGATTTTCAAGAAATGTTAAATATAGAATTAACATCTACATCACCACCTAAAAGATTAATTTATGTTACATCAGATAGATCAGATGATTTTAGAGAACAAGATGATAATACTACTGGAAAACCAAAATATTTTACAATAGAAGGAACAGCAATTCAACTTTTACCAACTCCAGATGCTTCATATACTTTACAGATTAATTATTATAAATCTATTCCTGCTTTATCTGGGGTTGCTGACTCTGGTGATAATTGGTTATTGGTGTCTCATCCTGATGTTTATCTTTATGGGACTCTTTTGCAGGCTAGTCCATATTTAATGGACCCTCAATCAACACAAATTTGGGATGGATTATTATCAAGAGCAATGCAAGAAGTTATTGGGTCAGATGATAACAGTAGATATGCAGGAGGAACTTTAAATATGAAACCTAAATATATTTATACATGAGTCAAATTTGGCATCCAGAAGAAATTGCAGGTAGAATATTATATGGGGAAACTGAAACAATTTATGGTAATGGATATTTTGGAGCATTAGATTGGTATGATAAATCAATACCAACTCAAACTTATTCTAATATTGCTAACCCCTCTGTAAGTTATTCTAATCTTGATTCAACCACTGTTACTTATACTGAAGAAACTTTAGGAACACAAACTTGGAATTAATATGGCAAATACATTTACAACTAATTATTCATTAATTAAATCGGAAATAGGTGGGGATAATCAAACTTGGGGAACAAATTTACATACTTCATTAGATAATATTGATTCAGCTATAATAAATCAATTAGAGGATCAAATATTATCTGGAATTACTTCAACAAATATTGATCTTGCTGCTGCAGGTTCAGATGGAACAATTTCCACAACAGGAGATTTAAAATATTTTCAAAATGTAAAAGTTGGAGATAAAATTAGAGTTTCAGGTTCTTCAAGTGCTACAAATGGGACAGCTGCAGCCCCTGTTATACATACTGTAAAATCTAAAACTTCTGCTAATAGTATTACTGTAGAAACACAATTAGTTGATGATTCTAGTTCTACTATTACAGTTGCAAAAGTTTTGGAACCTGTTCATATAAATTCTGGTCCTATTGTTTGTGCCCCACTTACATCACTTAGTGCAACTACTCGAGCAGCAGGAGGAACAGGTCAAGCAGGAGCAAGTGAGTTTACGACAAATGCTTTAAAAGCAGATGGTAATGTAATACTTGGAGCTTCTGCTTCAAATACAATTGAACCAAAAGGGAAAATAAAAGCAAATTTAATTCCAAATGCAGATGCAACTTATGATTTGGGAGCTTCAGGGTCAGAATGGAATAATTTACATATTACAGGAACTGCCAATGTTGATAGTTTAGTGGCTGATACAGCAGATATAAATGGTGGTACTGTTGATGGAATTACTTCACTTACTCTTACAATGACATCAGGAAGTTATACTAACCCAACAATTGGATCAAATGGTCAAGGTGCAAGAACAGTAAGTACCTCTGCTCCTTCTGCTGAATCAGGAGCAAATGGTGATATACATTATGAGTATGCATAGAGATGGGAACATCATTAAAAGTTAAAGTTGATGGTAGTTGGGAAACAGTTGTAGAACCATATATAAAAGTAGATAATCAATGGAAAACAGTACACCATGTTTGGATTAAACATGGAGGAGATTGGGAACTCTCCCACAAAACAGCAATTGGAAGATATTCTCAAATTACTAATACTGAGTTAATAGATATGGGAAATACTGGAACTTATACAGTCCCTGCAGGTGTTCGTTATTTACAAGTAAAAATAAATGGAGCATCTGGTGGAGGTGGAGGCACAATAAGAACAGGTGGAGATGGAGTTACAGGAGGACATTTCCAATGTAGTTCTGGTGTTGGGACTGCTCCTGCTGTTTTTGAAACTCCAAAAAGTGGTGATGGTGCAAAGGGAGGACTTATTAATGTTAAATTTGAAGTAACTCCCGGGGAAACTTACACTTGGTCAGGAGGAGTTAAGGGATTAGGAGCAGGAGATTGGGGATCAATGGAATTAACAAGATCGGCATATGATACATTAGCATATGGTGCAGGAGATTCAAATTCTGCCCCTTCAGGTTCTGCAGGATCAAATTTAGTATTTACAGGACCAAAAGCAACTTTAACTGCAGTAGGAGGTGGTGGTGGAGTAGGAGCAACAGTAGCAGTTAATACTGTTTGTTTGATGTCAGGAAATCAGACTAGAGCCTATAATGTGACTGAAACTAGCCCTAGTCAGACTGCAACAGGTTCAAATACAATTAGTGCAACAAATTTGGTTGAAACAGTTACAAATGGAGCAGGAACAATGAGTCATGGAGTTGGTGGAAGTTATAATCAAACAACTTCTCCTACTCTTGGGACTGATGGTGTAGATGGTAATGTTTCAATCTGGCAATATGGTGTAAGCTGATGGCAAATCCAACAACTAATTTAAATATTACTTTACCAGTCCCAGGTTCTGAAAGTTCAAGAGGATCATGGGGTGGTACTTTAAATGATGGTATTCAGGAATTGGATACTGCAATTGCAGAAAGAGGTGTACCTGCAGGTGGAACTGATGATCAGGTTTTAACTAAAAATGGAACAACTGATTATGCAACAGAATGGTCAAATAGATTATCATCAGTAGGAATTGTTGGGACAGATGGAATAGAAGTGGATTCTGGCTCTCCTGTTACAACATCAGGGAATATAACAATAGGTATCAATAAAGCTACACTTTTATCATTTATAAGTGCAGAAGAGGGAGCAACAGGTGATCAGAATGCCGGAGAAATTAAGGTATTATATGAACAAAATTCTGACACAAATGCTTTTACAGATGCAGATCATTCAAAATTAGATGCAATTGAAGCAAGTGCTGATGTCACAGATGCAACCAATGTCAATAGTGCAGGAGCCTTGATGCACACCGACATCCCTGATTCAGACACAGGGTTGGTTAAAAGAACAGGATCAGAAACTTATGATATTGACACTTCAACTTATTTAACTGCAAATCAGACTATAACTGCTTCAGGAGATGCAACAGGGTCAGGAACAACAAGTCTTGCTCTAACTTTAGCAAATTCAGGGGCAACTGCAGGAACATATGGAAATTCTAGTAATATTCCTGTTTTAACAGTAGATGCAAAAGGTAGAATTACAAATGCAACCACATCTGCTTTTACAGGAGCAACCGAAGATAATATAGTTGCTCTTTCAATTGCTTTAGGATGACATGGCAAATACTTTTCGGATGACAAATGAATCAGGAGTAACAACATCTCTTGAAACACTATACACAGTACCTAGTTCGACTACAACGATTATTCTTGGAATTATGATGAGTAACACTAGTGGAGGAACAATTAAAGCTTCAGTACAATTAGTATCAACATCTGCTGTAGGTTCTGGTGTTTCAAACTCTGGTGCTTCAAATGCAAATGAATCAACATATTTAATAAAAGATGCACCAATTAATAATTCAAGTTCTCTTGAAATTATGGGAGGAAATAAAATAGTAATGCAAGTCGGTGATATTTTAAAAGCACAATCGGATACTGCTAGTGCTTTGGATATTGCAATTTCATACATGGAGATAACATAATGCCATATTTAGGTAAACAAGCAGATGAAAATGGTGCAGTTATAAATTCGTATGAATTTTTACAAGGTACCGATACATCAACAGGTACAACTGCTTTTTCGATCCCATCTAATGCAGGTGATCATATTGAAGTTTATTTGAATGGGATTCTTATTGTGGAAGGGGGATCAAATGATTATACCCGAACAACATCTACTATTACATTTGCAACAGCTCCATCAGATGGAGACTTGATAAAAATAAATGTGATTGGTTCAATAACTATATTTGATACTGTACCTGCTTCTGGTGGAACATTTTCTGGTGATGTTACTCATACAGGTTCAATTACAGCTAATGGTGGCTTAGAAACAGATACTAATTCAATCATTAAAGATAAAGGTAGATTTATGCAACATTCAACACATCAATCATGGGTTTTAGGAGGATAAAATGGCAATCCCAAGTGGATCGGGTAGTGAAGTTTTAAAAACAGGATCAATTCATGAACTCAGTAATACTCTCACAGAGTATAAATTAGATGGGTCATATGAGACTACATCTGGAAACACTTCTAATTCTGCAGTACCAACAAATCACATCATAACTATATTAAATATTATATTTGTTAATCATGCAGATGATGCCGATGAAAAGGTAAGTCTATTTGTATACAATGGTAGTACTGATATTTGGTTATTAAATGAACAAACTTTAAATAGACAGGATACGTTTGTTTGGGATGAGAAATTAGTTCTTCAACCAACATGGAAATTAAAATCAAAATTAATGACAGCAGGAAATGTTGATATTACTTATAGTTATATAGTTCAAAATTGGAGTTAATATGTCTGGATTAATTGGATCGTCAAAAAATAAAAGTGGAATAATAGGCCATATTTTTGAATCATTAGATTCTACTACTGATGCAGGTGGAACAGTATTATTTGCAAATTCACATTCGACTGTAGAAGCTGGAGATGAAATAATGAGACTTCAGTTTTCAGGTGATGGAGATGCAACTGGTGGACATTTTATTAATTTTTACGATTCTGCAGGAGATATAGGAAGAATAAATGTAGCATCAACATCATCCACACAATACTCAACTTCTTCAGATTATAGATTAAAAGATGTGGTATCAACTATATCAGATGCTTTATCAAAAGTTAATTCTTTAAAACCAATAGTTTTTAAGTGGAAGAGAGGAGGAGATAATCAGGAAGGGTTTCTGGCACATGAGGTTCAACAAGTAGTTCCAATCGCAGTTTCTGGTGAAAAAGATGCAGTAGATAAAAATGGTGATATTGTAAAACAACACATGGATATGACCTACTTAATCCCTATTGTAGTAAAAGCTATTCAAGAATTATCTGTTGAAAATACTGAGTTAAAAACCAAACTAGACTCTCTTGAAGCAAGAGTAACTGGATTAGAAGGATAAGGATAAATTATGACACGAGCAAGAGATATCGCAAATCTTGGAACACAAGCAG
>TARA_R100000808_G_scaffold7102_4_pt1 | contig 37477 bp, 39 predicted proteins | sample TARA_R100000808 | Tara Oceans TARA_R100000808 (sample SAMEA2622852) | marine metagenome | biome: marine biome (ENVO:00000447); feature: marine epipelagic mixed layer (ENVO:xxxxxxxxx); material: "saline water (ENVO:00002010), including plankton (ENVO:xxxxxxxx)" | depth 140 m | reverse complement strand
CCCTTTCGAGGGTGAAGGAGAGCGGCGTACCGTTGCCGCAAATTTTAACGTTTGGAGCACAGAGAATGGCGGAAGAAGCACTAGAGAACCCCACTAAAGAAGAAGCCGAGCTGTCCGGTGAAGCGTATTTAAAGGTCGAAGAAGACCAACCGGAAGTAGTTGAATTGCCGCCTAATATCCAGCGGTTGCAAGAGAAACAAGCGCGGCTCCAGCAAGAAGTGGCTGTATACCAAGCACAGATCAATGAGATTGCGGATAAGCTAGAGACGGCACAACTTGCCTTTCAGCAGTGTGTAGTTTTATTGCAGGTGGAACAATCAACTAATCTTAATCAGGACGTTTAAACAATAAATGCCATTAACCCGCTACAACTTTAAGCCAGGTATTAATAAAGAGGGCACTGCGTATAGCAACGAGGGTGGATGGTATGACGCAAATTTTATTCGCTTTAGATCAGGGCGACCAGAAAAAATCGGCGGCTGGGAAAAGCGAAACGAAAATACATTTATTGGAACATCAAGAAAAATACACCAGTGGGTTGCTTTAAATTCTGACAAGCTAATAGCAATTGGTACGCATAAAAAACTGTATGTAGTTCAGGGTACAAGCTATTACGACATCACCCCAATAAGAGTGACAACTTCTGCTGGAGATGTGACTTTTGCTAAAGTGGCAAATGGAGATGCCACCCTTAATGTAACCGATACTTCACATGGAGCGGTGAAAGGTGATTATGTAACTTTTAGCGGCGCGGCTTCTTTGGGTGGAAATATTACTGCTGCGGTTCTTAATCAGGAATATGAAATAAGCAGCATCACGAGTGCTAACGTATATACAATCGAAGCCAAAGATACCTCTGGCAATGAGGTTACTGCTGTTAGTGGTGATTCTGGAAATGGCGGTTCTAGTGTGGTCGGAGCCTATCAAATCAATATCGGTCTTGATACTTATGTTGATGGTATCGGCTTTTCTTCTGGAACTTGGGGCGAATCATCATGGGGTGGAAGCACTCAAGGGTTTAGTTCACAACTACGGTTGTGGACACTAGATAATTTCGGTGAGGACTTGATAGCTTCCCCGCGTTTCGGGGGGATTTTTTATTGGGATAAAAGTGCTGGATTCACAACACGCGCAGTAGCGTTATCGGCGTTATCTGGAGCAACCAATACACCCACTGATTCTCTTATGGCTTTGGTGTCTGAGAAGGACCGGCATTTAATTGCTTTTGGATGCAATCCATTAGGAAGCAGCACACGTGATAACTTGCAAATACGTTGGTCGGATCAAGCTGACGCGGCGGATTGGACACCAACGACGGTCAACACATCCGGCGATTTGAGATTATCCTCTGGCTCCAGAATCGTAAGCGCATTGCGTACTCGACAGGAGATTGCGATCTGGACAGACACATCATTGTATAGCATGCGCTTTGTTGGATCGCCGTTAGTATTTGGTGTGGATCTAGTGGTAGAGGGAATTAGTATTGCCTCTCCCAATGCAGCCGTTAACGCAAATAATGTTGTGTACTTTATGGACACAGATAATTTCTATATTTATAGCGGCGGTGTCAAAACATTGCCCTGCACTGTCCGTGCTTATGTATTTGAGGATTTCAACGAAAAGCAAAGATATAAGGTGTTTGCCGCACGTAATGCCCAGTTTAATGAAGTGATGTGGTTTTATTGTTCTGGCTCCTCGGAGGAAATTGATCGATATGTGATGTTTAATTATTTGGAAAGCAATTGGTCTATAGGTCAGTTGTCTCGTACATCATGGGCAGATCAAGGATCATCAACAGAAAGACCTATAGCCACAGCAGACTCGTATATCTATGACCATGAAAAAGGATATGACGGAGACGGCTCTGCTATTTCAGCGTATATAGAATCGGCTGACTTTGATTTGAATGATGGGGATCAGTTTGCTTTTGTTCGCAGGTTATTGCCTGACATTCTTTTTATAGGGTCATCTTCAAGTCCCAATGTAACCTATAGTTTAAAAACACGATCCAGTGGATCGGGAACCCTAGTAACATCAAGCACAGCAAGTGTAGGTTCGACAACAGAGATGACGCATGTACGCGCTAGAGGTCGTCAAATGCGAGTGCGTGTAGAAAACGAAGACCTATCCAATGGTTGGCGTTTGGGTGATGTTCGTTTAGATGTGCGACAGGATGGAAGACGATGAGCGACAACGAAGCCAGCTTTCGTATGCCACTGGAGCTTCCTGGTGAAGAATATGATTCAGATTATATGCGAAGAATAATTAATCAGTTGCGTTTAAACTTCGCCTCTATACAAACATCAGATGAAACGTCTCGTCCTATAGAGGCAATGGATTGGTTTTTGGCGTAATGGCTAATTTTTACATTAATGCAATTACATCTTTATCGGCCACTACATCTACGTCGATATATACAGTTCCATCTGGATCATCAGCTATTGTAAAGACAGTAAGTGTTTATAACTCTAATGCATCTAATTCAGCCACACTTACAGTACAAGTTACTGATACATCTGCATCAGCAACAAAAACATTTGATAAAGCAACAGTCGGTGCTGAAACAAAAAAAGCCTTCCTGCAAAATGGTGAGGTTATGGTATTGGATGAAAACGACATATTAAAAATGACGGCAGGTACAGCAAATTACTTTGACGTATTTGTTTCTGTTATGGAGGTATCTTAGCGTTTAAACGCAGAGGATAGATTATGGCAAAAGAGGATGTGTTATCGGCAATTAGCCCTCTGTATGCAATGAATACAGGAAATATGGATAAATCTCTGCTTGGCGTTTTAGGAGAGAATAATCTTTTGGGAATGTTGCCACAGTTAATGGCTCGTGAAACTAGTCGTGGTCAGGGCGAAATGATGGATGCCGAAGATCCGGCTATGCAATCCATGCGCGGTGGTGGATCAGTTGCTCCCATGCAGCCAATGGCAGAAAGGCTTGCTGCACAAGGTCGGTATGGCGACAACATGATGGTGCATATGAATCCTGCTGAAGTGCAGGGTTTGGCGGCTCTATCACCCACAGGACGACTGCCTATCAATCCAGAGACGGGACAACCAGAGGCGTTTATAGCCGCGTTATTACCAATGGTTATGAGCGCATTTGGTCCTGCGATGGCCGGAGCTACAGGGCTTTCTTTTCTTGCCAATCCAATGATTGCTAGTGCGGTAGGTTCTGGTATAGGCACGCTGGCAGAGACAGGCAGTTTAAGAGAGGGGATAGGCGCTGGATTACAAAGCGCCTTAATCGGAAGTGTCACAAATAAAATGCTGCCTGGTAAAGGAGCTTCGTCAACCGCCGCAGAAACTGGCAGCGGCGCGGTAGCGCAAGTAGGTGATGCTGCGCCTAATGCGTTTACAGATACGTTTGCACAGACAGGCAATCAAGCGACACAGGCGACACAACAGGCGGCACAGGCGTTTCCGACAAATGCTTTTGGTAGGACACAATTTCCAGATGGTATGTCGCTTGGTGACAGGATCGACTACTTTAAAACAGGAGCAGGCGCAGATCCTTCTAGTATGACGGATCGTCTCATTCAAGGCGGTATAGGAAGTATGACCGGAGCTGGAATGACGCAATCATATAACGCATCCCAAGATATGGGCAGAGGGGGAGAGCGAGAAGAAGACGATTTTTATACACCAGTGCGTCCTTTGAATAGAGGGTATCAAGATGCTCCAGAAGGATACGTACATGGCGTTGATCCTGAGTGGAATTACTACCAAAGAGATTTTGGTATTGAGCCGATTGCCACTGTCTCATCAGGTGGATTGGTTGATGCGGCACGATATGCTTCAGGAGGATTATTAGAGCCAAGACGGTTTCAATATGGAGGGAATTTTTCAAACCCCAGACGAGCCACCGCCCGTAATACAACTCCTGCATGGGCGTCTGGCATACAACAAACACAAGCAGGATTAGAAGAACAGTTAGGAGGTTTCGGTCAGGATATTAGTGGTCTTGGACAGCAAGTAGGTGGTTTAGGATCTGGACAACAACAGATACTTCAAGCAATACAAGGCGTGCCATCGGTTGATTTGTCAGGAATTACCGCTGGGCAAAGAGGTTTAGGTCAACAGATAGGCGGTTTAGGATCACTAATCGGAGATGTTCGTAGTGCAGTACAAGGAATTCCATCCGTCGATCTATCGGGTGTGACTTCTGGGCAAAGAGGTTTAGGACAGCAAATAGGAGGTCTTGGCTCTCAGATAGAAAATATAATGGGAGCGATAGGGGATATTCCGTCAACCGATTTATCAGGGGTTACTGCTGGACAAGCAGGCTTGGGTCAACAGATAGGCGGCATTGGTTCTCAGATAGGAACAGGTCAGCAAAATATACTGAGTGCTATAAGTAATATTCCATCGGTTGATTTTTCTGGTGTAACTGCCGGACAGAGAGGACTAGGAGAACAAATCGGAGGTTTAGGCGGTCAGCTCGGAGGATTCGGTGAGCAGCTAGGTGGTTTCGGGCAGCAAATAGGAGGCATCGGTTCTCAGATTGGTGACATAGGATCTGGACAACAAAGAATATTAGATGCTATTTCTGGAATGCAACCGCCGCCTGTCAACGTACAAGCTCCTGATTTGTCAGGAATTACCGCTGGTCAAGCTGGATTGTCCGATCAGATAGCGGCGTTAAATCAACAAATAGCTGCTATGGGTCAAGTCCCGCAAGTAAGTGCAGCGCCCGCACCAACCGGAGGAAAAGGAACACCATCACCTTCAGCTATAGAGAGTCAAATACAACAGGCAGTCAGTAGTGGTCAGTCTGGAATAATCCCAGGGATCACCGAGAATATCGGGCAGCAGATTGGTGGTCTACAATCACAAGTGGGTGAACAGATTGGTGGTTTCGGAGAACAATTAGGATCGCAGATTGGAGGAATAGGAACACAATTAGGTGGTTTCGAGCAGCAGATAGGAGGAATCAACGAACGTCTAGGTGGGTTTGAAAGTCAAATCAGCAATCTAAGCGATCAAATAGCATCGGCACAAGAATCGATGGGATCTAAAGGTCCAAGTGCTCCAGTTCCCACAGTGCCATCAGCTCCAGGTACAGGAGATGTGCCGCCAGGGGTTGATCCTATAACGGGAGAGCCAGAGGTAATCGCATCTCCACCACCAGTAACACCACCACCATTCACACCACCACCAGCACCACCACCAATAGAACCAGGAATACCAGCGCCGGTTCCCCGACCTGGTACGGGAACAGCTCCAGATGTGCCGCCGCCAGTTCTTGGTACACCGCCAGTTATTGGCTCTCCTCCAGATAGAGGTCCGATTGATACTGCTCCACCAGGAAGCCCAGGCAAAGGTAGCCCACGACCAGAGACGCCAACCCCACCATCAACACCTTCGCGAGGGAAAAAAGGTCCGGCTAGAGATGATGATCCCGTGGTAACAGATCAGGGTCCATTCCCTTCCCCAGGTACTGGCAGTCCGCCAGGTGGAGGTAAGGGTCCATCAGGTCCGGCACCAAGTCCAGGGGATTTCCCGCCAGGTACAGATCCGGTAACCGGAGAACCTGCACCGACCCCAACGCCGACACCGACGCCGACGCCGACGCCGACCCCAACGCCGACACCGACGCCTGACGATCCTTTCCCATTACCCCCTGTATATCCTGGCGTAAGTCCTTTTACTCCAAGTGGCATTCGGGGCATAGGAAATATTATGGGTCAAGGAAGGTGGAGTCGCCCATATTATGACCAGGTATATCAGCCACCGGTAAGATATACACCGCCTGTAATGCCAGCTCCAGCGCCATACTATCCTCCAGTGCAGCAGCCATTGCCTTATGGACCAGGTGGCGGTAAAGGTCCAACGTCATCTGATATACCTTTTGGTGATTTTTTTGGATTCCCAGATAGGCAAGCATTTTCCTCGCCAGGAATTGGATGGGGGCACGGGGGCGTACAACCAGCAATTGGACGGTGGCAGCAGCCTCTTCAACCACTAACGCCGCATATCCCTTATGTACAACCGCAGCCTTATGGCCCCGCGCTGCCGAGCTATCAGCCCCCCGCTACACCACCACCAGCACCGGCAAATAGAAATATGAGAGGATGGCAGCGTCAGTTAGAAGCGACACAAGCACAGAATGCCAATCCTTTTGGCGGTAGTATGTTTGGATCACGACAATACTTCGCCCAAGGGGGGCAAACGCGACCCTTTGAAGGATTGATTGATGGCCAAGGTGGAGGAATGGATGACACCGTAATGGCTAACATCGAAGGCAATGAGCCGATACTTGTGTCACGTGATGAGTATGTAGTTCCAGCAGATGTGGTATCCGCTATTGGCGACGGCAGTAGTAGGCAGGGAGCACATATGCTAGACACGATGAATGCTCAAGTACGTATGGCTAAGAATGGATCACCACAGCAACCAGGTCGTTTAAACGCATCGCCTCTTGATATGATGAGAAGGATAACCTGATGTTAGAAATGTCAATGGTTCCGCCTAATTTACTGGGTCATGCATGGAAAAAGTCAGAGCATTTAATTGGCAAGCTGAAGCGTGTAAGTCATGGAAGATTTGAAGGGCATGACATACTGCATGAGATGTATTCTGGTAAACAACAGATGTGGTGTATATGGGAAGGTGACAAGGAAGACTTTCCTATTATAGGGGTGGTCATTACAGAGGTATTGCAATATCCGCAGAAGAAGTTGTTATGTATACAATACTGTACCGGAGAACGTTTAAACGAGTGGAAGTCAGACATATTAGATTTATTGGATAGATGGGCAAAAGAATGTGAGTGTGATGGTCTGGAACTTACCGGAAGAAAGGGTTGGGTGCGTGAGCTAAAGCCCGATGGATGGAATGAGGAGTATGTCATTCTCACCAAGTATTTCGACGGACCAGAAACACACATAGCTTTTGACCGCCCTCAGTTGGAATTGGTTGACGGATTGGAGGTAGCTAATGGGTAAGAAAAGCGGAGGTGGTGCGCCACCAGCTCAAGAAGTCAGCTCTACAGTAACGCAGAGTCGATTGCCCTCATACGCAGAACCATACTATCGGCGCATGATGCAACATGCTGAAGGGCAGTTGCAGGTTCCGTATCAGACCTATGGTGGTCAACGTATTGCAGGATTCTCACCGGAACAACTAGGGGCATTTCAAGGGATACAGGCGGTTGCTGATAGGGCGTTGCCTGGGATAGAGCAAGCACGTTCCACCGCTATGGAGATGGCTTCCCCGACAGGGTTACCACCAGTGTCGAGTGGATATACACCTGGGCAATTAGGGAGCCTATATAGTGCATCGCCAATCACAAGCCAATTTAATCCTGGGACAATTGGATCAGACTATCGGGCTGGTCCTATTACAGCAGACTATAGAGGGCGTGAATTTCAGAAAGAACGAATTTTAGACAGAATGAAACCGTATCAAGATCCCTACCAGACCAGGGTGCTTGATCGATTGCAAAGAAGGGCTATAGAAAGACACGATGAAGCGGCTGCAAAAAGAGGGTTGGATGCCGCCAAAAGCGGTGCTTATGGTGGAAGCCGTCATGGGATACAGGACTTTCTTTCCCGCCGTGATTTAGAAGAACGTCTGACCGATATGGAGGCGAAGGAATTACAAAGAGGATTCCTCACATCGGCACAATTAGGAGAGAAGGATATCGGTCAAGCGTTGCGGGCAGAACAGCTTAGTGACGTAAGCAGACGGGCTGAAGGACAGATGGGGCTAACCGCTCAAGAGGTACTGGAAAGAGCAAGACAAACTGAAGGACAGATGGGCCTGAAAGGACAGGAAGCAACCCAGCGATTTGCTGCTGAAGCAGGGCGTCAGGGAATGACGGCACAGCAACAATCGGAGATGGCTAAACAGGTGGCTGCTCGATTGGGAATACAGGGATTCGATACACAGGAACGAGCAAATCAAACGGCTGCACGACTAGGGTTACAGGCGCAGTTGGCTAATCAAAGGGCTTATGACGCACAACAACAAAGACGCTTACGTGCCGCAGGATTGTTACCTCAGATAGGACAAACAGAACAAAGGCTAGACTTACAAAGACTAGCTGCATTGCAGGATGTAGGTGGGCGATGGCAGGCACTCAGACAACAGCAGCTTGAGCAAGGGTACAGAGACTTCATACGACAGCGTGATTACCCCAGAGAGCAGCTTGCGTACTACTCACAGATACTGCAAGGACTTCCGGTTACGCCTACATCGGAATACACACAGTATCAACCGCGTGCGAATCCGTATGCCCAAGCTCTTAATACAGGTCTTGGTGCCTTATCGATGATGCGCGGAATGCAGGGAGCGGTTTAATATGGCGCTAGAAAATCTGGTTCGTTTAGCAGAACGTATTTCTAGTTTGCCTGATGAGGTGTTAGCGCAACTTACTCAGACGGAAGGCATAGAACCTGTCATTGCTGCATCCGAATTAAAGAGCAGACAAGATATACGTGCAGAGGCGACAGCACAGCCGCAACAAAATCCTTCTGTTATTCAACAGCTTATACAAATGGCTATGTCATTGCGGAAGATGCCACAACAGATGCCACAACAGATGCCACAACAAATGCCTCAACAGGCACCAATGCCACAACCACAGCAGCAGATGATGCCTCAACCAGGTGCCTCTCAACAGATACCAATGGCAAACATGGGTGGTTTGTTGCGTCGGTTCCAGCCAGGAGGATCACTGGGATTTGCAGACGATCAATTAGACCCAGGGTTTTTAGAAGCATTAACCGCTGCTGGTTATGTTAATCCATACAACATTCAGCAAGACACACAATTCCCACAAGGCACTCAGATAGATGCCCAAGACCTGTTAGATAGACAACAAGAATACATGGCCGCGCCTGATGCTGATTACTCTGATGTAGTCAATCAAGCTATTGCAGATTACCCAAGAATGAATATGCCTTCTTTTTGGGGGAATATGCCTATTGGTATAGTTCCACCAGCAATGGACAAGAAACAGTATGTGCAATCACAAATAGATAACGCAGTTAGACAAAAGCAGCAAGACATAATGTCAAATGTAAACTTGCCCAAGGGAACGATTCAGACAGTACCAACCTACGGACAATGGCAACAAGGTCAGCCTGGTACGGGAACAGCTTTAATCAGACCAGGGCAAAAAGTTGGAGTGTTGAACCCAACATACGGACCGGCAAATTTAAATGCTTTAGTGAATATGGCGGCAGCCCCTGGGAATAATCCTCTCCCTAATGTAAGGACAGGAAGTCCTGGGCCAGCACTTCAACAACAGGCTGCTGCACAACAGGCTGCCGCACAAACTGTGCCAGGTGGACAAACTGTGCCAGGTGGTTCTGGTGGACCTACTTCACCAATCGCACCACCTAGCACAGGTGGTTCCAGTGCAAAAGGATATAGAGGCGATCAAACCCAATACGACGATCATGTAGATGTTCTTCGTATGACCGGCACGCAATCTTTACATCGAATAATGGCAGACATAAATCAAGCCAATATAGCCTCTGATCCTACAACCACTACACTTACCCAAAAATTAATGAAGCAAGATGCAGACGACGCCAAAATGCTAGACGATTTGGGCGATGAGTTGAAACAACATCTTGCAGACCTTGATACATTAGAAGAAGGCATTCCAGATCGTGAAAGCATAAAGAAGCGATTCAAAACACAAACGAGTCTAGGTTTGGCTCAAGCATTTTTTAATGCAGCCGGTAAAGGATCGCCCGACTTTATGACCTCAATGGCTTTAGCGTTCGGTGATGCTTCCGGTGTAATGAATAAGATGACCGGAGCAGAACAAAACGCATTGTATAAACACGCAATAGATGAATACGGGCGTAAAGCAAGCAGAGCCAACGCAGCGTTTAAACGGCGCAATGACTTGATGGCGGAGATGCGGCAGCGAAGTACGACAACGGCATCAATAAGAGCGAATAATTTGAAGGCAATAGAGCTACAAATAGAACAAGGACAAAATAGAATTAAAAATAATCTTGATGTCTATAAAGCAGCTCACCAAGCGGCTACAGATGCACAGTCAAGAGAAGAAGCATGGGCGGATTATCAAAGAAGTACAGCTAAAGATTATGTAGATGCATGGACTAAACTAGCTAAAGACCCCACAACTGGAACTTTAGCTAATGAGGTTCAATGGCAAAGAGTGTTAGCTCCTGAATGGGCTATGCTTGGATCACAATCTGGACGACAAGCTGTTAATGACGGCTTGAAGGATAACTTTAAGGAAATAAATAAACTTAAAGATAGAAATATAAAAGATGGAGTAGCTAATCCATACATATCTGCCTATCAGGAATATATTGAAATGTTGAAAGATTCAGATAGTTCTCGGTTGGGGGACTTAACTCTGATGAGAAGATATGGACCAGAAATAGAAGCGGCCTTGGAACAAGCAACTACGGAGGAAGAAGCAAAGGCGTTACTAAATAGAAAATATCCCTGGATGCAAATTTAGTAACTAATAACCGGCGTCATTACGCGGTAAATATATGGCTACAATTGATGATTTAATCGCTTTAGCGGAGCGCGAAAATATAGATCCGGTTGCGTTACTTGATGCATCCATGATGACCCCTTCTGTAGAAGACGTTACCTTAGTTCCACAAGGTCCGGCTGAACCTGGATCAATACTTGCAGACAGATTTCCACAACAAGTAACACAACCTCCAACACCGCCTCAACCGTTGCCATCACAAATGCCGTTTGAGTCAGACCTTAATGTATTTCGTCGCACTGAAAGGGGCTTTCTTTCAGATGCTTTTCCTGATGCACCAGAGCCTCCACCTGAAGAAGAAGGTTGGCTATTTACTATACCGAGAGGTATTTCACGAGGCGTAGCACAGACGGCTTTAAGCATGGCCGAAGGCTTGATGTCGATGGCAGACATCGCGCTTGAGAGTGCTGGATTTGAAGACGCTATCGATCAACAGGAAGGGGAAGCATGGCAAAACCTGCGTGATGCTCAAGAGTGGGTGGGGCATGAAGAAGGATGGGTGGGGAAATTATCGCAAGCACTAGGAAGTATGATTTTGTTTGCCATCCCAGGATTAGGGCAAGCTGGTGCTGCGGGTAGAGCCGCCGCCCTTGCTGGTAAGGGAGCGGAATTTGCTTCCGCTGCAAAAAGAGTCAAGGGGATATCCAAGGCATATGGCGCTTTAAAGTGGGTCGCTGCTGGATCTGCTGGTGCAGGCGAAGCAAGTCAGATGCGAGAGGCGTATGAGAAAGCGGGAGAAGACTACACCAACGGTCAAATGGAACTCTCTAAAAGGATCAAGTCACTTGCAATGGGTACTGTTATAGGTTTTACAGAACTTTTGCCTATAGAGCTTGTTTTACGAGGAATGCCTAAAGGATTTGGTACGGGTCCGTTTTTGCAGCGAATGGCAGGACACATCGCAAGTGGCGGCCTCGAAGGCGTGCAGGAAGCGGCAGCCGGATGGTTACAAGAAGGTGCAGCAAAAATAAATTACGATCCAGACAGGCCGTTGGGTGAAAGCGCCTTGTCGGATTTTGGATATGGTGCAGGTGCAGGCACGATATTTAGCATTCTGTTTCGCAATCGGGGCCGGATGCCCGATAAAGAAAAGACAACCAAACAGTTGCAAAAAGAAGTAGAAGATCAACCACTACCTGATCCAGTAACTCCAAGTGGAGTCGGCACGTTAACTATTTACGATGAGGATGGTAATCCGCAAGAGGCAGTACTAGAAAGCACCGCCGATAATTTTGCACAAATGTCTGTAGAAAAAGATGGAAAGCGCCAGAGTGTTTTGGTTCCTATGGGTGACGCACGTATAAGAGTTGGACCAGAAGGATATTCTCTGTATTCCGATGAAGACCTGATAACCCCGCACTATGTAGTTTCCACTTCGCCTGATGATGGATCAGCAATAGAAGTTAGTGCGCTTAGTGATGAGGAATTGATTGACGCTCAATACACATTAGAAAAAAGAATCAATGAAGAAAATCACACACTGCAACCTGACGAAAAATATTTGTTACGTGCTTTTAAAAAGGAGAAAAAGCGACGGAATCTCCGCGAGGAAAAAGAAAATAACGAGCCAGACTCTCAAGCTCCTGTAAATGTTGATCCAGAACAGAAGAGTATCGGTGATGTGTTGAGAGATGCTGGGGTTAGAGATGAAAGCCAGCAGCCAGAACCAAGACCACAAGAAGCACCAATACCTGTTGATGAAGACCCAATTGGTGATACCGGAAGTGTCACGTATACGACTACATATAAACCACGGGGCACTATGTTGGCCCTCGATAACGATAGTGATCTTGCGTATAGAACAGGCAGGCGTGGAGGGAGAAAGCCAGATGCAGCAACACAGAATGAGGCTGCTGCTAACTTAGACCTTACTCCTGTGGAGTATAAGAATTTATCTGTGTCATACGCGGCCTCTGTACAGGAGGATGCCAGGGCAGATGCGGCGGTGCAGGAAGAAACGAGTGATCCATTAAATTGGGAACCGTTTCAAATGCCATCCTTCAGGGAGTTTGTTAACCAAAATAAGGTGGGCATAGATTCAAAGTCAGTTAATGCCAAGCAAAAAGAATTAAAGATCAGCAACAAAAGGCTCAAAGGTCTTATTAAAGATGTCACAGGGAATCGTGAGTCATTACTGAGAGACATGACCGGATCACAGCGCAGTGATTTAGTCGCTCTTATGGAGCAGGAATCTGCTAAAAGCACGACTGAAAAGCACAATATAGAAGTGATTCCGCGTTCCAATGAGCCAGGTGTTTTTGATTTTAGAATTACCAATATGGCAGGCGAAACAGTTGAACAGATAGAGGTGCATCGTAAAGCGCGTAATAGTCCTATAACTGTTGGAGAGATTAACCAAGCGATAGAAGGGGTAGAAAGAAAATACAATGTCCCACAGGACTTGCTGGATCAGGCATATAAAGATGCAGTCAAGATACCTGCTGTTCGTGAAAGACAGGAACCCACAGACAAATTGCCACGAGATTTAGAGGGGGCCAAGCCACGATACGGTTATCGAGGAGATACTTTCGATCTTGAATTTGCGAGTGATGTTCAGAAAGCACTGTACATTGTTGCCGACGAAAAGAAGGCGTCTGCGCGGGATAAGGATTATCTGGACTTCTTAAATAACTACTATACTAAAAATGGAGAGACACTAACTACTCGCGAGATACGGCAAAGAGGGAAGATCATTCGTGATTCTATTAAGAACGAAGCCAAGAATCGGAGCGCCTATAAGGAAGAATTTGGAGAGGATGCATGGTTAGAAGAAAATAAAAACGTTATTAACGTTCCGAGTCAAGGTGCGCCCCAGACGCAATTGCCAGAAAGAATGGCCACCGTTGCGCCTATTGAGGCAGATCAGACCCAACGTATTGCAGATGTACCTGGGTCGGGAAGGGCAATACGAGGTCCGGTAGCTCCCAGTGGTATGGACCCACAGGTGGTGAATGATGTTAGAGAAATCATTGAGAGAGTAGCGCCGAATGCACAGCAGTATGTATCTAATGTAGTTATTGATGCGTCAACTGGAAGACCGGAGCTAGGTCTGCAAGCACAAAATGTAGTTGCTGTTTCTCTTGAGGATGGGCATTTAGATCCAAACAACAGGGCATACCATGAAGCCACGCACTACTTGTGGGGTAGAGACTCACGATTCTTTACACCGGAGCAGGAACAAACGATCCGTGACAATACAGATCGCATGCGGAATATCGTGCGTAAGCATTTGCAAAATATAGAAAGAGAAACAAATACGGAGCCAGGGCTTTACGAACGTGCAATACCAGAAGATCCAGAGGGAGAGATAGGGGAACTGCTGGCATATACATCCGGTCTGTATAACCAACAGATGGATCAAACAGGCAAGCCGCCCAAAGAATTCAGCAAGCCACTCAATCGTGTACTGGAACCTGTGTATCAGTTGTTTAAACGCATTAAGGAATTGTTCACCGGACCTACTGCTCGTACAAATCAACGTATTCAAGATTCGATAGATTCAATAAGGTCACTTTCTAGAACTGGTAGACCTGAAGGCCAACGTATCGAGGACGTGCTAGATCAAATACGAAGAGGACAAGTTGGTAGACAAGCTCCTCGTGTAGTAATCGATCCCACTGGATTCAACCCAGGCAATATTCCCTTGCGTATGGTGCGTAATGGTAGTCCGTTAGCCAGACAAAGCGACAAGCCTTATGTATTTTCTGGCATAAAAGAATACCTAAAGACAGCTAAAGACAGCGCGAAAGCATCCGAATGGATTAACAGCATTACAAACCCAAATAAGTCTAAGTTCAAAGTAAAAGGAAAAGAGTGGTCTGTTAGAAAAGCCGAGCTAGAATCGTCTCGTTTATTGGATTATCTCAATGTATTCGAGCCTAACGAACAAGTTAGCCGGAAAGAAATAGAAGCGTATGTCAATGACAATGAAGTTCTTGTGCAGACTATTATCTACGGGAACCCTATTGATTCGAGGCACAGCAATAACGTACAAGCTGAACTACAAAGATTGCATGATCGATTGAAAGCATCACATGCTTTGGTCGGTCGTATTGTTTTACAAGACAGGCCGAGTGCAGCAAGTAGCGCCATACAAAATATACTTATATCAAAGGGTCAGACAGAAGAGGCAAATAATAGACGCCTATCTAAAGATTCACCAACGTACAATGATGTTATCGAATATGTATTAGATCCAAAGTACGACATAACAACAGAAGAAGTAGGTTCTACATATATGTCGATGGATGAATCTGGTTCTATTGACGAAGGATTCGATACACGACGTGATTATCCAGGGCTAACTAAAGTCATGGATTATGTAAAACAAACACATGAGGAAATAAATTCATATTCTTCAAAAGAATCTCAGGAGGATCTGCTTGCTGCTCGTTCACAATCCATAGAACCAGAGATATACCCTACCTATACTACGTATGGAAACCGTGGTGAATATGCTAACAACTATCGGGAAGTTATTTTAAGCGTCCCGTCTATTCCAGCAGTCGATCCGGTTGCAGTTGATCCAACAAAGCCGGACATACCTCCGTCACCTAAAGATCCGACATACAAAGAAGATGCGTTATTGTGGTATCACGATCATTTTCCTGGTGTCGAAAATCCGCTGGTGTTTATGCGGCTGAGTGACGTTGTTACTGAAGACGGCAAGCAAGTATTGTTAGTAGAGGAAATACAATCTGATATTCATCAAGAAGCGCGTAACGACATGATGCAAATAGCAGCGCGTGAGATGTATGACAAGTCATTTGGGGATCTTACAAGAGCAGAAAAGAACGCGGTCAGAAGAAGTCCTACCTTGCCAGCACTTGAAGATAGAGTGTATGGAGTAACTATTCCGAATCTTCCATTTAAGAAAACATCAGAATGGACAAACCTCGCGGTGGGTCACATTGTACGTATGGCTGGTAATGGTGGTTATGATGGTATTGCTATTGCAAACAGTGAGTTACAAGTCGAACGGTATCGGTATAACTTTAAAAATCATATCAGCGGAATACAGGTAAGTGAGCAGTTAGATTTTTATGATCTGGTTGATAACGACATTATAGATGAGATGGATGTAGCAACACCGGAGAATCCAGGTACCCTCGCGGCAGGTCAGAACGTAGAGCAGCCATCATTGGTTATGAATATAAATGTCGATGCGTGGAATACATATAATACAAACGAGAATCACGCATCAGAAAAACCACAGATAGACAATGAAATAGTTATACCTATAGATGAATTGTGGGAGCGTTTAAGACTAACAAGGTATTCAGACAAGATACAGGGATACACCCTGGAAACACCAAGCGGTGTTAGTAAACAACTTTCCTTCCTCACACGTCTGCCTGGACATTTCGGCAAAACGAGAAGTCCATTTTATTCCTACGAAACACATTATAAAAAATTAATGCAAGGAGATTATCAAAACATTGATGCCCATGAAGCGTTAAATCATGTCATCGGAGAGTGGTTGTTAGAAAATCGTCCTGAACTGGCTAATAAATATATCGTGCAATACGAACGTCCTATGGTAGATGGACCGCAGGCTGATCCTAATGTGTATTTTTTCGGCAAGCAGCAGCCAATTCAATTGGAATTCACAGGAGATGAAACTATTGATGATTCTTCTTATATACAATCTGAATTGGTATTCGAGGATTGGATTGGAAAAGATATAGCGTTGCTCGTACAGGATGATATAGATACCAACCGCATGAATCGTCAAGGTTCTCAATTCAGCACAGACGACATCGTTGGTTATATTGAAAACAAGGTGCATGGTTTAGAGCGTACCGCTAAAGATTTAGAAAGCGGGCGAAGCACAGACCCCAATGATTACCGTCGTGTTAATCGTTTGTTGACGGATGGAGTGCGTCAGGCAGTGCGTCCCGATGGGAGTGTGGATATTCCTGTCAATCTTAGTCACAAACAATATGACAATCAGATACCTAACTTTTTTAAAGAACGTCTGACTGATTACCTATCAGGCAGCAAGAAGCGTGAGTACAAAGACGATAAGCAAATGCTGTGGCTAGGCAATAGAGACAGTATCACTGGAGAAATAGAAGACATACGTGTCATAAGCGAGGAAGACGTTGGCGGCATGTCGCCTACAACAATTCCAGAGCTAACTGATGAGCAAAGAACCTCATTGATGCGTGGTGAAAGTCTTGTAGATGACTACGATGTTTTGGATTTACAGGAACGTGAAGCGGCAGGGCTAGAATTAGAAGGAGAGGACATACCTCAACTAGATCCTTTTGGTGAAGCCCAGACATCAGACATACCAGAAATCGTAGTCTCGAATGTACGTAACGCAGTTCGATATTTTCCTATCACAGAAGACATGACCGGACTTGAGGGCAACTATTCGATCAACGATCCAGTACCGGCATGGCGTATGGCAGCAGCACAAGCCTCTGGTACGGATGAGCGTAATACGTACACAGGCAAGACGATGAACCGTATTGCACGGTTTGTAGACGGGTCATTGTTTCAGCCTTTAAAGGGGTTGCCATTACGAGGAAAGTATTTAATCGCTAGGGGGAAGGCGCTAGGTATTATTCAGCAATCTGAAAAGGTGGTGAAGGATATATATACAGACCTTGCTCCTTATCTGGATAAGAACAATCCGAAGAAAAGAAAAGATGCTGATCCTTTGCGAAAGGCAATATACAAGTACATGACTACGGGGCCGAAAGACGGAGAGGAAAAAGCCTTTGAGATATTAAAAGAGATGGACGGCAAGGTGGCCAATGCCGCACAGCGTTCTAAGAATATTATCGAAGACATCGGAAAGATGTTGGTAGAGAAAAACCTTCTTCCAAAAGAAAAATTCTACGAGAGACGCCGTTCGTATTTGCCAACAATATATTTAAAGCATGTCCTTGATAACCCCGCTGGGCAAAAGTATGGGTATTTGCTTGAACGGAAAGAGATGACCGATGAGGCAAGGAATGCGCTGGGAGAAATAGCAGAGCTGGCACCAGAATTTATTATATCCCGTGCTATACAGAGGCCAGCCCGTGATTTGGCAATGGTGGAATTTTTTAATGCTGTGGCTCAAGAAAAAAACTGGTCAATACCCAACGATGCAGTGCGTGTTAATTGGGATAATGGAGACGGTTCAACACAGTCGGTATCGGCGTTGTGGTTATGGGATCATGCCAAAACAATGGATGACATAGCGGGCTATGTACGTGCCGGTGATCCACAAAGAGCTGAGAATTTAATAGCTACCGCAGCAAGAGCACGACAAGTAGCTTCTCCCGCTATTATTAATTATGCAGAACAAAACAATCTACAGTCTGTGTTGACAGACCCTACAAAACCATATGCGCCAGGATTAAATGACGTTGACTCCACAAAAGTAAAAAGCATCAATACCGATGGTGTTCAAGTATTGGACGAGCGAGGCAGTGCGACGTTTAAACGAGTTCCTAATTCCAGGGAATACGGAATGCTTGCAGGGATGGCTGTGCATAAAAGCATATTCGATGATGTAATTACCGGAGTTAGTTATGTCGGGTGGGGTGACAATGCGGCGATCAAAGGATCGAAGCTAGGCAGAAAGCTAACGGCCATATGGAAGACGATTAAAGTTCCGATGAACCCACCGACAATTGCCCGTAATACCTTTTCTAATATGATCCTAATGCATTTAGGCGGCATGCCTATGCGGAATATATTGCCCAATATGTATAAGGCGATACAGGAAATCAGGGCACACAAGCGCGGAGACATGGAAAACTCACGGCATTATCAAGAGATGCTGGAGCGTGGTGTGTCGGAAGCATCGTTCACTGAATCTGAGTTGTTTCGTTGGGGCGATGATGTACTACATTTTCTAGGTGGTGTCAGCATGAAAGAAGCTGGCATATTAAATTGGTTTAAGTTTAGAACGTGGGACAAGCTGGCTCAGAATGCATCTAGTTTTTATCAAACAGTAGAGGTGGTAGGTAAGACGGCGATGGCTATTGATGTCATGGATCGTCGTGGTCAGAGCGCAGATGATGCGTACCTTATAGCAAACGAAACTCTGTTTGATTACTCCTTGGTCCCGCCGCTTATTCGACAGGCAAGAACTAGTCCGGTGGGAGTACCGTTCGCTACGTTTTATTACAAGGTAGCTCCGCTATTAATTAAAACGGCACTGACAAACCCATTGCGTTTCGCTCCTTATATTGCAATGGGCATGGTATTGCCGGAGATGTTTAAACAGGCTTTCGATATAGAGGACGACGAGTACGATGCGATAAAGGCGCAGCTTCCTGATTTTGTGAGAACACCTGGCAATGCATTGCCGGTTCCCATACGGGATGCTAATGGACGGGTGCAGTTCCTTAACATGGGATACATTCTTCCGTGGGGAGCTTTCTTAGAGTTAGCGAATGATGGAGTTAAATTAGGCAAGACGGCAATGGGTGTGCCTCAAGTAGATAAGGCCAGCATGACTTCAGTATTCCAGACGCTTGGATTATTTGGTGGTCCTGGTATAGCAGCAGCATCCTTTATGCTTGGGAATAGGGATACCTTTACAGGAAGAAAGGTTATTGACACAGCCGAGCCTTGGTATGTGGCTAATGCGGAAGAGTCTATGCTTAAAGGCAGAGGCAAAATTCTCAACACTATGACGTGGGCAGCCAATCAGTTTATTTTGCCAGGATTTTTGCACACCGATTACGGTGCAACTACTCGTATGTTTGATGCGGTTAACTCTAAGCGTAACGCACGGGGTTACGAGGGAGACACACTCACGCAAGCGGCATTACGATTCGCTGGATTCAACCTGTATAACATTGATCCAAAGAAGGCACGTGAGATTGTGTACTACGCAGAGCAGGATTTAGCAAACGTAGTGTCAGCACGTTCTAAGATGTTGAGAAACAACTCTCTATCCAAGGAGGAAAGAAGGCGTCGTAAAGCCAGCTACGATGCAAACATACTTCGACAAAGGGAAGTGCTGAAGCTCCTTAGAGAGACGATCAATATCACTCCGAGAATATATAGATCAACAAAGGTACGGCCTGAATCGAAGGACACAAAAAAATTCAGCGGTGGTGGTATTACTGGTGGAACTTTGTCGCAAAAAAGAAGACGAGCAAAACCGGAAGATAAGACATACGAAAACCTAATGAAGAAAGTGGAAGCAGGGAAGATCACTCCAGAGGAAGCGGCTAATCATCCTGCTGTTTTAAAGGCAGAAAAAGAACGGATACAAAAATATCCAGGCATTCCTTTCGATACGGGAAAAGGTGTAGCGTACATCTATCCAGAGAAAGATTATGGTGGTGGATTTAGAACAACGATTCAGCATCCCTATAGTCACGAGTATGAACGTTATACAGAATCTTCCGATCCAGAATTAAGTGGGACAAGTACGTTTTTAAAAACCGCCATCAGAACGAAACCAATGGCCACGAATACACCGGAAGAAGCTCAAGCAATGAGTGACTATCACAATAGAAAAAGAGTAGCGGATCTGTATGGAGAGCAGCAGTTTAACAGAGGAGTCCGTTCTTCGGAGGACTATGGATACGATGCATTAAAGTTTGAAGGCGCACATCCTGGTCTTGAGGTTAGTGCTTTAATGCAACAGGCGGTGAACACTAGCCCCGACTTTAACCGAGCAAAAGCATTAGAACAGATAAAACGAATGGAAGAGTTAATCCGTTATAACGAATCGAGGACAGGTAATGGCAGACCTAAACCAAAAAATTAGCGAACACTTTATCCTGAGAGAAATGTGTCGATCACAAACTGCAATCAGACAGGGGATTGATAACACGCCCAATGATGCGGAAACGGAATCTTTGTCCAGGTTATCCAAGGCCATACTGGAACCGGTGCGAATGAATTTTGGTAAGCCATTTTCTCCTAGCAGCGGGTTCCGGTGTCTGGAATTAAATCAAGCTATCGGGAGCAGGGCTACGTCTCAGCATTGTCTAGGAGAGGCTGTGGATTTTGAGATAGGTGGCATTGCCAACGATGAAGTAGCTCGATGGGTTAAAGAGAATACGGATTTCGATCAATTGATATTGGAATTCTTTGATGGCAAAGATCCTAACAGTGGTTGGATTCACGCATCGTATGTATCTCCCGAAGAGAATCGCAAGCAAGCTCTTGTTTATTATGGGAAAAAGTATTCTATATTTGATTGATGAATGATTTTGTCACGATTATCAATGAGGTAGGCGTTCCGGTAGCAGGACTTTTAGGGCTGGGCTGGCTGCTGTGGCAGTTACTTTCTAAGATAATGGGAACGATTGAACAAAAGATCGATGCCATAGACGACAGCATTAATACAAAGATGGACAACATGGAGCAAAGGCTCATGTCCCAATTGGAAACTCAGCATGGAATTATCATCTCTCTTATCGATAGGGTACGCGCTGTGGACAATCAAACAATCCGTCAGGATGTCCTGCTTAAAACGTTGCTGGGTGTACCGAATCTAATTGATATAGAAAAAGTAGCCAAAGCAGAACGGGATGACCAGCGCAAAGATTAGTTTACTGTTTCTGGCATTGCCAGTGATGGCGTCCGAGTTGGTGCATCAGTTCGGCAACCCCAGCTTCAGTGGCATCAATCAGTCGGCCCATTACCTGACAGTCGATGAGCAGGAAAGAACACGCACTGAGAAGATTGCTTCAGATATACAAGACAAGTTAGATGAGGAGGCAAGAGAAGCGGATAATACCGTGCTTGCTAGATTTGTCAGGAACCTAGAGTCACGAATCTATTCCACATTAGCGAAGGATCTAAGTGAATCGCTATTCAACTATGACGGTATCCCTACATCAGAGAATCCCATCGTCGGAGAGATTAGTTTAGAAGGAAATATTTTACGTTGGGTGAATGATGGATCAACGATTACTCTTACTGTAGAGGAATGGTTCGATGGTGTACTGGTATCGACTACCGAAATAGTGATTCCCGTAGGAGACTTTGGTGGTTGTTGGACAGAGTGCGATAGTGGTGATGCGTGAAAACGTTATTACTAATGTCTGTGTTTTTGCTATTAAATGGATGCACTTTATTTCTTGCAACAAAGCACAGTCTTGAGCTGGAACGACAAGGACCGGAGATAACTCCAAGCGCAGCTCATCAGTTACTGAATCTTCCTTCCCCTTTATCGAAGGCGGTAGTTGCCGTTTACACCTTTCAAGATAAAACGGGACAGCGTAAAGCCTTAGACAATATCGCATCATTCAGTACAGCCGTAACGCAGGGTGGCCTGGATCTTCTGGTTGGTGCGTTGCGTGATGCTGGACGTGGCAACTGGTTTGTCGTAGTGGAACGGGCTGGCCTAGATGGTCTGACTAGAGAACGTCAGCTTATAAAAAATACGAGGGATATGTATGAAGGGGATGGTGCAAATGCACTAAAGCCTTTGTTGTATGCAGGACTTATTATCGAAGGTGGTATTATTGGTTACGACACCAACATACGTACCGGCGGGGTGGGAGCTAGAACTCTGGGTATTGGTGGAAAACATCAGTATCGTGAAGACAAAGTAACCGTAGTATTGCGTGCAATATTAGTGCAAACCGGAGAGGTTTTGATTAATGTCACGGCAACAAAAACTATATTATCTACAGGCGGCGGTGCTGACCTGTTTAAATTCTATGAATTGGGTACGGAGTTAGTCGAAGCAGAAGGCGGTAGTACAGAGAACGAAGCAGTCAGTCATGCAGTCAGGGCTGCTATTGAAGCAGCCGTATATGGTCTAGTCGTTAAAGGTATAGAGCAAAGACTTTGGGATTTCGACTACACAACACTGGAGGACAGCGATGAAGAGGCTTCTTAGTTTACTTGTCTTACTCGTTCCTTTGATTTCATTTTCAGGAAATAATGACATTTACCTAACGCAATCTGGAACTGGATTAACACTCACGATAGATCAGATAGGTGCCACGAATAAGGTTGGAACATCTCAAGCAAGAGTCTCTCTGACTGGTACAACCATGACGGTTGATATAGATCAAATCGGTAACACCAATACATTTGCAGCAACGATTGCACAAGGCAATACGTCAAGCTGGACATACAAAGCAGAGGGCAATGAGAACGAAGCAACCATTACAGTGGGCGGCACAGGGGATGTGGCTGGTAGCGATTTTGATTACGATGCGCTGGGTTCAAGCAACGTATTAGTGTTCACGCAAGGCGATGCATCTACAGCTACCAGCGGTAATCAAGACTTTGATGTAGATGGAACGTCAAATAACGTCAACGTAAAATGTAATGTCGTGGGTTGTAAAAACGATTGGACAGTAGTTGGCAATAGTAATGACATTGATACCGTGCAGTCAGGATCAGCAAACCATAATATTACTGTCGTATTGACAGGTGGTGGTAATAATTTTGATGTAGATCAAACAGATACTGCGTCTACTAATGTAGCTGATATCATTGCCACCACTACAAACGGCACCATTGATATTGACCAATGCGCTTCTGGTTGCTGATTTGTATTGTATGGCCTGTATATGCAATTGATGTGGGGACCATCTCAGAGCTACGTGGTAACGGCGAGGTGGTCCGACAGGGTGCGGATGATAAATTACTGGCAGAGCTGGCTTTAGGTATTGCCAGTTACGATGATGTTCGTACCGGCAACGGACGGATGGCAATTGAGTTCTTAGACTCGTCGGTTTTAAAACTCACTGAACATTCCAAGGTCGTGATCGATGAGTACATCTACGATCCAGACCCAGATAAAAGCAAGCTGGCCCTTAATATGGCAAGTGGTACGGCACGGTTTATTACCGGACGATTAGCGGCGATTAAGAAAGAGAATATTCTTATCAGAACGCCAAGCGCCACTGTCGGAATACGTGGTACAGACTTCACAACGACGGTGGATGAGTTAGGTCGTAGCCTGATTATCTTATTGCCTGATGCCAGCGGAAATGCTTCAGGGTCTATATCGGTAACCACATGGTCGGGCACAGAGATTTTAGATCAACCCTTCCAGGCCACGATGGTAAGCACGTTTGAATCTCCACCGACTAAGGCGGTCGTACTGGGGAATATCACGCTCGATCTGATCGACAACATGCTGATTGTAAATAAGCCACCGGCTATTGTAGAGGCAGAAGCCGAGCAGCGTGGAGAGACTGCCAGCGATTTAGACCGCGACTTCTTTGAAGACGCACCAGATCTGGATAAGGATTTCCTAGAAGAGGAAGAAGAGATAACGCGATTGGATATTGATCTGTTGTCGTTTGATTTCTTGGTAGACCTTCTGGCTGTGGTAGAGACATCCTCCAAGAAGAAGACAGAGGCTGGTGGTGAGCTGGATGGTATTGAGTTGACCGGCATTGTTCCTGGCTTTGATGCCGAGCTACAGACCTATACGTTTGTTGAGGGAGCGTATTTATATTTTGTTCATCAAGGAACAAATACGTTTGACATTGCGATTGATAAATACACATCAACCCGTTTAAACATCAATAGCGTGGAAACGATGATGGAGGTGCAGGTAAATGGTGCGGGTGACAATACCATTATTATCTATCAGTCTCCTTAGTACAGCAGCATTATTGCTTCTAGTCGTGTTTGCTACTAAAGCTACATATGCTGGTGATAACACCATCACGATACAGACTAAGGGAACAGGGACAAGTATTACCACCAAGCAGATAGGCAGCAGCAATACTATGGGAATTTATTGCGGTCTTGGAAGTTTCGATAACACACTGATTCAGAACCATAATTGTGATGGGGCTACTATATCTGCGACTGTGACCGGCGACTCGAATGTTGTCTACTCTCAATCCGTTTGGTCTAACCATGATGGTCAAAGCTGGATCACTACGGTCACAGGTAATAGCAACTACGCAGTGATTGATATGGATGAGGACGATAGCACGTCAACTATTATTCAGGTTGGCGACGATCATCAGGCGTGGATACTAGGGTCCGGCGATGACAACGTATATAAACTGGAGCAGAGTGGTGAAAGCCAGTATGGCAAGATCATCTCCTTTGCGGATGACAGCGACATCTGGATCACCCAAGAAGGAACCGGCGATCACAATGCGTATGTCTACAACTCCAGCGGCGGGGATAATACTTCAACGCGCCTAATCCAAAAGGGTTCAGGCAACAAAGACGCTGATATATTCTGGTATAGCGGTGCAGATAATGGCGAGGTGACACTAACTCAGCAAGGGAACGGAGCGCATACTTCATTGATGCGATTTTATACAGGTGATTACGACGTGACGGTAGTACAGAAGGGGGCTACCAACAAAGCCTACAGTGCAACCTTTAACTGTTCGAGCAATTGCAACAAGACTATTTCTATTATGCAGCAGGACTAATTGTTTCACGTGAAACATTCACTCATTGTTCTTTCCGCTTTGATTATCTTACGAGTGGTCGATCCTTGGCCTATAGAAACGTTACGACTGAAATACTTCGATAGTTTATTCACACTAAACGATACGGTTCCCAGTGATTACATCGCTATACACGACATCGACGAAGCGGCCCTGGAAAAGCACGGTCAATGGCCCTGGCCAAGACAGGAGTTAGCGCGTTTAAACAATGAGTTACTGGAGGGCGGAGCTGCGGCTGTGGTGTATACCGTATTGTTTCCAGAGGAAGATCGGTTCGGTGGCGACGTTGCCTTCGCGGAAAGTATGGGGGCCATTCCCACATTTTTATCTGCGGTAGCGACAATAGACACCGACCGGCGAGAAGGATGGCACGTCGGCGTGACTATGCTAGGTCCGGTTCTTGATAGCGTTCCTGAATACACAGGCATTTTACCCAACGTGTCCATGTTGCAAGAGTCTGCGACTGGTACAGGGGTGGTGAATTCTGCCGTCGAGGTGGATGGTCTGGTCCGTCGAGTCCCTATGTTGGTTCGTGTTGGTGACGCCCTTTACCCCGCGCTTGGTCTTGATGTCCTGCGTGGCTTGGCGGGTGACCCAAGTTACCAAGCTAAAGCTGGCGATGCGGGCATGCAGTCAGTGCGGGTTCCACAATTTTCAACCATAGAAACAGACGGCTTGGGTAGGGTATGGCTTTCGTGGAACACTACGTTTAAACACAACCCGCAAGGAAAGATTGTGCTCGTCGGGGTGACAGCCGCAGGGGTCAGCCCAATGGTTCCAACACCAGCCGGACCCATGCACGCACACCGAATTCAAGCAGCCCTGTTTGAAACACTTATCCAAGGCACCTCTCCAGTACGTCCTGATTGGGCATTGTTTGCAGAAATTCTAGCCATTCTTTTGTTTGGAGGCTGTGTCGTAGCGGTGACGAGATTTATAGCAGCAACCTGGGTCAGTGCATTGGTATTGGTAGGAGGCGCTCTGACGGCCTCTGCCTCGGTCTTAGCGTATGTGCGTTTGGGGATGTTGATTGACGCAGCCTTTCCAGTTTTAACCCTTTTCAGTGTGGGTGCGACGGGTATTGCCCAACGCATGGTTACTGAATACCGACTAAAGCTACAGATTCGTGGCCAGTTCGGTACGTATGTGTCGCCTGATTTGGTGAAGCAACTGGAAAACGATCCCTCGCTATTGAAGCTGGGCGGTGAGACAAAGACGATGACGTTTCTTTTCTCGGACATAGTGGGGTTCACTCCTATCTCAGAGAAATTGCAGGACGATCCACAGAAGCTGGTGGACCTAGTGAATCGATTGCTGACGCAGCTTACCGATTGTGTGCTTCGGCATGGAGGCACGGTCGATAAGTTCATGGGCGACTGCATCATGGCATTCTGGGGTGCGCCTCTGGATTGCGAGGATCATGCGGAACGCGCCATGCTGACAGCCAGAGACATGGTGGCATTGATCGATGACCTTAACGCGGAACTCGATGCGGAAGGGTTACCGCGTTTAAACGTTGGAGTGGGGATTAACAGCGGGCCATGCGTGGTGGGGAATATGGGAAGCCAGAGTCGATTCGATTACTCGGTGTTGGGGGATGCCGTCAACGTGGCAAGTCGCCTCGAAGGTCAGACACGTAACTATGATGCATGGATTCTCATGGGCGAAAATACGGTAACATACAAACCTGAATGGACTACCTATGTGGATGCGATTCAAGTGAAAGGGAAGAGCGAACCTTTGAAAGTCTTTACATTGAAAGATCATGTGGCAGATTAGCGCAGCACTCGGCGTAGCCCTGGTTGTTGCGGGCGGTGCGTTTAAACTGTATTACGATAAGTCCGAGGCTGAGAAAGAAGCAATGGCTACGCAGTTGCAGCAGGCTATAGATAACCAAGCGTTATTGGAAAGCACCATCAAGAATCAAAACCAACAAATGGAAGAACAGATTGCCCGTGAGCGGGAAAGCCAAGCACGGATCACTGAACTGTCGGATGCTAACTCCAAGGCAATGGAAGAGGTGACAGAAATCAGGAGCAAGTTTGCTCGTCACGATTTAAATATGTTGAGCATGTCCAAGCCTGGGTTGCTGGAAAAAATGGTCAACCGTGGAACTGTTCGAGTCTTCAAGGAACTCGAAACCCTTACACTACCGGATCAATTTGATGAGAAGACTGACGATAATCCTTCTGACCCTAGCTAGTGGTTGTTCGTTTCTCGGTGGTTCACGGTTCACACCACCTGAAGTGAGGCCCGTTGAAGTGGTGACCATAGAGAAACCGGCCCCCATGTATCACCCGCCGTTACCTAATCGAATCGTTCCTGTTCCTGTCGAGTGGAAAATTTTAACGCCCGACACTATGGAAGAGTACATCGCGGATTTAAAAGAAGGTGAGGCACCACCTCAAGCATGGTACAGCCTCACCAGTAAGGGGTACGAGAATCTGTCCACCAACATGGCAGAAATCAAACGCTATCTTCGTCAGGTGCTTGCCGTTATCAACTACTATCGGAAGAATGACCCTGCTTTAGAGAAGGATTCTGAGGAAACTGAATAGAAACTTCTCCCCCTAATGCGTTGGCAATATTCTTAAACATATCAATCTTCGGAACGTGATGACCATTCTCTAAGCGAGACAAGTAATGCTTGCTCACTCCGACCTGCCCACCCACATCCTCTAGGGTGCGGCCTTGTTTGTGCCGTATGTCTCTGATTTGTTTAGCCCACCACGGACGTTCTGTGTTTTTCATGCTAACTCCTTTAGGCGATGTCATCTTCAAATGTGCGAAGGTGTCCCGCCAATCGTTCACGTGCTGCCGCATTGTTTCTCAACTCGGATCGACTGCTAATGTGACACACCAGTTTGATGACATGGGCTGCAAACTCTTCGGCTGGCAGCATGTCTGGATCTAAATTCCATTGGGTTGCGTTTAAACGTACCCACTCTTGATAGCTGTCTTCCCGACAGATCATAATGGATCGAGCCATTGCCCGTTCCCCATCGGTTCTTGCCTTGGGAACGACGGGTTCTTCCTGATCGTTCATCTCTACCGCAGCCACCATGAACCGTGTTCCGATTGGGGCTGTTGCGATTTCAGGGGTGAGGTCATCGGGGTGGAGAAGAAAAGACAAAACCATCCCGTCTTTCGCCTGTCTGAAGGCGTACTTCTTGGCTTCAAAATTGATAGCCGCTTGCTTTACGTCCATTGTATGTCGTCCAGTTGTTGCATGTTGTGTAGCTCTTCGTCGGGAACAAAGAATGCATGCCTGTTCTTGCCGGTAGGGTCTGACCAAAACCGTTCATCCTTTCCTTCTCGTCCAAGCATCCATCCCTTCAAAATAAATTCCGGTGGCTGTGCCACCACTAAGATGTAGGGGCTTTCATCTTTGTCATCCGCGTGCAAAATCAATCGTCGGTCTGGGCTATCCACACATCGTACTTCCAGTGGCCCGACATCCCCCGCCGCAATTCCCATACCCATTCCAGACCACCATCGTCCCGACCACTTTGCGACAGCGGCTTCACCGAGAGCGCCAATGAGGTCCATGCCCCATCCGTATGGCCCATTCTGTGCTCCGTGTCTTTGCTTGGTGTTCTTGACCCGATGCTGAATCGAGCGCAACACGCCAGCCTGTCCAGCTAGAAGCATCTCCGATCCTGTCAGTTGGATTCTGTGCTGAACCATTCCCACATCGCCTCTGCCCATTGGATTCCATCGATGCCTTGCAGCGCCCACCATCGGCCCTCGTTTCCGTGAGCATGTAGGTGATCGTGATGCTCTTTGCACAGGGGTACTGCCCATTGGTCACCCGTTTGACGCATGCCCCGTAACCCTTCGGCATGTGTCAGGTGATGCGCTTGCGCGGGACGTGAACAAATTAAACAGCCACGCTCCCGCACGTGTTGCAAATACTTCTGACTGCGTACCTTGTCGGACCATTCTTTGTTCATCGAAACCCCCTCTCAATTGCGGCATCGACACGTCTTTCAGCCTCGTCCATCGAATAACCGAACGTTCGTTTAAACGCTTCAATAATTTCTTGGTGCCGCAGGTTGCGAACATGAACACAGTCGGCAAGCAGTGTGTCTTCGAGCACCACTCGATCACCCGTCTTACTCATTAGAACGGAATGTCATCATCGAAGTCGTTGCTCTTTCCACCGCTGTTGGTTTCTCCTGCGGGTTTCCAGTTGTCCACGCTGGCATACCACTTGCCGCTTCGCCCTTCTTTCACTTCGAGGTTGACCCACACGCCTTCCTTTGTGTTCAGCCACTCGATCAACTCTTCTCGCCGCAACGACACTTTGAATTTCACATAGTCTGGTGCCTTGTCGCTCGGTGCTTTCGGGTAAAATCCCTTGGCAAATTCTGTCTCCATTGCTTTCTCCTTAGTCTCTTGCTGCTGTTCTGAAAACTTTTTCAACCACCACGCGGTTGTTTTCTGACCAATTTTCTGCGACCCCGATCATTGCCTGATAGAGGTCTTCCACCTTTTCCTCAAATTTTTGTTTGTTTGCATTGTAGGGCCAGCCTTGGGGACAAGGAACACGACAGATGAGACGACGTTCTGGTGCGTCGTTGCACTTCATCAACGTGTCCGTCTCTGTGTACATGGCTACGTATGCCTCGGAGTGGCCGTGCCAAAACAGATTCTCTGGATCACACACGAAGGCTGTGTTTTCTTCCAACTTTTTCTCACGCTCTGCCGCATCTATCAGGGACTGCGCGTGTTTCGCAGTCATTTCATCGAGCTGAATTTTCAAATCTTTTTTTAGAATCATTCATCTTCTCCGCTGTCTTTCATTTCATTGCGAAGGGTTTTCATGTGCCCGATCCAGATTGACCATGCGGTTTCATCAATTTCTTTTTTATATGGTTGCAAAATTCTGACCGCCTCTTTCCATATCTTCTCGATGTCTGCCAAAGAAGCTGCTTGGTCCATGTCCTTCACCGATTCGGTAGAGATACGTTTAAACATTTCTTGTGGCGTCTCTTCCGGTTGCTTCGGTTCATCGATCAAACCCTTTTCTTCCAGTGCCTTTTTCATTTCTTCTTCCGACAACACTTTCTTTTTTACCGGCTTGCGTTTCTTCGGTTCCGGTTTGGGCTTGGGCGTTTCTCCTATCTCGGCTTTGGTGTTCACGGCGTAGTCTACTTCCTCGAACGACGCATACTCGCCACCGGACAGACCGCATGCGCTCAACGCCCTGCCTATTGCTGACGTGCTACAATTTTCTGTCGCAGATGTTTTGTTGACGGGTCCGTCCCCACGAAATTCCTCTGCGAAATCGTTGGCAATGAGCTGCCATTTGTCTCCTTCAAGCACAGACACCTGTGCCTCAATGAGCACGCGGTTCTCGCTGGAATGATGGATCTTGGTGATGATGCGCCCCTTCGATCCGTATGCCTCGCGGAATGCCTGCACACGTATAGACACGGGCGCATAGAGCTTGTTGCGAATTGAAATCTTATCTTTGTCTGGCAATGCCGCCATATCTTTCACGGCTTTGATGAGTAGGTCAGTCATGTTGCGATGCACTCCTAAGTGATTGAAATTGAAGACAGAATTCCGCCACGTCACAGAACTGTTCGCAGCGGGTGTTTAAACCTGGACGGTGCTCGACACTGTGCTTGTCAGCGTCAGCCAATGCAGTGATAAAAGTCTCAGCCTCTTGCTGAGAGGAGAAGACACGCACCGCACGCTTGCGCCCCTCTTTGTTGACCGCGAACTTCTCGTCACGCAGCCAACGTTCATCAGGTGTGCAGTCGGGTAGGTGTCCCTCGCGTGCGCGTTGGTGTGCGGTCACGCGATCCCTAATAAAGGCAGCCGCTTCCTCTACCGGCCACATCGGAATCTCTTGCACGAACACATCAGAAGGCGGGTATTCTTCTCGCCGCTCTGCCTCGTGCCTCGCCCAGTCCTTGATGAGGTTCACGATTCGTAGGCCGCTGACATGGATTCCGTTTTGTTCTAGCAGCCACCGATAACAATTCAATTGCGCTTCGTCGGCTCCATCGTTTTTGATGACACCGAATGCTTTGCGCGCCTTCCAATCAAACAGAATCCGACTGCCATCTTCTTGGATTTCTTGTGAGTCTATCTGCCCACTGACCCTCGTGCCCTCGCACTCTGCGAAATACCTTTCTTCGCTGATGAAATTTTCATCTTCTCCGATTTCCAAAATGTGATGGACGGCACGTCCGAAGAGAGTCCAGACATCAGAACTGACATCCCTCTCGATCAGGTCGTCGAACTCCTCGAAGAGGGCTGCCATCCTCGGAGGCCGGAGCAATCCGGTAACGCTGATCGCCGCATCCCCTCGCGAATAGGTGTCACGCATGACTGCCCTGACGAATGGCGCGGGTAGATTTTGTTTGTTGGTATAATTCATTAATCAATTGTGTTGCGATGGAAGGTAACAGTTTGGATGCGTTGAAACGAGAAGTCAAGTGTGTGATTTTTGGAGAGGCATGCAGCAAGGCGAACAGCCGTCGCCTAGTTCACATCGGAGGCAAGCCACGCTTTATCAAAAGCAAGAAGGCGTTGCTGTTCGAGAAAGCTGTCGCAGCTCAAGCACCACGTTTAAACGAATTGCTAGAAGGTGATCTGGAATTCAGGGCCGACATCTATTACGCAAGTCGGCGGCCCGACTTGGATGAAAGCATCGTGCTCGATGCACTTCAGGGATTGTGGTACGCGAATGACCGATCCATCAAGTCGAAGATCGTCAGAAAATTTTTAGATAAAGCGGAGCCGAGGTGTGAGGTCTGGGTAAAAGAAATCGAGTGGAATGAAAACGGCGGCTCGCCAGGTGTTTGACTTTTGAGCCGCCATATTCCATCGCAACAATGGAAGCGCCTGTGCCGCGTTGAACCAAACTGGAGGGCGATTAGTGTTCTAGTCTAATATCCCAGCGGACCCCACCCCCGTGTCCAATTCAACTCAAGCACAGTTGCGTTTTGAATTATCGTTCGCTATTGTTGAAAAGGCAAGCGGTCTGAATGCTTAAAAATTCAGAGGGGCAGCCGACGAACTCATTCGCGGAACAGAAGTCCTTCCAATCCCTTTTAAACGGGGGGGTTTGGGGGGGCGCACTCCGAATCTTTTCACAAAACAAATAGTAAAACCCGTTAACAATCGCAACAATGGTGAGACATGACATACAAATTCAAAGGCGATGTAATTCGTCTGAGCGATGCCGACTTTGAGCGTTGGCAAAACGCATACCAAAACATCCCAAACCTAACAGCCTACTTGAACAGCAGAGATGCATGGCTTCAACGAGAGGCAAGCAATGACCAGCGAAAGCGTTGGTTTCTCAGCACCGCCGCCTATCTGGCAAAGGTAGATGCAAACTTCGCGAAAGAAAACAAACGCGATGAGCAAGGCAGACGTGTGGATGCGGATGGGAAAGCCATCTTCAAGACACAGCCATGAACTATTGGGAAAAATTAACGGAGCTGGGATTCGACATTAACGCGATCAAAGATGGGCAACAGAAAATTAAATGCCCGCAGTGCAGCGACAGTCGAAAGAAAAACAGAAGTGAACCCTGTCTTTCCATGCGGATTGACAACAGCGGGGCGCAGTGGCGTTGCCATCATTGTCATTGGACGGGGAATGCATGGAAGCAGGAGAAGCAAGAGGTACACACAAGACCTGCCGTTCACCCGAAGACAAATCAATCGTTGAGAGACAGCACAAAACCACTGACCGATCCCATGATCGATTGGTTCGCAAAGCGAGGCATCCATAAAGACACACTAGATCGTGCCGGTGTGCGTTCGGGTGCCGCCTACTTGAAAGGCACCAAGCAAACGGCCATTGCCTTCGTTCATTACAATGCGGATAGCTCCGTCATCAACATCAAGTATCGAGGGACCGACAAGACTTTCAGCCAAGAGAAAGGTGGCGAACGACTGCCCTACTTGTGGAATCAAGTTGACACCAGTAAAGACCGGCTCATCATCGTTGAAGGCGAGGTCGATGCCCTGTCACTTTCCGAAATCGGAATTGATAACGTCATCAGTGTGCCGGATGGCGCAAGCGACAAGAAACTTGTCTGGCTAGACGAGCTGCACGAAGACTTGGATGCGTTTAAACAGATCGTTTTGTTTACGGATGATGACAAGGCGGGGCTGGGACTTAGGGATGAGCTGGCGAGGCGCTTGTCGGCGGTCAGATGTTGGAGAGTCACGCTTCCCTCTGGATGCAAAGATGCGAACGATGTGCTGGTGAAGCATGGCCGTGATGAGTTGATGAATGTGCTGGAGTCGGCGCAGCCATTTCCCTTGCGGGCGCTTCGGGAAACCAATGAGTACGTCGAAGACGCCTTACGTCTACTGCATGGTGACATCAAGCAAGGTGTGTCCACGGGAATTGAGGCGTTGGATTTTTACTACAAGGTCAGGGCCGGTGAGCTGACGTTGGTGAGCGGTGCGCCTGGCGTGGGCAAGTCAGAGTTTCTCGACGCCTTCGTTGTCGGCATGGCAAAGAATGAGGATTGGTCATTCGCCATCTGTTCCTTTGAGAATCCGGTGGATGAACACATCAACAAGCTGGTCGCGAAGCATGTGGGTAAACCGGCATGGCAGACACGCGGCAACACACAGATGACAGATCAGGAATGGCTCAACGGTGTGAGTTTCATTGGCAAACACTGTTACTGGATTCGGGCGGAAGACGAAGCGCCAACTATTGAATGGTGTTTAAACACAGCGACAGCTTGCGTGCAACGGTATCCAAATGTGCGTGGTCTGGTACTCGATCCCTACAACGAGTTTGAACACAAACGTCCGAGCGGTTGGACGGAAACGGAATACGTCAGCCAGATGATGGCGTCCGTAAAACGTTGGGCGATGCAACACGGTGTGCATGTGTGGCTCGTTGCCCACCCAGCTAAGTTGAGGAGAAATCCAGATGGCACCTATCCGACGCCGGAACCCTACGACATCGCTGGTTCCGCAAATTTCTACAACAAGGCAGACAACATCCTGATTGTCGAAAGAGACTTCACCCCAGGCAGTAGTGACGTTCGTGTGCATGTGAAGAAGATCCGTTTCAAACACACAGGCACGGTGGGAATGGTGGAATTACGGTATGACTATGAGTCCGGTCGATATGGGTTAGGGATGCCAGTTCTCAAAGGGTGAAAGAAACTGGATTCAAATACGGATTTCAATCCGTTTGAAAAAACCTAGCCCAAGTCGAGGCGTGGCCCTTACTCTTCAAGGCGTTGGCTCCGCTCAAACCCGTAGGAATTTTCTGGATCTTCCCCCCGTTCTTCAAGAACACTTCCATCTCACGTTGCACGTGCTGCCTGTGCAGTTCTTTGTCTTCGCTCAAGCGATCACCCCTTCTTTCTTCAGCTTGTCGCCAAGCAATGTCCTGTCCACCTCACGTTTCACGTAGGCATCGATGCGTTTGTCACCTCGATTCTTGATGACGTACACCCACTGACGTGACACGTTTTCACGATCAGCGATGACTGAACAACCCTCGCCTTTGGCAAGCGCCGATTCGATGCGCTTCGTTCTTTCGACATCCTCTGTCTTGTAGGTAGGCTGTTTAAACGTATCGTAATCTTTCATTCGTTGGACGAGCTGCCCTCGAATGGTAGGTATTGAAACACCCAGCAAGCTAGAGATTTCCTGCAACGTTCTGTTCTCACGGCGAAGCATCTCCGCAAACTCGTACCAACTTGGTGCCGCCCTCATGGTCGCACCCGTTTGCCGAGTGGATCGAGTCGCTTCAATGCCTTCTTGACGAGAAGAAAACGCTCAATGACCTCTATGTTCTCGTCTCGTTGCAATCGTTTGTCGAGATTGATTCGACTTAGCAAATCCTCGTAGCAACTTTGCAATGCGTGTAGTGTGACTTGCATGTTGTCACCCTCGGACGCACGTAGCTTTGCTTCCTGCGCGGTAGCAATCCGCACGCCCCATTCGCTTCCGACTGACGCACTGCGTGCTCTCCATGCCTGAAGGCTGGTCACTCTTTCATTGTTGTTCATCTTTTACCTTATCCAATAGTATTTTTATCGATTCACCAACAACAACGGTTGGCTTAGCTTGTGGTTCGTACCCAATAACCCACCCCTCTTTCCCTATATCGATAGGGAATTCTTCACAGCGAAGCCCACTCGATGCCTTCGGTGGATGACTGAATTTGTACCCCCCGCTCGTACTCGTGGCTACGCGAATCCCTAGTTTCGTGTTGCCCACTTCCAAGGACGGAGCCTTTGCCTTGTATTGCCTGATGAAAGGCTTTTTGCTTGGTCCATGATCGATGAGCGCCTGTTTTAGTGGGCTTCTTTTGAGTCCTGCTTTGTTGTACTTGGGTTTGAAACGCAGGATCAATAACGATTCCCAATAGCTCATCCGTTTTTTTCTACACGGCATAACCCGATAGTGGGTGAACGTTTTGTCCCTGTTGTGGGCACCTATGCGGGACATAGGATTCACGCTCTGCCCGACGTACACGACGTTGTTACCGTCGAACAGAACGTAAACCGACCCGCCCAGAATATTTTTAGTAATCACTGGGCAATAGGATCGTCATCACTTTGTGGCCAGGGTCCACGATCACCCAGAGTCCATCGTACACGCCCATTACCATGCCACCATCCTTGATGCTTGCCAGGTTTTGCCTCATGGTGTCTTCGTCCACGTTTCCAAAATAACCACGAGCCATCGACAAGTAGAGAAACTCGATGTGATGCCCTGGTCTGGAAAGCGTGTCGCTTGATAGCTCTTTGGAATACTTTTGTTCAAGAAGGTCGAGCGCCCCAGGCGTTACGGCGAGGTGCTCCAACTCGTTGCACCAAATTCTCTCATTCTCATTGAGCGCCACCACATCAAGTGGTTTGTCTGGGTCTTTCAAGTTGCGTTTAAACGACTTGAATTGTTCTTCTGCATCAATGACGGTCATGCCTTTACTCCTTCCTCATCGTCTGACATTTTCTTGATCAGCGCATCGATAAGGTCAGCGACGTTGACCATCTCATTGCGGTCACGCATGCGCTGTGTCTCTTCTTGAATCATGGAGATGATGGTAGGTGTACCCATCTCCCGTGCAATTTTCGTTAGTTCTTTTCTGTCCATGTTGTCTCCCGTTGCGATGGATTTAAACTCACTTGCATTGTCAACCCTCTTGTTTGGGTTGTCAATGACCTTGTTAGTATGTGCCGGAGATGACACCGTTCACCGTATGAAAAAAGGGCCAAGGCCCCTGAGACGACAACGGTTTCGGCACAGTGTCTGTCTCTCATGCTGACACTCCGGCCTGCCTGCAAAGGAAATGTCATCTCAGTCGAACTGAATCGTGTGTTCAATGTCGTTCTGTTTCAAAAGAGTTTCTATCAATTCCACTGCCTCGTGTGAGTGACCGCCCACACTCCAATCGGTAATGTCCCTCACGGGCGGTGCGTCAGATCCGCAGTACGCCTGCCCGTTCTTATAGTTGTAGATTGTGGCGACCGTTGACCGCGCAGGAAATCCGATCCGTCGCAAGTCCAGATCCCACTGTGCGTCACACTTGTATGTGTCGAACCCGTCCTTGAGTGGTTGACCAAAGACTTCAATCAAGTCATTGAACTTGCACGTCAATCGCCCTTGCCTGCTCGTGTAATTTGTGTCGGCTTCAGTCCCGTGAATGATGTGAATAAATGCTTCCATGTTTTCAGCTCCCGCACTCTTTACAGTTACATTTTCCGACTTCCAGAAATGCTTCAGCAAGATCCTTGATGGTCATCTCGTGAACACTGTGAGTTTCATCACACTGATAACCCTTCTTTAAGTCAATCCACCAACCATCTATCCCTTCCTTCCAAATATTTGAAACGAATGGATGCTTCAGAAAGTCCTTTTTTGTTCTCGGTTTTTTCATTGCGATGTGTTCCCTATAGCTGTGTTGTGTGTGTGTGTGGTGAAACATTTAGTGCTGCGTTTAAACGTTCCTTCTTGTCCTTCCTGTACCTGCGCTTTCGCAGGGGTAGAGTCACGGCAAAGTACCAGGTATCACGTGATACGCTGACCGCAATGCTTGCGTTGAACACGGACACGATGAAAGAAAACATCGCGAATAGGATCACGGCAAACATTCTGTTCTGTAACTGCGTGTTGTGCTGCGGCGCGAACTCCCCTGCCTCGAATGCCCAGATGCCAAGGATGACGGACATGACCGCGCCTGCAATCCAGACGCTGGTGTACAAGATCATTGCTGCAAGTTTCATAACGTTCCTTATATTTCAGTGATGTCGTTGGCTCCATCGAAGATGCCTTTGACCATTTCAAATAAGATAGTAGTGATGGGGAACTTGAACTCTCGCCCTTTCGCCCATGTGGTTTTTATGTAGTCGCTTATGTCGTGCATGAGTGTCCTTACCATCTGACCCATTTCCCATCTTCCCAAAGATAAATCGCTGCGAACTGTCGGCATTGAATGTCTTTTTCTCCATCCTCGTGTAACTTTTGAGCGTGCTCGGTTGCCTTTTCGGGATCATCAAAATCCTTCTCCACCACTGAGTCGTGTCCTTTCGGGGTGTCGGTTTTCCAGCTCACTGTGTATATGTTATCCCCTGGTCTGGAAATTGTGTCGCTTGTTAACTTGGTCG
>TARA_R100000808_G_scaffold2563_2_pt1 | contig 38744 bp, 56 predicted proteins | sample TARA_R100000808 | Tara Oceans TARA_R100000808 (sample SAMEA2622852) | marine metagenome | biome: marine biome (ENVO:00000447); feature: marine epipelagic mixed layer (ENVO:xxxxxxxxx); material: "saline water (ENVO:00002010), including plankton (ENVO:xxxxxxxx)" | depth 140 m | reverse complement strand
CACAAGATTGTTTGCGCTTATAACATTGGGCGTTGCGGCAGTAGAGGAATCTTTTTCGTTTAAATCTATTGTTATAGGAGTTGAAAGAATATCAACCCCATCTGTTAGATTATGTATTTGAACATTTGTTATGGATCCGCCTGTCCCTACTGTATAAACATGCGCTTCTGTAGATTTTAATCTTTTATTATTTAACGAAGATGGTATAGTTATGTGAGCAATTCCATTTCCCGTTGTAGGGGCAATAGAATCATTTACGCATTTTACTATTAAAGTTCGCTCAACAAAAGCGCTTATATTGTTTGGTATGATTGATTTTGCTGTTGTTGTAGAGTCATCGTAAAAAAGAATTTTATCCACAGACTCATCTAATGATGTTGCTACGTTTAAATTCGGTATGGCTTCCTGCTTATTTACGTCTAAACTTTGTAAATTAGAATCCATCTCATTGTATGAAAGAGGGCTTCCTTTTGTTTGTCTTAATGTTAATGTAGTAGCCATTAAAATTCTATCCTGTATGTAGCCATTACCTTGTCTTCTGAGTACCTTAAATTGTACCCACCTGATTTCATTCCAACTTCGTACCCATTATCATTCGCATAAAGTTCAAAGGTTGGGTCTTTTCCATTTCTATTTAATATTGCGTAAAGGGTGACTGCGGCGATCCCAGTAACGATCAACTCTTTCTCGTATTCCTGATACCACTCTTTTTTCTTTATTGTTTTCTGGCCGCACAGGGCTACGTTCCTTCCGTTTCCTGTCCCTATCGCCCCCATTTGGCATGCAATATCTCCGTATCTTTTTGCAACAGTTGAAGAAGAATCCATATGGTATTCGGCCACTACCACAGGCTTGCCTAAAGCCAACCCCTCTTTTACCCTTGCCCGGAATTGTGCTTCATTTAGTCCAAAACCTGTTTGCAGATATATTATATCAGCATTGTCAAGGTATCCCGGCTTAATACCGGGAGTAAGATGCACACCAACAGGTTTGTTTGTCTTGGTCTTTAAATCGGCAACCATCTCTCTTACTTGTGCCGCTGACCAATATTCATCTACTTCAAGCCCAATAACATATCCATCTACCTTGTCATCAAACCTCCGAACCATCTCAGAGTTATGAGACTTGTGATAGGAGAGAGGCTTGGATGCTAAGTTAGGAGAATCATCTGCCATTAACCACATGACAGGACGCAGACCTTTGTTGTTAAGATGATCTAATCTAAGTTCCCAATCAGATTGAGGCGAAACATTCCCAATGCCGTCATCTCCATTTTGAGAATAGATATAGATATGAGTGTCACCTTGATTAATTAGGGCGTTCTCTACTCTCCTACGCCACGCATCATCTACATTAGTAGATAAGTACGATAGACTCATCCAATTACGCAGATCATTGTGTAAAAGAAAACTTGCTCTTGATCCGTAAATGTCAGATTGTGCTATTGATGCGTATATTATACAAAATAATACACACACATATAAAAGCACACCACTGAAAGATTTAAGACAGTCCTTTATATATTCTTTCATCTCATAAGTGGATTAGGGTGTTTAGGCTCTCTGCCTTTCATCTTAACAGGTCCGGGTAAAAACCATCCAAGTACCATTGGAATAATAACTACGAGAATGAGCAACCAACCGCCCATCTCAGCCATAGAGCCAAGCAAACTCCAGAAGTTATCAGGAGCGCAGGAGCCGCTATCCATAGTAGTGCGGGACGAACCCGTCACCTCCGTCACCACATCGGCCACAAAGGCAGTTGTCATGCTTCCCGCTATAGGTGCAATCACACCCCCACTGAGTACAGTCCCCGCAACTGCACCCGTCCCTGCCGCTGTCGCTACCACTCCCGCTTTCTTTATCGTCCCGCATCCTATAACTCCTAGAACTAGCCCCAGATAGCAGAGGCTACGATAAACGCGGCCACGCCAATTAGAATCCACATCTTTGTTTTCTTTGGTAGTGCTTTCCATTTTTCTTTCACTATTGACTCCTGAATATTGTAAGGTTGTTACACTTCTGGAAGAGCGATGCTATTACCACATCCACATCTTGCTGTACCTTCACTTGGATTGACCACAAACGTTTTAGAAAATCCTGTATCTTCGTAGTCAAGGCTACCGCCTTGTAAGTATGTCTGCGACATCTGATCTGCGAATTTGGTGTTTTCGCCAATGCTCAGTTGGGTAGTGCCTGTCGAGATCGTCTTCTCTAGAGTCACAATAAGGCCATTGCATCCACCACCTCTTAAGCCTATTTCTAAAACCTCTCCATCCTCTAGCAAGTGGTTTAGTTGATCCTGTGCTTTCTGAGTTATTACCAATGTGGTTCATTACCCTCCCAATCTGGATTGAATGTGGTTAATTAAATTAGTAGTTGTCTTAGTTAAAACGCATGGAACAAGAGCATGAGCGAAAGCGCACAGACTCCCAACCAACAGACAGCCAGCAAAGTACATTGCTTTTCGTAAGTGTTGCAAATACGTTTCATTCTGCTCCTTTAAATGTTTCATTCAATGATCCTTGCAATAACCTTCTTGCCTTCCCAATCTATTCTAGTTTCTACTGTGCGCTTTTCGCAAGCATATCTACCGCCTTCGCTGTCGTGCCATCCCTGTCGTTTTAGGGTTCGCTTCATAGCAAGGCATCCCGGTAGCCCCATCTCCACCCATTCTTTTACAACTGGGTCTTCCCAATAGGCCATGTGTTCTTTGGCTACTCCGTTGATATAGAGAACTAACACAAATAATGTTTCCATTTAATGCACCCCATTACCGTTAGCCTTCATTTCTGCCATCTTATCTCTAATGTTTTCAATTTTTGATTCCAAGGTATTTACTCTGTCACCCAAAAACTTCAGCGTCAGTTCTTGTTGTTTGTTTATGCTTACCGCTTTGCCTTCTGCAACTGCTTTTTCTAATGCGCTTAGTTGTCGGCTAGTATGCTCAAGCAGTAAGTACATTTCTTGCGATGATGCTGTGCTAATCTCACCACGTTGTAATTGCTGAGAGAATTCAGAGTTGCTATCTACCTCTGCTCTCATTAGTTGGATACGCATATCATGTTGGTTTAGTTTCTCTTGAAGCCCAAACCAAGCCCACGTTCCAACCGCAACTGCTGACGCTAATCCGATCAGATTTCTTAATGGCAATCCAACATTAGTTCTGTCAGATAACTTTACAGTTCCCTCGTCGCTCATAGTTCATCAGCAAACATAGGGTTTGGATTTACAGAAAACGACATGCCGCTAGGTGATTTACCAGACCAGATTATACAGGCTTGCTCTCTGTCCTTACTCTTCTTTGATATAACTAGAGTTGATGCAGTCATCTCTTTGTTGACAAAGTATACTAGAGTGTGGGAATTGGCGGGTTCTTCTTTAAGATAACCCATCATAACAGGATACTCTTTAAAGTCTGCGGCCAGTACATTCATTAAGAACTCAAACGAATCAGCACAAAATAACTGCATGTTAACAACTACTGGCTTTATACCAATAGGTGCTGTTCTTTCTTGAGCCATGACTGAAAAAGCAACTAAAGATAAAAAAAGAAATAATGATTTCATGTTTCGTTCTCACAGTAACCTGCAATCCAATATGTAGGTTGAACATATGGAAACTCACCGTATGGAAACTTTCTTGGTTGTCTCTCATAAAAAGTTTTGTTGGACATTTTGTAAGCAACCCTTTTTGGAGGGTAGTTTCTTTTGCCAACTCTTCTTGTTCTAGCCATTAATAACGAGCCTCTGCGGGTGGTTCTAAACTTCTTCCCCTATTTCCTGATCTTGGAGGCATAGGGTCTATGTCATACACGCGAGATAAAGCATCTAAAAAATCAGGGTGTATAGTAGGAAAGAGGTTATACTCGTTATCCTTAACCCATTTAGTTAAGTCGTAAGTTTTTCGTTCTTCGTCTATACAAATTATTTTTTTGGAGATAAGAAAAGATTGCTTACGTTCTTTGAAATCTCGCTGATAAGATGTCAGCATTTTCTCATCAGTAGGATATGGGAAAAAGAAAGAACCATCCTTAAGGTCTGGCTCTAACCTTTGTATCCTGTCCCTCTTTGATTGGGAACCTCCGCCGCCAACCCAGTTAAGTTCGTAGATAGGAAAGTTACTACCATCAGCAGACATCATCGCTTTAAAATGTTCTATGTCGCTTTGTGCGCCGTACCTTTCGTATCCTATTTTAACTTCTCTTACTCCCGGCGCTCTCTTCCATTTTTGGCGCAGTCGTTTGAGCATTTCCCATTTTTCAGAAAGAGACATTCTATGGCAAGCGCCATCTAGCAGATACTTGTTAAAGTTGGCATCAACACCAACTACTGCAAACGCAGTCCTGTTTGACTCTTTCTTTTTTGAATGAGCGGGATCAACCATTATATACACGTTTAATGTGTACGGCCTTACTTCCCACTCATTCCACCATTCCTGCTTAAACGATACGTCACTTCCGATAATCGGATTGAGTAGTTGCTGACAGGCTACTGTGTATGTGGATGTAGTTTTTTTGATTTCTTCCCAACGCTTTTCAGCAAGAAATACTGGTTCACCATCCATCTGACCATTGTAGGTTGCGGGATGTATTCTAGGTTTGACTGCGGCTCTTTGTAGTATTGTTCCATATGTGTCGCCGTATGCGTACCTAGTTCCCGCATATTGATATCTTGGATCATGTGTAGACCCAAGGTTTAAAGACAGTTCCCATTGGGTAGTTGTCTTTTTGATCTGTTCTGGTGTGGTAATAGACTCTTGAACTACAACATCGTCATAAACAATGAGTGAAAAATGTCGTCCAGTAGGCTGACCATCGACAAGTCCATGTGCCTCGACTGTTTGCTCTTTAGGGTTAGCAAACCTATTAACACAGATTCCTTCATTCTCCGCCCACTTGGGCGCTTGATGTTTTGGATTCTTCCACAAAATATCAGAAAATAAATCTTGGAGTTTTTCATTTGACTCAAACTCCTGCATTATTTGCCTGAGAAAAGGCTTTGCCTGCCTTGCTGAATATGAAAGAATACCTATAGTAATGTCAGGATTACACAAAATTTCCTGAACACAGCCAAGGAAAGTTATTATAGTTGACTTGTAATGAAATCTAGCCCATAAATCTAGATGATCATCTTTGTTTGATTCGACCTCTCTACATCTTTCATATATCCAAGGATGTAGCATATCGTGCCGATTACAGATAAAAACGCCAAGATAAAACCTGTCACACTGAGCGAGAGTGCGAATAAAAGAATCATCAATGTTAGGATCACGATGACATTCAGCGTATGCTTTAACGACTGAATCATAGTCTGCTGTTCTAGCCCACTCCGCTAGTTTAATAGCGGCATCAACATTTTTACCTGTTGCTAACGCCCTTTCATTTATATCTACTAGCATACATTATTATGGATTGTATCCCGGTATAACTGTGCCAGATTTTAGAGTTTTATCTCCTGCTCCTATCATTCTTCTGTGTCTACTGGCAATTTTATTTCTTTGCTTAATCCATTCTGATTTATTAAAGTCATCAGTGCCAAATCCATATTTCTTTTTAGCCGCGTCCATTTGGCTTTGCCTCCAAGACCTAGCCTGATGACGCATTCCAGTATCCTGATCAGCCCTGAATTTGTTTTCAAGGTCTGCAATCTTTTTCCCTTTAAACAACGAAGGATCATACTTGGGCGCGGCCTGAAACTGCATGTCTCTTCCCGCTTCCTTGCCGTGTTTGCGCCAATGCTGTCTTCCCCAAGGCATCAGTTTGCTCATGTCATCGCCGTATTTCTTTTTATATGCCTTAAGTAAGTCGGGATTAGATCTAACATACGATTCAAAATCAGGCATTCTACCGTGAGGATACTGGTTCGTCTGCTGATTTTGCTGTTGCTGTTGATTTACCTGTTGCTGTTGAAAGGGTTGGTTTGACTGTTGATTGATTATATTCTCAAATTGTTGTTGAGATACTACTTCCCAACCTGCGGGAGGAACATAACTTCCATTAGGCGCTGTCCAAGTTTGTCCAGTATTTTGGTTATAAAAATGCACAAGGGCTTGAGTTGCAGGCCCCGGACGTTGAACAAATCCCTGTGGGGGATTTTGAAACTGATTACGCATATCTGGCTGTCCCGGCCCTGATTGATATCTGTCATCAATTCCATCGCCATCAGTATCAATAAATCCTTCAAAGATACCAGTTTGAGGAGTGCGATTAAGATAATCTCCATATCCAGAAGAAAGTCTTGATCTTAAAAAAGGATTGTATGCCATAATAATTTACCTAACTAGTTTGTTCTGCCTTTGCGGTTTCGTAAAATTCCCAGAATTTTTTTGAATCTCCAAGAAGTTCTCTAATTTTTTCAATAGAAACATTTTCAAATATATCCCTATTGTTTCTAACAACATTCATTAAAGACCAAAAAGTTGATTGACCTTCATCAGATGGTCCTTCTGGAGCATCATCTGACGGATCAGCGTCCATAACATCTTGAGGAGTTGTTGTATCTAATGCCCACCCCCCTTGAATTAATGCTCTTTCTATTGAAGGCGCCAATCCAACAACACCCAATCCTAATGAAGATGCTAGTGCTTTTGCTCCCCATCCTAGAGCAGGATTGTTATAACCCTGAAATTTTTGGTACTGGTCTGATTCCATTACATTTTGGTATTGCCTGCTTAGTTTGCTAAGTTCTTTATAATCATCTTGGGTTTTATTTGGCTTTTGTCTTAAAGCATCAATTTGCTCCTTTAATGATTTAGCCTTAGTCTCAAATTTTCCCCAGTACTCTAACTGTCTGTTAAGTAGATTTTGTTTCTTAGCCGCGTCATAACCAAGTGCTTTGCCTTGTTTGTTTACTGCTTTAGAGTAGCCGGGGTCAGTAAGAGAAACTGATTGAACTCCAAAAAGTCCTTCATCTGGATGGGTTCTTGGGGCCTCTTCTTCAGTTTCTACATTTACTCCAGCAGCCGGGGCGCTAGGATCAAATCCTAAAAGTCCTAAAAGGCCATCCAGTGCTGAATCAGTAGCGGAAGAATCTGTAGTGCCGCCTAAAAGACCCCCAAAGGTTACTCCTCTGGCAGGGTTATCAGGATTCATTCCTGTGCCGGGGCCTACACTAGGAGCATCTCCACCGCCTTGGCTACTACCGCCTCCGTTTAGATTCCCCGGTGGGCCTGAAACATCAGCGTCTGCCATGTTTAGTACCCTTTCTTAGTCTTAGAAGTCTTGACTTTTTTCCCCGTCTTTTTAGCCGCAGTCATAGCCGCTTTTTTACCTTTTGCAGTGTAAGGGAATTTTTTGTTTCCTACTTTTGGCATACCGTTCTCCTAGTGAACTTGTGATTTATCTATTTGATCTATTCCCTGTTGAATAGATTTTTGTAGAATAGAATCTACGTCTACGGCATTCTTAACTTCAACCTTATGCTCGTTAACGATTTCTTTTTTCTCTTCCTTTTTGGCGTAAGCAGAATGCCATTTGAATCGGTTAACCATCATCAGTAGCCAGAGAGCGTGATTAAACTTTCGGTTATCAACATTCTCTCGGCCTCTCTCAATCCACCAAGATTCAGCGGCAATCATTCCGTGATCTACAACTTCTTTAAATTCTGGATAGGCTTCCATCCAATTGTAGAATGTCTTTTTTACAATACCGATCTCGCGGCATACCTCTACGATAGAAGCGCCATTGTAGAAAAGAATCTCTACTCTCCGTTTCATTTGCGGAGTCCACAGTTTTACAAACTTGTTATTGTTGCTAGGTTTTTTGCTCATTGTATTAATTTTAAAGAATTCTTTAGTGTCATTCGTTTTGCAAGATTTAGAGTTTCTTCTGTAGTCAAATCTGCTGTAAGTTTTTCCCATTCAGTTGCATCGACATGAGAAGGCTTCATCCCGGTTTTTTCCATATTAACAAATTCTTTGGTAAGTTTGTCTGCTCTTTTAATCCTTTTAAAATTGCTAACAACTTTTTCAGTAGGGCCATCCCCTTCTTTTAAAACTTTTATAAAGGGAGTTTCAGGCCAATTAAGTACATAGTCATCGTGTATTCTTATTGTATTGGATAAAGAGTCTATAAGTTGTTTATCCCCATGTTTTTTTACCAAGGCAAAAGACTTTTGGAATTCATCTCTTCCTTCGTTAAGGTAATGAAAAATTGTCATATCGCCTTCAGTAAGGCCCTCTCTTTGCAACCATTGGTTCTTAAGTAATGGCTCCATTGCTTTCCATTCTTCAGACGATATTTGGTAAACAGATGGTGTTTCTGCAACCGATAGTTCGTCTAAAGTTTTTGAAGGATCGTATCCTTTAGATCGTAAAGCCTCTATAAGTTTTTGATCTCTTAAGATATCATCGTAAAGATTTTCTGCATCCTGCAAAGTAACAGTTGGCATATCTTTTTTCTCTGGAAGCATTCCCAATCTTTCTTTTATTCTTCCTTCAAGAGAGTGCCTATATCCAGAGTCTACATAGGTAGGAGGTATTTCCACTCCGTCTACAAAGCGTGTTCCTTCAGCAATTCTCCAATCAGTTCTTGGATTAAATCTGCTTTGACTAGCCGCCTGTATGTTTTGCCAGATTGGTCTTGTTACATACTTGTTAGCGGCGGATAATGCAGGGCTTACTCCGGGTATTCCAGAGACTCCAAGAGCAAGCCAATCATACAAATCAGGCCCTCCACCTTGGCTCAATATATCCCTAGAATCTACAAAAATATTGGTAAGAGGATTTTCACCGACAAATTCTGATACTGCATTGGTATAGGTGGGACGCATACCCCATGATGGGTCATTGCCCCAAAGGTCATTCAGCATTTCTCCTGTAAGGAAATCTGCTAAAGTTCCATATGTTTCATTTTCCCCATACCAAGCGTCAGCCATTATAGATCACCACCATAACTAATACCTGCACCATAACCGCCTGATCCGTAATTAGCATCTAGGTTTAAACCCTGAACACCAAACAGATTGTTCATAGTTCCCTGTAAATTATGACTTCCTGTATCAAAATCGTAAGAGCCTAGCAAACCTACTCCCGGTGTTCCATAGTAATCAAAATCTAAACTAGGATTAAAATCTTGGTCTAAATTAAAATTAAGTCCAAGCCCCGGAATATTGTTATTTATCCCATATGATAAACCTGTAGGATCAAAATTATGCCCTTGAATACTAAGACCCGGAACAGCAGACGGATTAAAGTCCCACCCTATTCCTTTTGGATCAATAGTTCCATAGCCCCACCCAACAGGGCCGCTATAACTAAATGAACTACTGTAAGGATTATTAGGATTGGTATGCAAATTCCATCCTTTCAAATGTCGATCTACAAATTCTTCTAGGGAAATTGAAGGCTCACCTCCGCCTTTAGAAGGCCCAAATCCCGGTGGGCCGAATTCCCCTCTTTCAGCCATTACTAGATATCACTCATGTAAGGTTGTTTTCCGGGTAGCCAACGTGGTGGAAGTAACTGATCTCCACCACCGCCGTATTCAGGCCCATAATTAGGTGCAGGCATAGCATCTGCTAGAACAGATGGATCAGCATAGGCTTCAAAGTTAGTAAAGTTATCTGTATTTGCATGAATCGCATCAAGAGCCGCAAGTTGATCAGGAGTCATTCTTCCAGACATATCAAGGTTTTGTGCGTCTAGGGCATTTGCAAAAGCCCCAGAAAGTTCGTGACCATACTGGCTTAAGTCATGTTCAGGATTTACAGGAGCGGATGGATTGTACCCAAAAGTTTGAGAACTAAAATTTGGGTCACGATATCCTTGAGCGGGAACATTCAATGGCTGTCCTAAAGTTTGCTGATTATAGTGCCTGTTCAGGTAGCCATCTACAAAGTTTGTTACGGATTCCATACCATATTTTTGAGCCATAGCGTCCAGAAAAGCGCCCATTGCGTTCTGTCCTGCGGCAAGACCACCGGGAACACCAATTGCCTTCCCCCCATAGGCACTCTCCATGCCTGTTCCTGCGCTATGTTGTCCTGTTACACCACTCATTCCGTGGTCAGGATGTCCTCCTCCGTACATAATTACTCTCCATTAAATTAAAGTCCTAGTCTTCCTATACCTTTTGTATATATTATAACATACCTGTCAACCCCCCTGATATGCCCCAAAAAATTCCAAAACCCAAAAATTTTACAGCCCCGTCCCATACAACCCCGTAATTTTTGCCACCAAAGTGTAGTTCCCGCCCAAAATTGTACCCAAAAAGTAGGATGTGTGTGGGTGTGTGTGTTTTTTCGCGCTGTATGGGGGGGCGGATCGTTCCACTGAAAAGGGGATCGGATCGCATATCTGGCTAGGGTACCTAGCGCCATCTGTATAATATGTGTACAGGGTTTGGAGCATATCGGCCCTGCCTCGCGTCTGTTAATTATTAACATGACGTAAATCATTGAACCCCCGACAAGCGCAATTAAATATATGAGTGCAAGTCGGACACTAGGAGTAGCATTACTATGCAATTCAAATCTACGAAGTACATTAACTCAGTCGAGTCATTTTCCAATGCATGCATCACCTTGCAGAAGCGTATGTCTAACGTTCTGGTTAGCGTACTTCTTGAGAAACGTACTGACATGGACGCTATCGTTACCAGTCAGGGCGGTATCAAGAAAACAGTGACAGACGTTATCGAAAAGGACGTTGCAAAAGAGGGTGGCAAGGTTTCGCGTGGCACTCTCGTACAAACGTGGCAGTCTATTATGAATGGCTATGACAATGGCCTTCCTACTGGTAAGCCCGGACTGTACAAGTTGGAATCAGGCGAATGGGAGTTTGACCCTGAGATCATCGACTCCAACATTGAAGGCATTCTGGCCGGTAAGATCAGAGTCGGCTCCCATGTCCACTCAAAGGGTGGGAGTAAAGGCGGTTCTGTTAATCGCCCTACTGCCGATTCAGAACTTAAGAGAGTGGAGAATATGATAAAGAGAGAGCGCGACAAGTTGATTGATGCGCTCAATGCTAAGTATCGTTAGTCATCAGTGGTATGCGCCCCGCCGGGATGGGGGGCGTATCACAGTGCTGACTAGCACTAAGCGATGTTAATTTTTAACAAACAGGTACAACACTATGCACAACAATCTTGACAGAATTGCACTCGTTAAAAGCAACATAGACATTGCCCTAAACAGGCTCAATGGCGGTTGTTTACCCAATGACATAAATGAGGCTGAAGTGGCTCTCTGCATTGCTGACAACGAACTGAGGCACATTATGAATGACCTGAATGATCAGGGGTACAGGCGTGGTGAGGGTGAACCCTCATTGGTCATGCCTCTTGTACCTAAACGTTACGGCGAATGGAAAGACGTTAACCCAGACGATTAGGACTCGACCTAATAGGGGTGCATGCATTGGCCCCTATTGTGATGCGTCCTGCATCATCTGTTAATTTTTAACAAACGAGGAACAACACTATGCCTATAGACCTTAACGAGCAGTACCATTATTGGTTCACAAAGATGAACGATCTTGAAGATGATGATGACATCCCCACCAGAGTAGGTATTCAACTGTGGGAGATGTTATCCTCTCAACCTAAGTTCCAACAAGCCTTTAGTATGGGTCACACAGAGGTTGAATGGGTAGCATACAGAGATGGTTTGTCAGAGTCGCTTAACCTTAACGGCGCAGACCGTTGGCAGTTCTCTGTATACCACAGCGAACCCCGGTGGAATGATCCTGAAGACCGCGCCCTCCGCATTGATGTACGTCGAGGATTAAGACCTGAAGATGTAACCATCACAGAGGAATTCTCTGGTAAAACATACATTCTCAAGGAGAAACCAATGAAACTGTTCGGACTGTTGGAGTTGCGCCGTGTACTTGGCCCTAAACACTGGCTGTTGTTTATCGCCGGGTGCGCTTTATTCGCTGTGACTAGCCTGTCACTTCTTATCACTGCTGTTGTACTGTTGTCCGTTACTGTGTATTAACCATTGTTAACTATTAACAGGAGATTGTTATGACCTTTGAAGACCTTTCTAAGTATCAGCCCGAAGACTTCCAATCAATCAGGTGTGGTAAAGATATTGATGGAGTCTTCAAGATACGTGTTGTATTCTCTCAACATTACCAAGCAGAGGAATACTGCCTCAATCTCAGGTGGTGTGACATCAACGAGGTGTCCACTGGTTGGGAGGTTAGTTTTCTCCCCAAGGAATGGTGGTACTATCCTTATGTAGCCTGACACTTAACCCTGATGCTCATCTCCGGGTGGGCATCGAGGTGCAGTGTTGCACCCTGTTGTTAATTATTAACAATAGCAATCTTTAACTATAGGTAAAACTGTTATGCAAAATGAGTACACTATTGAAGAACTGGCCCAACGTGTCCGTGTAGATGCAGAGCGTAAGCGTGATTTCATTGCGCCTACTACTCAAGCAACTGTGTTCAACGGAGGTGCTAATATCATGCTGTCTGACGGAAGCACTAACTATGATGGTATCTTTAGTGACAACGCCAGACGGCAACTTGGTACACACCTTGGCATTCCTTCTCAGTACATAGAGAAACTGCAAGCAAGAGGTATGGATGAGTTGGTTGATACCAACTTCAACCAGTTGCTTCACTCTCCTGTCGAGAAGGCTACGGATCGTTTGTTCCGCACGTATGACAACGGCCCTGCGTCGAATGTGTTTCGTTCCGCACACTCACGCTCGTTCCTGACGTTTGACTACGTTGATCTCATGGACGGTGTTGCGCCAGTGTTGCATCAGATAGCCGACAAGCAGGAGTTGAAGTTCATCTCCACTGGTCTGACTGACAACAAACTCTACATGAAGATTGCTTTCCCTAACATGCAGTTAGAGGTTAGGTCTAAGCAAGTCAATGACATCGTAGAGTGCGGGGTCATAATCAGTAACAGTGAGACAGGACACGGCTCTATTATTGTCAGTCCGTTTATTCACAGGCTAGTCTGTCTCAATGGTATGACGGTCAATGACTCAGGTACTCGTCGCCGTCACGTTGGTTCAGCCAATGCACGTGGTGAACTGGACTACCAATCTGACACAATAATCTCAATGAAGCGGACGCTTACCAAGCAACTGCGGGATCATGTGTTGGACTGTGTAGACCATGACAAGTTCAGGGCTACTGTCGCTAAGTTCAATGCATCAGCACAGGATGAACTGGATTCTAGTGTCGAGCCTGAAGATGCAATCGAAAGTGTAGGCAAGAAGTTCAGCCTGAGTGACTCCGAAGTCAAGCAAGCCAAGCGTTCACTGCTTGAGGACGGTGACTACTCACGTTGGGGTTTCGCCAACGCCATCACCAACATTGCACACAAGTCGGAGGACTATGATAGAGCCACAGAGTTACAGGAGTTGGGTGGCAACATCATCAATCTGAATCCGAAACAGTGGCAACGAGTCGCACTCGCGGCATAACCAACCTAACAGAGGGGGGAGTTCGCTCCCCCTAATGTTAATTATTAACAGGAGTAAACAATGGAACCAACCCCAAACTGTTGTATCTGTGGCTTCACCGTCGAAGTTAAGAAGACTGAAGACGGTAAGGTGTACTGGAATCAGGGCAACAACCCGGAACCAGTGTCATCAGAAGGCAGGTGCTGTGATAATTGTAACGAGTTAGTAGTAATACCTGCCAGATTAACACACCACGCATGGAGAAACTAATGTCCGAAGCAACAACAATCATTATCGTGGCTGACGAAGCCAGAGGCGAGTTCGGTATGCTTACACAAGATGCCGAAGGCGACTACACAACTGCAACTTTCGATAGTCTGGAAGGCGCTCACTTCTTTATCAAGGAGTGCCTCACTGCTGTCGATGGTATCGGCCTGTGTTGGTCACTCAAATCCTTTCCTCGTACTGGTCACCAAGTGGTCTACCACTACAAGACATACGAAAAGAAACTTGGTAAGTGGTTTCCTATTGGAGATGACAATGAAGAAACGCATCCACGTTAACCGCCACAACATTGCATGGAACAAGAAACATGCAACCAGTTGGGACGATGAACGTCCTCCATTCACCGTTAAAACTTACAAGAGAAACTACCGTTCGTTCTATGTTGAGACACTCGGTAAGGTTAAACTTGTATACAATCCTGACAAGCCATTGTCCTGTGGTGCTGTGGCTTGGATGGAAACAGACGATGATGTTATTGTCTGGTATGATGGTCATCATAAGATCACTATCTAATCAACACCACAACACATAGGAGAATAACTATGGACTTAGTAGTAGCACCCCGCATTGCTGACATGCCCTCCGAAGGCATCGCAATCTATGACAACGACTCTCCCGGCCCTCCTGTCTTGGTCATTGCAAATGAGCATGACATCGCTGACCTTGAGACTCAACTGTATTCGTGGCTCAAGTGGTCAAGGGTAGCCAAGAATGTCGTTGATCCAAGCGAGGATCAGATGCCTGAGTCATACGGAGGTAGCAAGTAATGGCCCATCCATCATACGATCCTTATTCGCCTGACTCTTGGGACATTGAAGGACATTGCACTGTCTATGTAGGTGACATATTCTTTGATGACTCGTATCTAATCCACTTGGAACTGAATGAGATCACTCTTGAAACTGTGTCTCTTGATGATAAGGAGACTAAGTTAGAACCTGTGTTCTGGTTGGCAAGCAAGGACTCTGATGTAACCAAAGAGTTAAGCGAAAGAGAGTTAATACCCTACTTAAAGTAACGGAGGTTACTATGTCATATGTAAATATGAACGAAGAAAAGCAGTACTTGCTCATGCAAAAGATCGTAGACTACATCGCTATCCATGCCTATGATATCAACCCAGAGGTAGGCGATGAAGGGTACGACAAACTCTATGATGATTTGTCAGGGCCTATACGCTCTGCTCTTGAGCATGAGTTTGGTAGCAAACAATTCAACGGTTAGTTTCTATAGCCTGAGCATGCTTCTGAACTGCTCAACTTTAAACGGAGAAAGAAATGGATAACAATATCCTTAGTGTTTTAATTGCTGTGTTCAAGTTCATCGAAGCCAACGAGATCAAGACTGTTGCTGATCTTGAAGGCAAGATGCTGTCATCAGATACTCAAGATGAGTCAGTTCTTGAGTGGAACTACTGCATCAGTGCTGAATCTCTTGGCCGTTACCTCAAGGATAACGAGATTGAGACTCAGTTGGAGTGGGACAACCACGCTGATGAGGTTAGCAAGTGTCTGATGTACGATGACATTGACAACTTTGCAGACATTCGTTATGCACTGGATAAGATAGAGGAGTACAAGTCCTCTCTCAATTCTGTCTATCACAGTTTAGATGATCTGGTTTCGACTACTGAAGGTATCAGGGACGAAGCAGATATCTAACATGTTAATTATTAACACGGAGAATCTTATGCAAACAAAACAACAAGTAGTTAGCGCACTCAATGAGATCACAGGTGGTCTATCACAGACTACCAAGATGCCTGAGAGTTCCTTCTCTATCCCTGCCAAGCATTGCAAGGTAGGTAGCAAACTGAGGGAAGTCAAAGGCTCTGTGTGCCATGAGTGCTATGCCATGAAAGGCAACTACAATTATCCCAACGTCAAGAACGCCCAACAGAAACGATACGAGAAACTGTATCATCCTCTGTGGGTTACAGCCATGACCATGCTTATCTATATCAAGGTTAAGCACAGGTTCCGGTGGTTCGACAGCGGTGACATCGACAGTGTGCAACATCTGCGGAATATCATTGAAGTATGTAATGGTACTCCGCACATACAGCACTGGCTCGTTACCAAGGAGAAGCGCACGGTGCGTCAGTTCCTTGACGAGGGTGGTACAATTCCAGATAACCTAGTAATCCAGATGTCTGGTTACATGGTTGATGGAGACATAGTGAAGGGGTTCGATGATTGTAAGCAGATCACCCATCACTTAGTTCATTCCGACAGAGACAAGGCTCAAGGTCACATATGCCCAGTCGAAGACGGTAAGGGGTTCTCATCATGCGAGGAGTCAAACTGCTTTGCATGTTGGGATCGTGATGTTAACATTGTAACAAGTGGACTACACTAGGAGTAACCAATGAATGAACCATAAGAGAATCAAACCACGTGTTAACTATCCGATTATGCGTAAGGGTGGTAAGCACATAGTCTCACGCAAGTCCATCAGAAATGATGGAAAGAAAGAAACTGAGAAAGAAAAACAGGAGTATCTAATTGAAAGAAAAGAAGATAAGTCTGAAATGCAACCGAACCGGACAGGTAATGTCTGGCAAGGTGATTGCCTACAGAAAGATGAACACTCCCAAGGAGTCTCAGGGACTATACCTAGAGTTAGCCCCAGATAAATGGCGATGGTTCAACCTTTCTGAATGGAGGCAGTTATGAAAGACTCACAACGTTCACGTGTGTACGCTTGGGAAAAGAAGTTCTATTCGATGAAGCGAAACAAAGACTTCACTACATTGACTAGCATACAACTTTTCCTAGACGGTGTGATGGATGACATAGGTCTTGATGCAAAGATCGAAGTCGTTTCAAGCCGCAAGTTAAATAGTAACTGGGCTTGGGCTAAGACTTACGAAGGCAAGATTGTTCTTCCCGGTGGTTGGGCGAGGACAATGGGGCCTGCGTTGCATGAGTTATCCCATCACATTGTGTACCATAACATGGAGAAGCCACACGCAGTTACACTAGCATGGCATGGCCCAGAGTTTGTGTCAGTGTTTACTGCACTGATGCATACTTACATGGGCAACTCTCTTGACGTTATGTTGAAGCACATGAAGACGCACAAGGTTAAGCATGATGCAGATATCTTGGAGGAGTACCTATGATTGATGCCTACCAAGCCATATCTGACGTAGAGAAGCAAGACTACGTTGCTGACCTTGAGTACATCGTAGCAGAGAAACTCGGCGTTGATGTTGAGGACTTAGAAAGATGTCCTAAGTCTGTATACGATGCGCTACTTAGATACTTCGATTCACAGATGTAATATTGAGGGGGCTTCGGCCCCCTTTTTTTTTGTCCATATTCTTCCACCTATATTATACCATACGTGTCAACCCCCCCCTCTCAGGGTAAGGCCGGTGACGGTCAACTTATCCTACCCAGTACCACCCTACCAGTCCACTATAGATCGTTCAATACAGGCCATTACACGGCCTCTCACAGCCTATTTCTGAAGGCATTGTGCAGTTCCCCCTCATATGAGGAAAGTATACCCAACATATTCCTTTCCACAATATATCTACAGTACTTGTTGTAAAACTGCAACGACATATCCAAATCCTCTGCTATGTCCTTGCTCTTCTTGCTCCTCTTCCCTGTCCCCTTGCATGTGAAGCACACGATCTGCTTCATCCCTGTACTCACCCACGATTTCCCATTGCACGTGCCACACATGTGGTCTGATATCGCTTCTCGTATTGCGATCAGTGCCAACTTCCACAGTTCATCATCGCTCAGAATCTTGGGCGCTCTCTTCCTTACACGCCTCACCAGTTCATGGGCTACTGGCCTCATGTTGCTATCATCATTGGCGTACTTCAGCCTGACAAAGTTAGACGCTTCCTTCGATATCCCTGCCAACACATAGCATATAACCTCAGACCTTACCCTTGGCCTTTGGTTTAGTTCTGTTGTTGGAGTCAGGGAGCATAAGTCCTCCGCTGATATCCTTATACCCATCAATCAATCCCCCTTTATTTATTATTATTGTTATAAACCCGACAGCCACACCGCTCTTCACATCCTGCGTGGTGAATCTATACACAGTCCACCCATGCATCGCCGCCAAGTTGTACTTCTCTAGGTCACGACTGTACCCCACCCCTCTGGTATGCCTACCTCTGGAGTACACCCCTCCCTCAATCTCAACCCCTAACATCAGGTCGATCCAAGCAAAGTCAAACCTGAACCTCCTCCGCTCCAGAAATTTATGCTCTCTCTCTGGAACAGGGAGGCCACAGGCTACACACTGACTAAGAAATAATTCTTCTCCTTCACTCACAGAATTAATACTAGTGTCACAAAGACTAAGTAAAACGCTATTAAAGATGTCCAACTTAGCATGAAGTTTCCCTCGTATACTTACTACGAATTGGGTATCTAAATCCGGGTATTGGCAATAGGGTTCCTTCATTTACATTTTTAATAATTCTTTCGCTATACCCAAACATCTTACCTATTTTTCTTAATGGTGTACCCTCCCTTAATTCTATCATAATTTCTTCTATTGTATCCGGGCTGATTGATAAATGTTTCTCAATGAGTCTCATAGTAATCTCCTACGATTGGGTTGTATCTAAGCGATGCCATTCCCATAGCACCGTCCTGCCTGAATCTCTGCTTCTGAATGTGGATGTCTACCAACTTGGAGTCAGGGTCTGACAGGTCACGGTAGATCACCACTCCTGAGTCTGACTTGTTCCTCCAATGTGCGGAGCCTGAGATATCCCACAGGCTAGGCACTGGGTAGCCTCCATCCTTGTCACGGTACATCTTGGCAGGGTGGGCTACGATCCACAGGTGTATGCCGTACCTTCTGGCGAACTGCCTCGCCCTCTTCAAGCACACTCCAATGTACTCTGTCTCAGAGAACGTACCCCTCGCACTCTCCAACTCATTCCACGGATCAATCACCAAGCCCCTGATCCCATGCCTCCTGACCAATCCCCTCGCTGTCTCCAGTATCTTCTCAAGAGTCCACTCTGCGTCATCCTCTGGCAGTATCCAGTGGAAGTGTTCCTTCACCCAGTCCTTGGCGTAGTTCAGTTCCTCCTTGGTCATTCGTCTGTTAAACCCCTGCCTAAATGGGGCGCCTACATACTTCTCCATGATGCGGGACATGTGATCCTCCAATGGCTGATTCTCTGGTGAGAAGATGGCGAACCTCCAACCATCCTTCTTGGCTATGTTCACCATCATAGAATCAATCCAGTTGGACTTGCCACTGCATGGTATACCTGTCACCACAGAGAAACATCCCGGCCTGACTAGGTAGTGTTTGTCGAGACACTCCCAACCTGTAGAGATTCCCTTCTCCAGTCCGTTGTCATACAACTCACCCAACTTGTCGGACAGATCACTGGCTGTGAACGTACCCGCTATGGGGTATGGCTCCGCATGTTCGATGCACTCAGCCAACACCTTCTTGCCATGCTTGACCAGTACATCGTTGGCATCCTTGCAGTCTTCGGGCCATGTCACCCTACTGCACACCTCTTTGCCAAGCCTACGTGCCAGTTCCTCTTGCAATCTCTGGCCGGGGGCATCGTTGTCCACCGCTATGATATACGTCCTGCCCTTCTCCACTCCGTTGATACGTGGCTCGTTGAGGAACTCAAACTTAGATGAGTAGTTCTTTGACTCAATGGATGGCGCACCATCAGGCACACTGACACATTGCTTTATCCCCGCCTCATACAGAGATAGTTTGTCCATCTCTCCCTCGACAAAGATAACAATCCCATCCTCATCTGAGATATCGTCAAGCCCATACAGTATGCGCTCTGCATTTACCTCAGACCTGAACTCCTTGGAGCCTGACCTGTACTTCACGTTCACCAACTCACCGTTGCGGTAGTAGGGAAACGTGAGGGCCATCTTCTCTTCCTCAGACTGAGGCATGTACACCTTCTTCATGCCGATACCACAGTCGATGGCTGTCTCCTCTGATATGCCTCTCTTATTCAGCCACTCAATCGTAGCCTCTGGCAGATCGCTCTTGGGTATAGGCTCTGGCTTCCTGAACTCAGGCTTACGCCAGTGCAATCCAAGGCTGTCATCAGTACCCGACAACAGGCTACCACTCCAACCACAGTGATGGCACAACCAAACCTTCTCATCTGTGTTAACAGACAGGCACTTAGCATTCTTCTTGCGCCTGTCCTTACTGCACTTAGGACAAGTGGTTGCAACCTGACCGCCTGTGCCAGTGAACTTGATACCAAAATCTGCGTAGTCTTTCATGCTTGGAATCCTTTTCTTCTGGGTTTGTTATTCCTTAGTATGCCGTACAGATACTGCTTGGGATCGGCAGGTCTTTTCAACAGCACAATGCCTATGGCTTTGGCTACCTCGTTCTCCCCATTGTTCTTGATTAACTGGCCCAATATCCCTCTGGATTTGGGGCCTGCCAACTGCTCCCATACATCCCATATACTGCTGTTAGCAATATGTAAAGATTCTATTACAGATTCTGTGTCATCTGAGTTGACAGGGGGTGTCATCTCATTTGACAGGGTAAGGATTCGGTACATGTTGCTTCTCTGTCCGTTCTCCCCCTTCCTGTGTTCAAAAGATATATGTCCTTTCTCACGTAACTTATTGATAATTAAGTTAACATTCTGTCTGGACATTCCCGCTCTGTTAGCAAGGTATTTTTGTGAGGGCCAACACTCTCCTGTCTCATCATTAGCATTGTCTGATAGAAGGATAAGAATCATTTTCTCAGACGTTGTAAGGTCAAGGTCTAGTGCCTTGAGTATTCTTCTTAGGCTCATAATTTACCCTAAAAATTAAACGAACATGGGATTATACTAAATCCATATGTTATAATCAACCAATGAAAAGTAAAAAGTATATGCAGTGGGTAGCGGAACACCCATGCATTCACTGCGGGACTCACCCTGTCCAAGTCCACCACCTCAGAAGCAGTTCTCTTGGGGCGGGTATGGGAAGGAAGGTTCCCGACTATTTCACCATACCAGTTTGTCAGCAGTGTCACTCGGACTGCCACTCTCTGGAACACGACAAGGAGACACAGTACAGATGGACGTTGCAGATGATAGGGAGAGCGATGGAGAGTGGCGTGTTAAAGATGTCCTAGTTGCCATAGAGATTGAGCATGATGGCGAACCGGACGATGAGATTATGAGAGCCATAATTTCCCAAGAGTTAGACCACAACATATACGTCAACAACAACGTTACGTACCGTGTTGAAGTCAAGAACATAACCTTTATGGATAAACTAAATTGATAGAAGACAGAGCGGTGGAGACACTGGAAAGAATCGACAAGATTTTTGAGGATGACATATATCCCAAGTTGCTTTTCGTACACACAGACATGGGGCCTTACAAGGAGATGTTAAGGGGCGTGTTCATAGAGGGAGCAACTGTGGGAATGAAGGAACTATTCAAGGAGATATCAGGTGAAGAGGTACGTGATACGATCAGACGACATTAAGTGGAGATGCATAGATGCCGTCACTGACATAGACACAGAAGGCAAGAAGCAAGAAGTCATAATCAGGGAGCATAAGAATAGTCGTAGCGTGGAACAAAACAATTTATTCCATGCTATAATTAGGGCCTTGGCAGAAAGCACAGGACACAGCGTAGAAGAGATCAAGGAGTACGTCAGTCAGGAGTATCTTGGTAGTGTAGAATACACAGGACTCGACGGCACACCTAGAACCAGAGTACGTGGCACTTCTGAACTTGATGTCGAGGAGATGTCGGGCTTGATCGAAAGAGTCAAGCAACTAGCAAACCAACTCGATGTACGAATGGAGCATATTGAATATGGATGACATGACTGAAGAAGAAATTCAGGAGATGGAAGGCCAAGAGGAGTACGAGCAGACCGTAGCCCAATGGCAACAGTGGGAGGAAGAACATGTCAGTAAGTAAACGAGACTTCCTCAATGCCTTGGTTAAGGAGAACGATCTCATAGTTAAGGAGGACATCTTTAACTTTGAGCGAGGCGGAAAGAATATTCCTATCATCACAAGGACAGGGATTGAGAAGATACAGTACGCCAACGAGATCAAGGTATCGTTTGAACTGATGAGCGTACCGCCTCAGAAAGACTTTGCAGTTGTGAAAGCAGTTGCAACGAAGGGTGACACAACCATTGAAACCTTTGCCTCTGCGTTGTTTGGCAAGGGAAGAGAAGGGAATGTCACAACGTTGTATGTCGTAGAGATGGCAGAGAAGAGAGCGTTGTCACGTGCTGTACTCAAACTGTCAGGCGCATACAAGTATGGTGTTTATGGTCAAGATGAATCAGAGGACTTTAAGAATGGCTGAGAAGAAGGTAACCAAGAAACCCGCAAGTAAAGGTACAGTTAGTGAAAAGCACAGAGAACTAATCATCGAAGTCATCAACCTCTCAACAGAGGTGACAAGGGATGTCATGGAGATGGGTTCTGCGTATGCCAAGGACTGCCTTGACGCGCAACGTGCTGTAGAAAGACTCGCAAGAGAGATGAAACTCAAACAAGACTCATACTGGAGTAAGTGGAAATGAGCCACTGGTATGACAAGGAGGGCAACCCACAGTACGAGATTGAGGGCAAGAATGGTATGCGTAACACCACCTTGCGTGATGCTCGTAAATATGAGTGGGTTCCTTCCGTGTCTACCGTTTGGAAAGATGTGGTTGCATCTCCCGGTCTGAACAGATACTTTCAAGACCAATTGTTTGACTCAATGATGGAATCAAAACAGTTCTGGGATGAAGAGGAGTCAGAGTTCAAGAAGCGTGTGTTTGCATTGTCCAAAGAGCATTCGATAAAGTCTGCTGAGAGAGGGACATACATGCACAACCTGATTGAGCAACAACTACTCACTGGCAGTTGCGGATCACAAGACCCAAACGAAATACACATGGTCATGCAGACTCTCGCAAAGATGAGAGAAGTTTGTGGTGATCAGGACTGGAAGGTGGAGCAGTCATTCGCTCACCCAATGGGGTACGGAGGTAAGATAGATGTGTACTCTGATGAGTGGGTTGTTGACTTCAAGACCAAGGAAGTTTTGGATGAAGGTAAGAAGCCTGATGTGTACGACTCTCATGGCGTACAACTGGCGGCTTACAATCATGGGATAGGTGGAGGAAGGAAACTCCTCAACCTTTTTGTATCGTTTTCTTCTCCCGGTTATGTAGCAGAATACCAATGGGAAGAAAGAGAGAGGCTGTTTAGTATGTTTGAAGCGGCCTTACAATTATGGAAACTAACCAAGAGGTATGATGCTAGATGGCAAGCGTAAACAAAGCGATATTAGTGGGTCACGTTGGTAAGGAACCTGAGTTCCGCGAGACTAAATCGGGAGACACAGTAGCGTCTTTCTCACTGGCAACCAACAGCGGTTACGGTGATAACAAGACAACCGATTGGCACAGGGTTGTGTTCTTTGGCAAGACTGCTGATGTAATCAAGCAGTACGTAAACAAGGGATCACAAATCTATGTCGAGGGCAGAATCTCTAACCGTTCATATGATGACAAGGAGGGCATAAAGAGGTACGTAACTGAGATCAATGGGTATGTAATGCAGATGCTAGGAGGTGCAGGAGGAGAGAAGCACACCGCTGATGTAGTCGAGAAGGGAGAGGACATTCCCTTCTAACGTAAGGTCATTAAACTATGACCTAGCAGAGCATATGAAGTATTCATTTGCTAGATACTGCTACCGCAAGTCGAGAAAAGACTCCTCAAAAAACTGGAGCGATGTGTTCAAAAGTTTTTGGGGAGTCTCTCTTGAAGAGTACATAGAGTACGCAATCAAAAAGAATCTGAAAGAAGATTACGAGGAACTTGAATGTCATTTTACAGAGAAGTAAGGTTTTTCAAACGGTCACAGGGAACAAGGACTGTGATACTACAGAACTTTTCAGTGATCATAGATATCGGGGCCATATGTTGGGCCAAGAAGTCAAACAGGAGACAGGAGGTACTTGCTAAAGACATGTCATCTCAGAGTACCTTCAAGGACATTACCGTGTATGAGATAGGCCTTGCCGATAACAGCAAGTGGATCATTCCAATGTCTGAGATATCCAAGTTGGAGATCGAAGTAGAAGAGGGGCCTGTCACTTTATGAACGAGTACCAAAAGTTTATACACAAGTCGAGGTACGCCAAGTATCTGGATGAGCAGAAGCGCAGGGAGACATGGGAAGAAACAGTCGAGCGTTACGTAGACTTCTTCCAGAACAGAACGTCCATTAATCTGGGGCTTGTTCGTGATGCCATCGTTAACATGGATGTCATGCCTAGCATGAGGTGCATGATGACTGCGGGTAAAGCATTGGACAGGGATGCAGTCGCCGGATATAACTGCTCGTACCTTCCTATCGACAGCCCAAGAGCATTCGATGAATGCATGTATGTTCTCATGTGTGGCACAGGAGTTGGCTTTAGTGTGGAGCGAGGCTACATAAACATGCTACCGCATGTGGCAGATGAGTTCCATGATAGCGATTCGGTTATCGTTGTAAGCGATAGCAAGATTGGGTGGGCAAAGGCCCTCAAGGAACTGGTCAGCCTGTTGTATGCGGGGCAGGTTCCCACATGGGATGTGTCCAAGATCAGACCTGCGGGTGCTAGGCTCAAGACATTCGGGGGCAGGGCATCAGGCCCAGAGCCACTGGATAAACTGTTCCGCCACTTTGTCAGCGTGTTCAGAGGAGCATCAGGCAGGAGACTAAACTCCATAGAGTGTCACGATCTGGTGTGCTTTATCGGTGAGTCAGTGGTAGTCGGTGGTGTACGTAGATCAGCCACTATCTCGCTATCCAATCTGACTGATGATCGTATGCGTCATGCCAAGTCTGGTCAGTGGTGGACTGAGAATCCACAAAGGGCTTTGGCTAACAACAGCGTATGCTATACAGAGAAGCCTGACATGGGGATATTCCTGCGTGAGTGGACTGCTCTGTATGAAAGCCGTAGTGGAGAGCGTGGCATCTTCAATCGTGAAGCCGCAAAGAGAATGGTTCCAGAGCGTAGGGACAGTGAGCATGAGTTCGGTTGCAATCCCTGTTCGGAAATTCTGCTCAGGCCAAAAGAATTCTGCAATCTTTCAGAAGCAGTGTGCAGAGAGGGAGACACGCTTGAGGACATCAAGAACAAGGTAGAGATCGCCACTATCATTGGCACTCTACAGTCCACGTTAACTGACTTCAGGTATCTGTCTCCTGCATGGAAGAGAAACACTGAGGAAGAGAGACTACTTGGCGTTAGCCTGACAGGGATCATGGACTGCCCCGCTATTATGAATGCCAGTGCAGATGATCTGGAATCTCTTAAGGCTCATGCTGTCAAAGTAAATAAACAGTGGGCCAAGAAACTTGGAATCCCAGAGAGTACCGCCATCACTTGTGTCAAGCCGTCAGGTACAGTCAGCCAACTTGTGAACAGTGCATCAGGGATACACCCTCGCTACAATTCACACCTGATTCGCAGGGTTCGCAACGATAAGAAAGACCCTCTATCACAGGCCCTCATTGACTCTGGAATACCACACCACACTGACCCATACAATGCAGAGGCTTGGGTGTTTGAGTTCCCTCAGAAGTCTCCCAAGAAGTCTCTGACCCGACATGACCTGTCAGCCTTGGAGCATCTTGAGATATGGAAGAGGTTCTCTATACACTGGTGCGAACACAAACCGTCAGTCACTATCTACGTCAAGGAGCATGAGTGGGTAGAGGTAGGCGCATGGGTGTGGCACAATTTCGATATTGTATCTGGCGTATCCTTCCTGCCTAGCGCAGACGAGGCGCACTCGTATGAGTCTGCTCCCTATGAGGACTGCGACGAGCAGGAGTACAAGGCCAGAGCCAAACAGATACCAAAGGAGATTGACTGGGACTTGATCCTAGAAGAGGAAGACGTTACCACTAGCAGTCAGGAGTTTGCCTGCACAGGAGGTGCTTGTGAACTGTAAAGATAAATTAAACAAAGGATACCAAATGGATACTAGCGAAAAAATACAAGCATTGATGGATAAAGATGTAGATTTTAACGAAGTTGGGATTCCCTATCCTGCGCCAGACGCAAAGGGGATTTTTACTATAACCGAATATTTAGATAGACTAATTTGGATCGTGATGGAACAGAATAAAAAGATTGAACGCCTTGAAGAACAAGTAGATGCACTATACACCTAATGGCGTATGAAATAAACTGGGGTAAAGGAAGCGCCTTCAACATGGGGATTGTTGGAGGAACTAAGTACAGGTGCGAGAGGTATTCAGTTCCCAACAAGAACAGGAATGATCACTGGTTCATGTTGGCTGACCCATACAAAACTTACCTCTGTACCAAGGGGCCTTACAGCACACCAGAAGAACGCGACATTGCAATAGTCGAGGAGGTTCGTAGGCGTGAAGCCCAATAGCCGTTGGCCCCTACAAGAGAGTGACATAACTGAGAGCCTGTGTACCAAGTGCGCTTTATGTTGCGAGATTGAAATCAATCCTAGTTGGAAAGACCCAAGGAAGATGCATTGGTTAAATGCCATAGTAGAAAAGCATGACCACATTGAAGCCACAGAAACTGGCATCAAGATTAGATGCTCTCACCTAGTAGATAACTACAAGTGTGGCATATACGAGGATCGTCCTCAAATGTGTAGGGACTTTAACTGTGTCGCATGGGCCAAGGTCAGTAACAACAGGGAACAGTACAACAAAGTATTGGAGATCGCTAAATGAACTTGCTAATAATTCCTGATGCACATGCCAACCCAGACTATGACAATGAAAGGTTTACCCATCTGGGTAAGTTCATTGTGGCTCACAAGCCAGAGTACATAGTATGTCTGGGTGACTTTGCTGACATGCCATCACTATCTTCATATGACAAGGGAACCAAAGGCTTTGAAGGCAAACGCTATAAGAAAGATATAAATAGTTGTATTGAAGCCCAAGAGAAACTTATGGAACCGTTGAGGGCGTACAACGCCCAGAAGAGAAAGAACAAAGATAAGCAGTACAAGCCCAAGATGCACATGTGTCTTGGAAACCATGAAGATCGCATCAGCAGGGCGACTAACTCTGCCCCTGAGTTGGATGGTGCTATAGGTATTAAGGACTTGCAGTATGAGAAGAATGGATGGAAGGTTACTCCCTTCAAGTCAGTGCTGACTGTGGCAGGGATATCCTTCAGCCATTACTTTACCTCTGGCATATCTGGAAGGCCCATCAGTAGCGTCCACCTTGGCTTCACACTGGTTTCCAAACTACATTGTAGTGCGGTACAGGGTCACACCCATTTGTACAACCACGCTGAACAGACGAGGCCTGACGGCCAGAAAATATTCGGCCTTAGTGCCGGATGCTATAGTCACCCCAAGTACTCTGAGAACTGGTGCAGAGACACTGAGCATCAGTGGTGGAGAGGAGTGATTATGTTAAACCAACTAGATGGTGAGGGTTACTACGACGAGATAGTTGCCGTTACTCAGCGGAAACTGTCGAGGGAATATCAGTAATGGACACCACGCAACCGATGGGGAAGGCAGTGATACCAAAGTAATTGTCCTCCACATCCTTGGTGTTGGCAATCTTCAGCACCCTTGAGTCTTTAACGATGAGGTATCCGATAGACCAAAAGGTTTGCGGCTCTATCTCATCTTCTTTTTCCCACCCTGCTGATGCGTAGATGTCTAACCACTCTACGCATACCAATCTCATAGCGTCCTCTTTATGTTGGCAGTTGCTTTTCTAAACTCGCCCTTGTCCTCTCTTGCCTGATCAACTCTTCTCTTTAACTCGTTTACTTTTCTTACCCTTTCGTTTTTAGATAACTTTCTGTTGGTTTTAACGTATTCAATTTCTGACTCAAGTTTTTTTATGTCTACATCAAACCTTCTTAGTTGTCTTGATCTTGCTTTAGGGGATACAGCATAAGGATTCAACCCAACCGCCGCTCCAAGCACTCCCATAAAACTTCTTCTTGGCTCTCCAAATACGTTCTCTCTTCCTAACATAAGGTCTGCAAGTTTACCTTCCACTTCTCTTGGGTCTAGCCTAAACATGGCTTCTCCCAAAGAAGACAACGACACAATACCTGTTCTCGTTAACCAAGGAGGCAAGATCATTGAGTTCATGTAACTCATTTTGTCAAACACTCTATCAGACAAAGGATCGTTCTTATTTGATATTGGCCTTTGTGACCAAGGATCAATGCCTGTTGAGATAGCGGTAGCCATCTGAAACATTGGCCCCATAATTCCACCCTCTACTAAAGCCCTGCTAAATTCTCCTTGCCTGAGATGAGAAAATGTTTGGGTGTAAAATGTCCAAGGAAAGAAATAAGAAAGGTCAACTGCTTGAATGTTTCCGTTTGAATCCTTCCAAGGTAGGAACACCATTGTATTATCTTTAGTCCACTCTGGAAGTAATTTCTCTAGTTTATCCCAATCGTCATCCACCCAAGGAATAGAACCAAACACTGCTTGCATTCCGCCAAGCATCATAGCATATGGTAGGAACCTGTATGGATGTTTAATAGCAACCTTCAACAGTTCTGGAAGAACCTTAACTTGGAATGTTATAAATGGTGCGCCCAAGAAAGAAGACCTAGCACCTCTAACAAACGGATGAACCTCGCTGTAATCAAACAAAATTCTGTTGGCTTCTTGAATAGCGATGTCTTCTATAGACAACTCAGGAGTATCAGAGTTTGCAAGTATATCCTGAAGTTCTGCTCTTTGACTTTCGGTTTCAAGTTTATGCATGACAGCCATTACTTTGCCAAGCAGTTCTATGTTCTGGTATAAGTCTCCACTAAATCCTGCTAACTTATTCCATACTTTTTTCCCTCCAGTAGCAATAGACCATACACCATCTTTCTCCATGTGCTGAAATACTTCCTCTAGTTTTTTCATTTCAGCAGAGGTTAAGGTAGATGCGGCAATGCCCTGTTCTTTAGCCAACTCATAGGCTGTAAACTTTCTTGGGTTTCCGTTCTCATCTTTCTGTGTTGAATGAGTAAAGACTTTACCGGAATCCATACCCCTTATTTCTTTTAAGGCGGCGCTTAGTAATGCGGGTTGTTTATGGAATGGTACTCCACCTATTAGTTGCAACAACACTAAGTTAGATACAAAGTTTCTTACAACTGTTGGAGGGTTCATAGGAACCTTCATCATTTTATATGCGCTAACTAACTTGGCATGTCTGCCGTAAGGAAGAAACAGTTTCTGAAACATGTTTGCTTCTCCGTACACCATGTCGGAGTTTCCAACCAAGTCATCATGTATTTCTTTCCTAACCCAAAGTCCTGCCATTGAACCATACTTGTGATTGTCAGGTATTCTTCGGAAATTACTTATGTCATACTCACTAGAATAATAAGGCTGTAGTATTTTTTCTTGCTGATCTTTTCCTGCTACCTCATCTTTTGATTTAATTGATGGCTCAATAGATTGGAAAAAATTAAACCTAGCCATTTCTAAATCAGCAATTCTTTTTCGTATAGTTTCTTTTGCAGATTCTTTCAGCACCTTATCACTTAAACGTAAATGTTCTTGCAAATCATTTATCTGGTTGTTCAAAGAAGCAAGAGTTGTCCTTTGCTTTACAGTTTTTCCACGGTAAGTAAACTCAATTTCAATCCACTGATTAGGCATAACCCAAGGAGTATCACCCATCTGAGTTCTTGGCCCTGCAAAATTTTTCTTAGCAGTATTCAAGTCTTTAAGTTCTTTGTTTAAAGACTTTACTTTTTCTTCATCCTTTGCTTTCTTTGCTTCTTTTATCTGTTCTTTTTTTGTTGCGATGTTTTCATTTAGAATTCTAAACTCATCCGTGTCAGAAAACGCAGTGCGTTTAGATAGAGCAGACAAGAAATCAATAATAGCCATGTCTTGTTGAGGAACAGTAACTGCCCTATAAAGCAAGTACTGCACATCTTTAACTTGGCCCCACATATCAGCAAGTTCTTCTACAAGTTCGTCTTCTCTTTTCTTTACATACCTCATAGACCCCAAGGTTCTTTGTCCCGGCTGTCTTTCATCTGACTTCAGCAACCAGTACATGTAAACTCTTGGAAGGTATGCTCCCCTAAGTTCTTCCAGTTGCTCCATGCTTGCCTCTGGAAAAATTCCCCTTAACAATCCTGCATCTGCTATGTTCTCTATCTCTGTCTTTAAGGCTTGTGCTTTTCTTCTAAGGTCTGCATTGGTAACAGTCTTCTCGTCTATGACATGTCCCTTAGTAGTAAAGAACTTAAACAGTTCTTCGTTCTGCGCTTCTGTTAAGTCAGCAAAGTTTTTTATGACCGCCTTACCTAACTCTTCTATCTTTCCAAGATCACCATGCAACAAAGACCTCATCTGCCTAAACAATCTTGCTTTCGGCAGTGCAACAAATGGATCAAAAAACTTTTTGACTGATCCCCATACAGCATTAGACTTTTGAACATAGTTTGTTTGACGAGCAGAATCTATATCCTTTAGTTTGTCTTGAACAGCGCCGCCCAAATAATCTACTGCGCGTTCACCTGCGTTTGCTACAGAATAGTATTGCTCGTCTACTTTATTCAGTGCATCTTCAAAATTCCTTTCACTCATTCCGCGAACAGCACCACGAATAAAAGAAACTATTTCTTCGTTGCTTAACTTTTTGTTAAACCACATTTTTATTTTTGCAACTGACCTATTAAAAGCATCAATCAATTTTTGCCATAAAGAATCTTTGAAATTGTTTGTGCTTTCAATGTAGTATCCCATTGCTTCTTCAGCAACAAAGTTTTCTCTGGCTATGCTGTCAGTAAATGTAAATTGGTTAGCAACTATCTCAGCATTTTTAAATGCATCTACCCATTCTTTGTCCTGTCTTTTAAGTTTAACTTCCTCTATTAAAGAAGGAAAATACTTACTAAAAAAATCTTTTAGCCCTATGTGAACCCCAACTTCATGGATATACACAGGTATAATTTCTTCTTCTCTAATATTGTTTGTTATAAATATAAGTTCGCCATTTCTTGTTACTGACTTTACCCCTAGTTCCAATGGTGCGTTAGGCACATCACTTTGGTTTTGTACAATCTTTATAAGGCCTTTGTTAACCAATCTTGCAACGTTTAATTTACCGACTAAAGGGCCAAGCAATTCTTTAAATCTATTTGGAGTAAGCCCTGTGTTGTAAGACATGGAGCCTGTCCCATCAGCAGGAACAGGATTAACAATAGAATATTTAGCGTATCCAATTCCAAATCTTCTAGCCACCTCTAAAGACTTGTCTTCAAGTTCTTTTTCAACTCTCATAGAGGAAGGAGTCGAGCCACTAAATACTGCGATCTCCATTCCCTCTTCAAATTTACCTTCGTCTTTTTTACCGTTGTAGTTTAATTTGAAATTAAACTCTGGTGCTTTACCTCCAATAAATTTTAAATAGGTATTTCTTCCATCGTGCAAAGAAACTTCCCATTGGGTTCCTTTTCTGTCTACAAATTCCTGACCAATAGGAAGAATTGAAAATGGCTTTGAAGAAACTTCTTCGTAAGGCAAGGTTCTAGAGGTGTAATTATCCCTTTGAATGTTGTTTTCTTTTTCTTCCAGAGCAATTTGTTCTGCCTTATTAACCTCTTCAATAGCCTTACCAAGAGCCTTTACGTTGGAAGTTAATTCTTTATCTACATCTTTTTCTAAAGTAGAAACATCATTGTCACTTACTGCTTCTACTAGGTCTGACCTTCTTTTATATTTTAATCCAGTTAATGGGTCTTCCACTGTTTCATGAGTAGCATCTTTTCCGTAGCCCTTAGAAGCCTTGCGCTCGTAATTTATAATTGTACCTGTAAGTGGATTTGTTCTTTCTCCTCCAACTTCAAATACAAATCTAAGCATGTTGTCCTTTGGCATAGGGCCAACAAATTCTGGGTCTATTGGTTTCTTTTGCTTGGAGTAAATTATTTCTCCCGGCTTATCTAATTCTATTTTACGTATGCCTTCTGGAAGTCTGTAAACATTTATGTTTCCCTTTGAAGATTTGTTAAGATCGTTAAGAAGATCAACCGTACCTTCTGCACTTAAATCAGTCTCTTCCGTTACCCCATCTACAGTTATGCGATACGTACCATCTTTCCTCAAGAAAACTTGCACAGTAAGTGGAGACTCATCTTCTGCTTGGAAATCTCTTTTCTCCGGGGTAGCAGGAGAAAATACAACCATGTTTCCAGAGATTTTTATAGAGTCATCTACTGCCTCTTGTGCTACATACGTTGGTTTTTTCAGGAGGGGTTGAAATCTTTCTACATTTAATACATCTATCTCTACAGGTTTAATAGTCTTAGGATAGTAAAATCTTATAGTGCCATCTGAAACCCCAGTAATAGTCCCTACAATTTCTTGACCGCCGCTAAGAGTAAGCATTACTCTCTCACCTGAATGCTTGTCAAACTCTCTAGTTCTAGCCTCAACCATGTTTTCTCTTTCTGTGCCGAACATACCGTACTTATGTGCAGTATCTCCGTACATCTCTTCAAGAAAATCTGAGTAAGCGATCATGTCTTGTCCAGACTCCCCCTTAAACGATGCAATAAGACGAGCGCCTCTTGTCTCTGGGCTTCTTTCTAAGAAGGTAGTGTATTGCTCAATCGCGCCCACTCTGTTAGGAACAAAACTTTCTACCGATAACTCAACTACTGAAGATGCTTTTATTTCTCTTATTGATCCTTCATAATTAACAATTACATTATCCGATCTTCTTGTCAAAGATACATCGAACTCGGCATCTGTTTCTATAGGATTCATACCAAGATTTTTTCTTTCGCTATTAATTTTAGCGACAATAGAAGGAGAAACCTTTACTTTAACTTTTGCATCTTTTAGTTTAAGTACTCTCTGTAAATCACCCGAACTTATTTTTTGTACAACTTCATCCTTTTTTCCAAAGCGATCAGTCGTTATAAGTTCTTTAATTTTTTGCTTTTTTATTTTTCCCGGTGGTCTTGTTTTGATTGCTTCAATATAAACTTGTACAGGAATTAATTTTTTAACTAAAGCAGTGGTAAGAGGCCCTTCTTCTGTAGGAACGTAAGTATTTTCATAGTCTACTAATGTTTCGCTTAGAGTTTGAATTTTTCCTTGGTACTCTATCTTATCGTTATAGGTAAGGTAAACTTCAAAGTCATACATGTCGTATCGTGAAGCGCCTTCGCCAACATCTACCGCCCTTCTTACTATAAATACACCAGACTTTGGATCAATAAATGCTTGGTCTATTCCTTCTTTATTTGGCACAGTATCTGGAAGAACACTTGGGTCTGTTTCTATAAAGTCATCACGCTTTAGTTTTTTAATAGTGCGCTTCTTCTCTACGTTTACAATCTCAGAAGACTCTGCACCCCTCCTTACTTGCCTTACTAGTTGACCCGCAACTTTTATAAAGTCATCTCTTGATTCTCCCCACTGAGGAAGAGAAAATGTTTCCCATTCATAAAAAACATTTGGCTCTAGTCCGTATTTTTTAGCGGCAGATGGAGTTAACTTCACCCTAAAAGTTTCAGGAGTAGGTCGCAACCCTGTTCTAGGATCAATGGCTGTTACATCAATACCCTCTTGTCTAGTAGGTTCAGGTTTTTCTCTTGCAGTAATGACGCCTATTTGCTCATCAATGTACCTGCCCACCTCAAGTTCTTTATTAGCGTAATCTTTTTCAGATATAATGCCGTCTTCAATGTTTTTATTTATTTGTTTGCTTGTTTCTCTAGCGTATTTGCCTACCCATTTTTTTATATTAGCCAAATCTGAACCCGCTAGTAATGCAAAGTTCTTTTCCTTTTTGTTGAAGAAAGCCTGTATGCTAGTTTCTTTTTTTCCTATAGTTCTTTTCTCAAGGAAATCAAAATCAGATGGAACATCATCCTCAAAAGTTTCGTCAGAAATTATTCCCTTTTTCTCAGCATCAGTAGTTTGCTTAGAAAGTTTTGCCGCTCTTGCATTCCAAAACTCTAACCTAGTTAACACCTTAATTAAGTTTTGTTTAAATTTTTTGTTCTTGTTTAGTTCTTCAACTAGAACCTGTCGGTTACTTTGAACCTGCTCTCCTGCAAGCAAAGTTTTCCCAGACTCGTCTGGCTTTGGCTCAGTTCTTTTTATTTCTATTCCAGTATCTGTTTCCTTAATATCATATTGTTCATCTTTTCTCGCCTCTGCAAGAAATGCTTGGCGATCTTCTTCAGTAAGCAGTGGGTCTTCAAGGTACGCTTCTTCGTCAGTAATACGAGTTTCGTCATACTCCCTAAGTAATTGAGCAAACCTTAGATGGTCTACAAAAATACGATTACCTTTAAATAGATCAATAACTTTTTGCACTCCACCACTAGTTGGAGTTACTACATATCTTTTACCTATTGCACCAGTTTTTTTATTTCTAATTTTCTTAACAGGCTCGTCAAGAGTGTATATCTTGTTATCTACAAATACACCAGTGTCTTTATTAAACAGTCTTATCTTATTACCAACGGTAGGAATTATTTTTTCCGTTACTGAAAGCAACTGTTCTAAAGAACGAGATTCAAGATCGCTTACCTCTTGAGGCTCAACTCTAGGATCGTAAGTTGTATCTGCAAACTCATTAATAAGTTGCCGTAAATTACTTTCCCCTTCCATATAAATTTCTACAGGAAATATAGGCTTACCCGCTTCAACAGATTTATTAAATTGTTCTCTTGTAGTGTTACCTGCGGGTACTCGTTTTATAACGGAGCCATCTGATTTGTCTATAACAACCCAGTCAGATATTGATAAAGTTGTTGCAGAGTCTGCGGTTGTAGGCCCTTCTGGACTTGCTTTTTTTATAATGTAATCTGGATTTTCATATACACTTCTGTATTCCTTTTTATTATTTTTTCGTTTAGCATCTCCAGTTGAAGTAACAACAAGAGTCGTATTGTCAATACTCCAACCAAGTTTTTTTGCTTCTGAAGTTGTTCTTTGATCCCTGTCTTCTTGCTGTGGTAACCCAAGAGGAAGTCTTTCCTGTCCTTTTACTGTAGCAACAATGGGGTCTGTTGCTTTATATTTATACTTTTGTTCGGATGGCTGTTGCATACGAGCAGTTGTTTCTGCCGCTTTCCTTGCCCTTTTTTCTCTGCCTATCCTTAGTAGCCTAGAAATCGTAGTTGGGTTTATAGTTAAAGGAAATTGTGATGGATCACCAGTAGGCTCAACAGGCTCTGGATCGTAACGATCCTTTACTGCTTGTTGTCTTAGAAATGAAATTCGTGGATCATGGCTTTTTACATTGTAATTATAGATAGCATCTATGCCAAGCCTTTTTAACCTAGCAGTTGCTTTTTTATTTATTTCGTTAACTCTATCTTGGTCGTTAAACTTTTCTATTAGTTTACGAATCTCAATTCCTTTGCGCCTGTAAACTTCCGCCTCTTCTGGCGTGACCATTAAATCTTCGCCTTTCTCTATTGCTTGAAACCTTCTAGCAATCTCCCCAAAACGAATGGGATCAATCTCTCCAGTTCTAAGAAACCTTTCATACTCTGAGTCTGGCCTTAATATCTGCTCTCCTTTTTCATTAACAACAAATTCTGACTGAAGTGGGGTGCTAAATAAACTTTTACCTCTTGCTTCAAGTATTCTTTTTTCTGCTGTATTTACTACAGTAGTATCTCCATGCAAAACAAAGCCTTCTCCGCCAAGAGCGGCCTCATCTTCTTTGTTTGCATTGATATTTTTATTTACTAGATCGTCTAGTGCGTCATTACTATATTCTTTTGCTTTTTTTCTGGCTGATCTGCCTGCGTAGGATATTGGAATTCCAAGGAGGGAACCCACAAGAGCGCCCCTAGCACCTGCTTCTAGTCGCTCTTCTTGTTGGGCTTGTGTGAATTCAAAGAGTTTGTCATTTTCTTTGACGTAGTTGAGGGCCATTCCTTCCATCATGGTTTGAGCGTATTCTGTTACGCCTTCGCTTGCTCCGTTAGCAAGCATCTCACCAATCATTTGAGGCCAACCGCTTTTAGGGTCTTTAATTTTTTTGCCAAAATAACTGGCAAAATCATTTCCTAACCCCATTTTTCCTAAGACTCTCATGGGAACAATCATATCTAAAAGGCTCATTAAAGCCCCAGTGCTTGCCGCAACAGCGGGTCTACTTTGGGTAGTTTCCATGAGTAGGTCGGTATAGACTTCAGCGGTATTAAGAAAGTCTATTGTGCCTAATGTGCCAACAGTTCCAAGCGTTGGTCTTTTAAAAATAACAGTTCCGATAACAGCGGGGGCAAACGTAGTCATTAAGTTTGGAACTTGTTCTGCTACAGCGTTCATGCCCCAAGCAATAGCACCCTTCCAATCTTCGATCTCGCCTAGATTCTTAGGGCCTTTGAGTTGCTCATCAATCTCATTAACATCCATACCCATGAGTAATCCAGATTGATATGCGTCACTTAGCCATCTTGCTCCCGCTTCTTCTAGTCCAAACTCTTTTAATAGAGAGCCTGTAAATCCTTTGAACGTAGTTTCTCCAGAGCCAAGCAACAGCCTTGATCCTTTAGAAAAGGCTAAACCAATGTCACTTCTCTGGGGTGGTTGATATGTTGCAAGAGGAGCAATATCTTGAAATCCCATAGGAGATTCCATTCCTATTTCATATTGCGTTCTAGTATCTGTAGTTGGTACTTCTTGTCCTACAAGCGCACCTTCCCTGTAATATTCAACCATAGTTCTCTCTCTTAGTCTTAGGCAAAGGCTTCAGACTATTGTAGTATTTCTGTAACTTCTTGTTTTTCTGCGTCTGACAATAACTCAAAGGCTCTTGACATGTATTGATCTGCTTGTCTCTGTCCATATTCTTGTATGTACAGAATATACATATCAAAAAATTCTTTTACTTTTTGAGACATGGTTTGCTCTTGACTTTCTTCAATAGTGTCAGCAAGAGACATCAGCCCACCAGTGCCAGTTCCAAATTGTTTGTCTAAGTTTTGAAGTTCTTGTACTGCGCTTTCAGGAATAACGTTTGAATCCATTCCAACAGAAGGAGATAACGAACCCTCCAACAGTTTTTCTGTTGCAAATACTTCATCAGCCGCAAGAAGACCTGCGCCTGTCAAACCATATCCAATAGCCTTTTTACCAAATGAGGTTAGACCTCCTCTGGCTAACGCAGGTTGAGCCGACTCTAATCCAAATGTTCTTAGATCAACCCTTGCTGAAGGCCCTTGTCCGTATGTTGGTTGGGTTTTAAAAGCAGGCCTTCCAGTAGAGTCATGTTTAAATTTATAAGGCTTAATTGGTTCTAATTTGTTAGATAGTTTTGACCAAAAAGATTTAGGAATAAATTTGCCTATCGCCTTAAGTGATCCCAAAGTGCCAGCACCTAGCAATGCTTCTCCCAAAACAGATGACTCTAACGCCTGTTCTTCTGCGGTAGGAACCCCTTCGCCGGGGATGGGAAATGAGTCAACAGGTTTACCATCAATCAGTACATTGTCAGTCCACAATTTTAATTGCTTGTTAAATTTTTCTTGTTCTTCTTTGGACGCATTAGGCTGTAGTCCTATCCAAGCAATTTTAATTTCTTTAATGGCTTCGTCACCTACACCATACTTATCCTTTATTAATTTATCTGTCGTGCCATCAATCCAAATAGATTTATCTGGCGGGAGAACACTTAACTCATGCCTTGCTATATCGAATGAATCAGTTAGTTCAGGAAGAGTAATTCCATTTTCTGCAAACAACATATTTCGTGCTTGTAGATGGTTTTGAAAAACAGTTTCATAATTTCTCATCCATGCTTCATCACCTGCTAAGTCACTATCTTCAACTAATGCTTGTTGAAGACCTTTGTAAGCATCTGCTTGAGTAGCATAAGCCGTAGTAAGAACTTCTGTCTTTCTTGTAAGTTGATCACTTTCTAATTGAGCCAATGCAAGTTGATTAGCAAACTCTTGTTGTTGTGCTTCTGCGGCGGTTTTATTTCTTGCCGCATCAAGAACCATTAAGTCTTTAATTAATCCTCCGCCAATTTTGACGGCTTCTAAAGCACTCATGCCGCACCTCCAACCATGTTATTAATCATTCCCTGTTGGGCTTGCGGAGAGTTCATACGTCCCTGCATGACGTTTTGGGTGAACTGCCCTGCGGCTTCTTTGTTAACCCCATCGTCACCAAGGCTCATGTAAGCATCAACAGCGGCGATCATTGCATCTCCTTGGATTTGTTCCAGTTGGGATTCATCCTGTATGTTGATCAGTCCTTCGTCCATTGCTATTTCTATGATGGCGTTTACAACTTCAGCGGCAATAGGGATTAAGATATCCCTTGATAGTTCCTTTCCTGCTCCCCTAGCAGATACCATCTGGGCGTGAAGTAACTGACCAACTATAGCGCCGATCATGGTTGCGGGGTCTTCACCGCCTTCTCTAATTTTTTGAACTATATTTTCATATGCATCGTCATCAAACAAATACTGTTCTATGTTCTGTAGTATTATTTGCGCCTGTTTATTCTCCTGCTCTGTTGCAGGCTGAGTGTTTCCTTGGCCTATCATACTAATGCCCTCTGCGGATTTCTTCCAAGCAAGCCCGGAGGCTGTCTGTTTATTGCAGATGCCCTTACAGGATTAACTGCTCCTTGCATACCGGAACTAGGTCTTGCACTTTGCGCCCATATTCCAGTTTTGTCGTGCCTTAGTCCCGCCGCTTTTGCTCTTTGGTGGGTCTTCATAACATCAGACATAGACCGTGGAGGCATTCCTGCTACGTGTCTTTTTTGGTACGACTCCTCTTCTTCTGATTTGTCAAGGAAAGTCAGAACCATTTCTAATACTTTTTGCGTACCGTATAAGGCTACTAGCGGGTCTTTTTGCCATAAATCTTTATAGAATTCCCATGCCTGACCAATCTTTTCAGTTGGAATTTTATCTGCAATCCAATCCCACGTTTTTGAAGCACTTGAGTATCCGGGCGACCAATCAGATATGTCCTGTAAGTTACCTTTGTGATGCAAAGCAGAACTATCAGGCAGATTTCTGTCTCCGGTAAAGCCTGTCGCTGTAAATGTACTCTGGTCATAAGTACTAT
>TARA_R100000808_G_scaffold14748_1_pt1 | contig 40067 bp, 45 predicted proteins | sample TARA_R100000808 | Tara Oceans TARA_R100000808 (sample SAMEA2622852) | marine metagenome | biome: marine biome (ENVO:00000447); feature: marine epipelagic mixed layer (ENVO:xxxxxxxxx); material: "saline water (ENVO:00002010), including plankton (ENVO:xxxxxxxx)" | depth 140 m | reverse complement strand
TAAATCCAAAGTTAGCACGGGTCGATCCGCTCGTTTTGATGGTTGATCTAATTTTTAACTCTAATATGTTAGGAGGAAAGTGCTATGGCTCTTTCTAAAGCTCTAAATGGGGCTGTTCCTGCACGTATGCGCGGTAGCTCACCCAATTCGGGTGGTCAGAATCGATATCGTATTGCTAATACTTTTGCGTCTGACATCTTTACGGGAGATATCGTTAAGGTAAGTGCAGGTACTATTCAGCCCATTGCCACGACCACTGATATTGCACAGGGTGTTTTCATGGGTTGTGAATATGTTGATCCCGTTTCCAAGCGTCCGGTATATGGTAAGTATTGGCCGGCGTCTACTTCGTCGGCTGATGCAACTCCTCATGCCTTTGTTGTTGATGATCCGTCTGCTATTTATGTTATGCAAGCTGACGCGACTGTCTCGCTTGGTGATGTGGAAAGCGCGAACTTTGCGGTTACGCTTGGTTCGGGTAGTACTTTAACTGGTCGTTCGGGCATGGGTATCAAGGTTGCTACCCGTGACACTACTATCGCTCAGATGGTTCGTGTCGTCGGTTCGTATGACATTCCGGGTAATGAGTTAGGTGATGCAAATCCGAAGGTTTTAGTTCGGATCGTTCAGCACATTGACGCTTATCTCTCGGTTAACTAAGGGAAGTAGGAAAAATGGCTATTAATCGCTCAAATATTTCCAAACAGCTTCTTCCCGGCCTTAATGCTATTTTTGGCATTGAGTACAACTCGATTGAAGATGAGCATGCTCCTCTTTATGAGACGGAAAACTCTGATCGGGCGTTTGAAGAAGAAGTCTTGATGACTGCTTTCGGTGAAGCTCCTGTGAAGGCCGAAGGTGCGGCTGTTGAATATGATACGGCTCAGGAAAGCTGGACTTCGCGGTATACGCATGAGACGATTGCTCTTGCGTTTGCTGTCACTGAAGAAGCTATGGAAGACAACCTGTACGACACGTTTGCTAAAATTCGTGCTCGTGCGCTTGCTCGTGCTATGGCTTCTACCAAGCAGGTTAAAGCGGCGAATGTGTTTAACAACGGATTCGATGCTAATTATGCTGGTGGTGACGGTGTTGCGTTGTTCTCGGATTCTCATCCAACCGTTGGCGGCTCCAGTCAGGACAATAACCTGACGGGTGCTGATCTTTCGGAAGCTTCGCTTGAAACGGCAGTTATCACGATTCAGAAGCTGAAAGACGACCGTGATATTCTTATTGGTGCTATGCCGCGTTCGCTGCATGTTCCGCCGGACCTTCAGTTCACGGCAGAGAAAGTTCTCTACTCTGATCTGAGCACTCGGACGGCTACGCACGGCTCGGATGGTATCACGAATCGAAACGACGTTAACGCGGTTCGTTCGATGGGTGTGATGCCGGATGGTTGCTTTGTTAACCATCGCTTCACTGATACGAATGCTTGGTTTGTTAAAACTGACGTTCCGAATGGCACGAAAATGTTTACTCGTGCTCCGCTGGCTACGAAAATGGAACCGGATTTCGATACCGGAAACCTTCGCTTCAAAGCTCGTGAACGGTACAGCTTCGGCTGGTCAGATTGGCGTAACTGGGTTGGTAACGCAGGTTCTTCCTGATAACTGACAAGTAGTTTAGTATTAGAGGGGAGCGTTAGCTTTTGTTGGCGCTCCCTTTTTACTATAAAGTAAAGTAAAGGAAAAATTATGTCTACTAATGTTACTGCTATTTATGTGTACTCAACTACACACGTCTCTGTTGCAACGAGTGTTTATGCTACAATAGTAGTAGGTTAAAATAATGCCTTTAGCAAAAGGTAAGTCTAAAAAGAAGGTATCCAAAAACATACGTAAACTTAGAAAAGAGGGCCGTCCTCAAAAACAGGCGGTAGCTATTGCTTTGAGTACTGCAGGTAAATCTAAAAAGAAACCAGCTAAGAAAAAGCCAGTAGTTAAAAAAGCTACAGGTGGAGCAACTAAAAAACCAAAGTCGCGTGTAAACGAAGCTGGTAATTATACGAAACCAGAAATGCGAAAGCGCATGTTTAATGCTATCAAGGCTGGTGGAAAGGGCGGAAAGCCGGGACAGTGGAGTGCTCGGAAAGCTCAAATGCTAGCGAAACGTTACAAAGAAGCTGGAGGAGGCTACAAATCATGAAATGCGAATGTAAATTTTGCCTTGTGCATTTAGTTATTCGTATTTGCAAATGTATTATTGCACGTTGCAAAGCAGTGATTAAAGCTATTACTGGAAAATAAAGTGGCTAAAAAAAAGTCACAGCGCAGTCTAACTGCTTGGACAAAACAGAAATGGCGTACCAAGTCTGGTAAACCTTCTACTCAAGGTCCAAAAGCTACAGGTGAAAGATACTTACCAGAAAAAGCAATCAAATCTCTTAATAGCAAAGAATACGCTGCTACAACTCGTGCAAAGCGTAAAGCTACTAAGAAGGGAAAACAAGTTTCTAAGCAGCCTAAGAAAATTGCAAAGAAGGTAAGAAAATATAGAAAGGTTAAATGATGGCTGTAAAAAAACGTACCGGCAAAGGCATGAAGGGCATGAGCATCAAGAGTGGCGATAAACGTCCCACTAAGTCTGGTGCAGGAATGACCAAGAAAGGTGTTGCTAAGTATCGTAGACAGAATCCCGGTTCTAAACTTAAAACAGCCGTAACTGAAAAGAAACCTTCTAAAGCACGTTCAGCAAGGCGTAAGTCTTATTGTGCAAGATCAGCAGGACAAATGAAAAAGTTTCCTAAAGCTGCTAAAAATCCTAATAGTCGTTTACGTCAAGCACGTAAGCGTTGGAGATGTTAACATGTCGGTTTCTACTACAACAGACTTTAATCTTGATATAGATGAGATTATTCAAGATGCCTTTGAGCATTTAGGAGGTCCGGCTAACACAGGTCAGGATAGCAGAACTGCTCGTCGCTCTTTAAATCTTTTACTTACTGATTGGTCTAATCGCGGCATTCTTCTTTGGAAGACAGGTTTTACAAATCAAACTATGACTGATGGTACTGCTAGCTATTCTTTAGCAGAAGATGTAGTAGCAGTTACTGAAGCAATCATTCGAAGAGATAATCAAGACATAGAAATGGATCGTATTTCTATGGAAGAGTATCTCAAAATTCCTGATAAAACAACGACAGGTCGTCCCATACAGTTTGCTACTCATCGTCAGCGAGACAATGTTGATATTTATGTGTGGCCTACTCCTGAGAACAGTACAGATATTGTTCGTATGTGGACGGTTAATCGTACAAATGACTTTAATAATTCTTCAGATAATGCGGACGTTCCTTATCGTTTTCTTCCTTGCTTGGTAAGTGGTCTTGCTTATTACCTTTCTTTGAAGCGTCCCGGTATCAGTGCTCAACGCAGCCAGATACTTAAAAATCATTATGAAGAACAACTTTTACAAGCAATGGAAGAAGATAGAGAGCGTGTTTCTTTTAGAGCCGTTCCACGTTTAAGGACGATTTAAATGCCGAAAGCTTGGTTTATATGTGACCGTAGTGGTTTTCGTTTTCCTTACGAACAGCGTATAATTGAATCTACTGGATTTGTTGTTGGACCGACTGAGTCTGACGGAGCGTATGACTTAAAGAGCCATCCTCAAAACAAGTCTCCAGTTATTAGAAAAGAAATAATTTTAAAGGATGCACGTCCTGATACTGTCATGGCTACAACTAGCACAACCTCAGATGCTACTTGGACGCCTGACGATACTGTAATTTTGAATCCCTAACGGAGTTAATAAAAATGGCTATTACGTCTGGTATTAATATTGTTTTTAAAAAAGATGTGATGCTGGAACAGCACAATCTTCCTTCGGACACTCTTCGCATTGCTCTTGTGTCTGCGAGTGGAAGTGCTTCAAATGGTGGTCCCGATACGATTGCCAGCATCAGTGGTGAAATTTCTGGAACAGCGGGTGGAACTGGAGACAGTGGTTATATTACTGGCGGTCTTACCGTTACCGATGTCACTGTTTCAAATGTAAGCTCATCTGGTGTTGTAGACTTTTCTGATGTCAGCTTTACAAGTGTTACTTTTACTGCTCGTGGCGCTATTCTTTACAATGAAACAAATAGTAACAAAGTTATTGCGGTCTACGATTTTGGTGGAGATAAAACAGTCACCAATGGTACATTCCAGCTAACTATTCCTTCTGCTACAAGTGCAGCGGCTATTGTTCGCCTTAACTAATTATTAAGGATTAATTGTTATGGCTCTTGTTTTAAAAGATAGAGTAAAAGAAACTACGACTACCACTGGAACCGGAACTCTAACTTTAGCGGGAGCCGTTGCGGGTTTTCAATCTTTTTCTGCTATCGGAAATGCAAATACTACTTACTATGCGGCTGTTCATCAAAATGCTGGAACGCCTGAGTGGGAAGTAGGTATTGGAACTTATACAGCTAGTGGAACTACATTAGCTCGTACTACCGTTTTACAATCATCTAATGGTGGATCAGCAGTTGATTTTTCTGCTGGTACTAAAGATGTTTTTGTTACTTATCCTTCTGATAAAGCTGTTGCAGTTAGTGGTTCTCCTAACTTTGCAACAGTTTCAGCAACAAGTTTAAATGCAGGTACGTTAACTGTTGATGGCGAAAATGTGGCTACTTCTTCAACGGTAGCTACGCTTTCTGCAACAATGGCAACAAGTATTGGTAATCATCTTCCTCTTTCTGGTGGAACTCTTACAGGAATAGTTAGTGGTACTGATATTTATGTAAGTGCTGTTGCTATTGGAGTAGACAGCCTTTTAGGAAAAGAACTTCATATAGGTAAAGCTGCTGTAGCAGATGTTGTTAGTCTCACAGATGGAACTAGTATTGCAGTAAGCTTTAATGATGGACAAAACTTTGCTGTACAGCTTGCAGGTAACAGAACGTTAGAAAGCCCGACTAATTGTGTTGCTGGACAAGTAGGTAGTATTTTTATTATTCAAGACGGAACAGGCAGTAGAACACTGTCTTATGGAGGTAACTGGAAATTTGTTGGAGGAACTGCTCCTACATTAAGTACAGGTGCTTCTGCAGTTGATAGAATTGATTACATTGCATATACTTCAACTGCTGTTCAAGCCGTTGCTAGTTTGGATGTGAAATAAAATGGTATTTAATAACAATCTTCTTTTGGGTGCTTCTGGTGTAACTGCTGGATATGAAATTGAACAGTCAATTCGGTTCAATAACGGGGATGACCCTTATCTTTTACGCACAGTGGGTACGCCAACAAGCACAAAGAAATTTACATTTAGCACATGGATAAAGCCCACCACGTTCTATAACGACACTTCTGCAAGGTCTCTTTTTTCCTCTGCTACGCCGGGTGATACATCAGTCTCTAGAGATATTTTCAGGTGGTCAAATGACGTTTTATATCTGGCTATCTACACCGGCTCGTGGTACGAGCTCAAAACCAATCAAGTTTTCCGTGATCCTGCAAGCTGGTATCACATTGTTCTTTCAATGGATACGACTCAATCGACAGAAAGTAACAGAACTAAACTTTATGTAAACGGATCACAAGTTTCAGATTTTGCGACTGAAACTTACGTTGCTCAAGACACGGCGGTTGCTACTCTTACTAGTGGTAAGACACAGGCAATCGGCGCATATGCGTTTAATGCAACTTCTTCACCGGTATGCATTGATGGGTATATGGCTGAAATACATTTCATTGATGGTCAGCAACTTGCTCCAACTGATTTTGGAGAAAATAATAGTAATACAGGTCAATGGATTCCAAAGAAGTATGGAGGGTCTTACGGAAATCAAGGATTTTACATAAAAGGCGAAGATAGTTCTGACCTTGGTAATGACAGTAGTGGCAACGGCAACGACTTTACCAGCAGTGGCCTAGCTGCAAACGATCAGGTTACGGATAGCCCGACTAATAACCAATCGACCTTGAACCCTCTTTGGGCCGGTGCAGGGCTTTCGGATGGCAGTCTCGTAGCAACGGCAACGGGCAACAGTTACCAATGGGCGGTGTCTACGTTCGCCGTAGACGATGGCGGCAAGCACGTTTGCGAGTTTCAAAAATCGTCAGGCACATTTGGCTATATCGGTCTGTATCAACTCGGAAATCATACCGCGACGACGGGAAATAACTACGGTTATTTTTATAACCTTGGAACCGGAGAGATTGTCAAAAATGGCAGTCTGGTCACGGACCTTGGAACAGGCGCAGCCAACTCACTCATGCGGTTGGAATACGATAGCGCGACCGACACGCTGGAATTTTTTGATGACGGTTCCAGCATCCACAGTGCGACGACTGGTTTAAGTGGACATAATTCGCTTCACTTTGGTTGTGCACCTTATGCCTCCGGCACCATAATTACTGCTACTTTTTCGCCACTTAGCGGTACGCCAACAACAGACTTTAAGGAATTGACTGCCGCCAACCTATCTAACCCAACCATTGCCGATCCGTCAAAGTATTTTCAGACAACCTTGTATTCAGGAAACTCTTCTACTCAAGAAATAAATCAATCAGGTAATTCGACTTTTACACCGGGATGGGTGTGGATCAAACCAAGAAACGGTACAGGTTACTCACATCAATTATTTGACCAAGTTCGTGGTGCTACAAAACGAATGCAGTCAGACGCAGCAAGTGCAGAAGATACAAATGCTACCACTCTAACAAGCTTCGACTCCGATGGTTTTTCATTGGGCAGTCATGTAAGCGTAAATGAAACTGGTAAAAATATGGTCGCATGGCAATGGAAAGCTAACGGCAGCGGCAGCAGCAATACTGATGGCAGCATCAACAGCACGGTTTCGGCTAATATTACATCAGGCTTCTCTATTGTTTCCTACAGTGGGAATGAGACCTCTGGCGCAACAGTGGGTCACGGGCTTGGCGCTGATGTAAAAATGATCATATTGAAAGACCGGGGTGTCGCAGAAAGCTGGGTCGTTTTTCATGAAGCGATGGGACCAACGAAATTTGTGTATTTGAACGACACCATGGCTGCTTTTACGGCCAGTAACCGTTGGAATGATACATCACCAACAAGTAGTGTCTTTACTCTTGGTGATGAAACACAAGTTAATGGCTCTGGTAGAAACTACATTGCTTACTGTTTTGCAGAAGTAGAGGGATTCAGCAAGTTTGGAAGCTACGAAGGTAATGGCTCTACGGATGGTCCTTTTGTCTACACTGGTTTCAAGCCTAGATGGGTGATGATTAAACGATATGACTCTACAGAAAGTTGGCCCATTCTCGACACGGCACGGGGCAGTGGCAATTTCGGTTCAGATGCCGGAACAGGTGGAAATAATCCAACAGCAGGTAATGATCTAAACGCTGTTTTGGTTGCTAGCACAAATCACGCCGAAGAGGATAATCCCACTGGTAGCCGTAGGGCGTCATATCTTTCAAATGGTTTTAAGGTAAGAACTACAAATACAGCAATGAATGCTAGTGGTGGTGATTATCTTTATATGGCCTTTGCCGAGTCCCCTTTTAAAACAGCAACCGCCCGATAGGAGGCATACATGACATCAATTTTCAAATGCCACGGGCAGAACATCCGGCCCGGTAAGGCGTGGACCGACGGGAATGGCATTCAGCATCCCGCAAACTGGCACGTCTGGTCGGCGGAAGAAAAAGCCGAACGCGGCATTACTGAAATAGTGCAACAGCCTTCACCGGACAGCCGTCTATATCACTGGGGATATAATGATGACGGCACGATTACAAGCACGGCTAAGTCGCTGGACGATGTTAATGCAGTTGACGAAAACGGCGATCCGATTGTAGAGGACGGCGAACAGGTTGTTACACCGGGCGTCAAATCAAACCTGATTGCAGAAGTCAAAGCGCAGCAAGGCGCACTGTTGTCCCAAACTGACTGGGCTGTGATCCGCAACGCTGACACTGGTACAGCGGTTCCTGACAACATTGCAACCTACCGTGCTGCTATCCGGTCCAAAGCCACAGAGATGGAAACGGCTATTGATAATGCCGCTGACACAGACGCTATAGCTGATTTATTTGTAACGTATACGACCAATGAAGACGGTAGTGTAACTAAGTCTGGTGTTCTATACGATTGGCCTGAACTAGGAAACTAAAATGGTTTTTGGCAACAGCGCCTTTGCTGAAACAGCTTTTGCTGAGAATATCGGTGTACCTGATCATACGGTAGCCATTACAGGCGTTAATGCTATTTTCCTGACAGGAACTGTTTCACCTACTATTAATTTAACATTTAATGTTATAGGTGTAGGATACACAGCAAATACAGGAACACTAACTCTTTCAGGCAATGCTGTTGTTAATGTAACAGGACAATCATCATTTTTTAATTCTGGTAATATTGTTGCTATACCATTTATAGAAGCCGCTCTTACTGGTGTTAATGCTACTTTTAATACTGGAACAATTACAAATACTATTACTACTAATGTAAATGTTAGTGGTTCAGGCTTTATAGCTAATACTGGAGAACTTAGAGCTTCAGGCGGTGGTGTTGCTGTTTTAACTGGTGTAGCTGCTGAGTGGAATGACGGTTCTTTTGGTTTAGAAATTTTAACTCCAGTAAGTATAGCAGGAGCTAGTGCTATATTTAATGTAGGAGACTATTCAGTAACCGGTGACGCAAACGTAAGTGTTACAGGACTGAGTGCAAGATTTGATCAAGCTACTGGACTAGTTTGGTACAGTGTTCCTGAAAACGATACGCTGGAAGCTTGGACAACGGTCACAACGCTTTTATAGGAAATTATAATGTCTTTAACTTACTCAACTCTTCAAAGTCAAATAAAAGACATTTTGGAAAATGATGGCTCAGAATTTTCTGATGCTGTTCCATCTTTTATTGATCGTGGAGAATGGCGTCTTTTTCGTGAAATTGATTCACTAGGTTTAAATAGATACGCTGCTTCTAACTTTAATATTGGCGATCCTTTTTTAAGTAAACCAGTAGAGACTGCTATTATTCGTAGTATTAACTACAAAACTGCAGAAGGAAATCGTATTCAACTTCTGCAAGCAACTAATGAATACATTACAGATTACTGGCCTGTACGTACTTCTGTAGGATCACCACGTTATTATTCTAACTTTGGATATGATAGAATACTAGTAGCTCCTACTCCTTCTTCAACCAGCAACGTTGAAATGGAGTACATTGTTAAACCAGTTTCATTAGCTGACAATAATCAGACAAATTACTTTACTGATTATGCCTCTAATGCTTTGCTGTACGCTTGTTTGATTGAAGGCTGCTATTACATGAAGAATCCTTCTGCAGTAGCCTACTGGGAAAAAAGATATACTGAAGAAGTTGCTGCTCTAAATAATGAAGCAAGACGCACTCGCCGTGATGATATGATTGTGGCAGCTAATCCTTCTGGCGGCGAAGATAATTTAATTAGTGGGACTTGATATAAATGTCTAGTACTTACACAACAAACCTACGTTTAGAAAAACAGGGATCAGGTGATAACGCTGGTAGCTGGGGTAATCGTTTAAATGATAATGTTATCGATCTTGTAGACCAAGCTGTAGGCGCTTATACATCAATAACGCTAACTGACGCTAGTCATACTCTGACTACTAATAACGGTGCTAGTGATGAAGCTCGTTCTGCTGCTCTCTATCTTCACGGTACTTTGACCTCTAGCGTTGATGTTAATGTTCCAGACAATATTGAAAAAGTTTATATTGTTCGAAACAATACATCAGGTAGCTTTGATGTAACTATTAAAAGTACATCAGAGACAAATGGCTTTGTTGCTCCACAGGGAACAACCTGTGTTATCTTTACTGATGGTGTCAGTGTTAACCCTGTAACTACTCCTGTAAATCAAACGACAGGACAACCTGCAACTCTTTCTGCTACTACTATTAATGTTCCTACTATTACCAGTGCTGCTATTAGTGGTTCTACAATTAATAATACTGCTATCACAGGTGGTTCAGTTTCAGGAACGTCTATTGTTGCTACAAATATAACTGCAAAATCAACAGTTACTTTTGAGTCTGTTGTCTCTGTTAGTGGCGCAGCTATAGCCAAGTTTGTTACTGCCAGTGTTAGCGGTGATCATCAGATTAACCTGCGTCAAAGTAATAACTTTTTTGTTTATACAAAAGGCGATGTTTCAATTCAAACTCCTTTAAATATAACTCAAGGACAGTCTGGAATAATTTACGTAATTCAAGATTCAGTTGGTTCAAATGATATTTCTTTTTCAGATGTTTGGAATTTTTCAGGAGGTGCTTCTATATCTCTCACACAATTAGCTAGTGCAGTAGATGGACTATCTTACTTTGTAAGAGGAGTTTCTGCTATTGATGTTGCTGCTCTAAAAGATTTAAAGTAAATAAATAAAAATGTCTACTGACTCTAGAACAGTTAAATACGAGTTTCGTCCCGGTATTACCCGTGAAACCACTCCTTATGCTGCAGAAGGTGGTTGGTTTGACGGTAATCGTGTTCGTTTCAGAGACGGTAAACCACAGAATATTAGAGGCTGGCAAAAAAGAAATGTTAGCACCTTTATAGGAACTGCTCGTCAAATAACAACTTGGTCAAGCTTAGACTCAACTAAATATGCAGCAATAGGTACTAATCATAAAGTTTACTTAGAAACTGGTGGTAGTTTTTATGACATTACTCCTATTGTAAGCATTGTTTCTGTAAGTGCTTGTTTTAATACAAGTGTGGGAAGTTTTGATGTTATTGTTAGTTTAACAGCGCATAACATTCAACAAGATAGTTATATTGAAATTGAAAATGCTACTACGGTTGGTGGTAATGTTTATTTTGACGGTGACTATCAAGTAAGTGTTGTAGATAATAATTCTTTTGAAATTACATATGTTTCAGCAGCAGCAGCAACATCTGTTAATGCAGGAAATGCTACAATTAATTACAGACTTCCTTCTGGTGAATTAAATGCAACTGGTGGTTCGGGTTATAATGCTGGAACATATAATGGTCTTGTTGCTGGTGCAAGTGTTCGTGCTTGGAACGTTCCAGCTACTTCAACAAATGTTGAATTTGATATTCGCAAATGGACATTTTCACCTTTTGGTGAAGACCTTCTTATCAATCCTTATCCTGAAGGCAGAATATATAGATGGGATGAAAGCAACGGAACAGGTACAGAAGCTGTTATCGTCAGCGCCGCACCCACCGTTACCAATGGAGTTATTGTAAGTCCAATCGACAGGCATGTGCTTGCTCTTGGTTCTACCGATCAGACAGGTGAGTTTGATCCTCTTTTGGTTCGTTGGTCTGCACAAGAAAACTATGATGATTGGACACCCTCAGTAGGAAATACTTCTGGTGATGTGCGACTAGCTAGTGGTTCTGAAATTCGTTGCGCTATTAATTATAGTAATCAGACATTAGTTTGGACTGATAAGTCTCTTCATGGAATGCAGTTTGTAGGTTCTCCTCTTGTCTTTGCCAGCACACAGCTTGGAGATAACTGTGGAATTATTTCAAGAACAGCGGCAGCAGAGATAGATGGCAGAGCTTTTTGGATGGGAGAAGGCAACTTCTTTATGTATGCTGGTCAGGTAAATGTCTTACCATGTACCGTTCGCTCATTTATATTTGATGATTTTAACTTTGATCAAAAAGAAAAAGTATATGCTGGTGTAAACTCTGAGTTTGAAGAAGTTACTTGGTTATATCCTTCTGCTGCGTCTAAAGAGTGTAATAAGTATGTTTCGTTTAGTCCTTCTCAAAACTACTGGACTTATGGTGATGCTATCTGGACAGTGTGGGAAGACTCAAACGTATTTGAGAATGTATTAACAGCGGGTGTTTCTGTTTCAATAGGAGAAACTCCTCCTAATTATGCTTATCTTTATAATAACGAACCTAACGGCGTATATACCGCAGATGGTGCTCTGTTAACCTCATTCGTTGAAAGCGGCGAATTTGATATCGGTGATGGAGACGATATAATGTATATAGACAGAATTATTCCTGACTTCATTGTTTCTGTTGGTACTTTGGATGTAAGTCTAATTACTAAATCACATCCTAGCTCAGAAGAAATAACGAAGGGACCGTTTGTTGTAAACAACACTACTACTCAGCTAAGGCCGAGAGCACGGGGGCGTACAGCTAAACTAAAAATAGCTACGTCTACGGCTCAAACGCAATGGAAATTTGGAACAGTCAGAATGGATATGATGGCTGATGGTAAGAGATAAATATGGCTCAGTTTCCTAACTTTCCCAGATTTCCATATAACTTTGATACTGTAGTTTCAGAAACTCTTTATCGAATTATAGGTCAGTGGGCAACTGCTCTGATAGAAACAAACAATCAAGCTGACATTCGTTTACAGCAGCGTAAAGTAGAAAAAGACGATGATGGAAGTATTGAAATACCCGGAAGAATAAACGTAGCAGACACTGGATCAGCGGTTACAGCTAAAGCTGGTGATATTAGATTTAATTCTTCTACAAATAAATTTCAGGGTTATAACGGAACAACTTGGCAGGATTTTCACTAATGGTTGGATTTAACATGAACATGGGAAACGCCGGTCTTCAAGTAGGTTTAGAAGGTGTTTCTGGAAGAATGCCTACTGGAAGAGCACCCACCGGAGGAGTGCCGAATATATCATCTATAAGCCCAGAGCAACGCACACGTATTATGGAAATGCTTGCAAAGATACGTGGCATTCAAATGGCTGAAGGAGGCGCTGCTGGTTTTCCTGATTTAAATAAAGATGGAAAAATTAGTTACGCTGATGTTCTCAGAGGACGCGGTGTAGAAATGGCTGGCGGCGGAATTGCTGATATTCCTCTTCATTATAGAAGGGGTGGTATTCTTGGAATGTTGGGACGCATAGCTGGTACAGTTCTTCTTACTCCTTTTCTTGGTCCTGTAGGAGCTTCCGCTGCTTCTAGCGCGGCTGTAGGTGTTCTTGAAGGCAAAGAGCCAGATGAGATACTTGGAGACGCTGCTATGTCTGCATTGTTCTCTTATGGCGCTGGAAAGATATTTGGTGGTGCAGATGGTATTGCATCAGACATTGTAGGAGATACAACGTTAGGAGAAACTGTAGGAGAGTTTGGAGGAGAAGAAGCTGCTTCAAGCTTAACAGGTACAAACATAACAAAAGCTGGCGAAGGTTTTTTTACGTCTCCTGAATACGCAGGAATAAGCGATCTTCCGCCTGTTCAAGGAGATGTAGGTGCTGATACTGCGTCGATAGTAGAGCCTACTTATCTACAGAAGTTAGGCGCAACTCCTATGTCAAATATTGCAATGCAAGCGGCAGGTGAAGGTATTAAGTATGCTCTTACACCACCCGAACCAGAACCTTTCTCTATGGAAGAAGAAGACCCGTACACTATTTCTCCTGCGGCACCGATGCAAAGGCGGCTAGCGCCAATAGGAAGCCGTACTTTCTTTAATCCTTATTCCTTACAACCCCAGCCGGTAATGGCTGAAGGCGGTCCTGCAAAGCTAAATGAAAATGATTTTGTTATTACTGCTGATGTTGTGTCTGACATTGGAGATGGTGATACGACTGCAGGAGCAAAGCGTCTTGCAAATGAACTTGGAATGAGTGCTGGTGGAGCCAACTATCAAAAAGGAAATGTAATTAACAGTGGTTTGCAGGGATTAGTTGGCGGTCCCGGTTCTGGACTTGATGATAAAGTTCAGGCTACAATAGGAGGACGACAAGCGGCACGGCTATCTCGTGGAGAGTTTGTTATTCCCCGTAATAAAGTTGCTGAAATAGGTGGCGGAAATATTACGAAGGGACACGAAAAACTTTATAATCTTATGAAGAATGTTCGTGAAGACAAGAACGGAACTCCACAACAGCCGGGGCCGCTGAGTAGGACGCTTTCTTCTATGATGGGATAAAATGCACAAAATAGTTAAGCTCGGTGCTGATATACTAAACTATAATCCAGTATTAGAAACAGATGAAGTAGACAAATTATTAGATAAAGTTATTCCTTATACTGGTGGAAGATATAATAAAGAGGACATAAAAGAAGCTTTACATGCAGATCAGATGCAGCTTTGGTTAGCGTTTGATGCGGTAAATGAAAAGATAGATGGATTAGTAGTTTCTCACTTTTGTAACTATCCACGTAAAAAAGTTCTTACTCTTCTTTTATGTTCAGGAAAGAATTTAGATAGTTGGTACGATCCAATGTTAGCTGATTTAGAAAAGTTTGCGGTTCTCAATAAATGTTCTTCTATTGAAACTGGTGGACGAAAAGGTTGGATTAAAAGAATGAAAAAAGATAATTATCATCAAAAGTTTTATTTGGTAGAGAAAGAGGTTTGTCATGGGTAAAGGGTCACCGCCGCCCCCGGCACCAACACAAACTCAGGTAGTTAGAAGCGAGATTCCTGATTTCTTCAGACCGTTTCTTGAGGACATCTTTCGACGTTCTTCGGCTATCTCTAAAGAAGCCTATATTACGCCACCAGAGAGAGGGCGTCTTCAGGAAGTAGGAGAACAAACTCTTGCTCCTGTTGATCCTGCCCAGCAAACAGCTTTAGATCGTTTAAAATCAACGGAGATGGCTGAGACAGGTATGGATGCTATTCGTGGTGGGCAGGGGCTTTCTCTTACAGGTAGCGATATAGCGACTGCTGGTGCTCAGAGAATAGGCGGTGAAGAACTAAGAGAGGCGATGAATCCGTTTCAGCAAGCTGTTACGGATATTGCTATACGAGAGGAACTGCGACGAGCAGAGCCGCAAAGACAGGCGATTCAGGCACAGGCGGCAAGGTCTGGTGCTTTTGGTGGCTCGCGTGGTGCTCTTCTTGAAGCAGAGTTTGAACGTAATCTTGGACAGCGCCTTGCTGACATTCAAACTACTGGAGGGGCTACGGCATTTGATCGTGCTACTCAGCGTCTTGAGCAAGAGCGTCAAAGGCAGATAGGTGCAGGTCAGGCTGTCTCTGATATAGGTGGACAGCTTGCAGGTCTTGGAGTACATGAGGCAGGTATTCTTTCTGCTGGTGTTGGTCGTCAGCTAGCCGCTGGTGAAGCGCAGCGTGGTCTGCAGACGGAAGCTATTGGTCGCGGTCTTGAAGAGTTTCAGCGTGAAGTTGATTATCCAAAACAACAGATTGGTTTTTATTCTGGTATTCTTCGTGGCTACCAGCCGCCTATGAACACATATAAAACAACAGCCGCTCCTTTTAGTGCCACTCAACAGATGCTTGGACAGGCTGCAGCGGCAGGTGCTCTTGGTAAAGGCTTCGGCTTGTTTAATGATGGCGGCATCGTAGGTCTTGCCTTTGGCGGTGCTCCGTCTCAGCAATACACAGAAAGTGTGGGAGACGATAAAGGACTAAGCAGCATGGTTGGTAATCCTGTTGCTTCGTATGCTCCCGGCGGAATTACACAAATTCATTCTGGACCTGACTTTAAAGTATTCTCTCAAAATTATCTGTACAGTTTAGCTGGCAGAGCTACACCAAATGATCCAAATACTTCAGCACTTATAAAAGAGTTTCAGAGAAGGCGTCTTCCCGTACCTCCTGCATTGGTCAAGAGCATGGCACAAGCACGAGCCAATGCTGGTCTTGGTAGTCCTCCTCCTGTGATTCCAGCGCCTACTGGTGTTTCTAAAAATACAACGAAACCTGATAGAAATATTCTTGGAGAGATTAAAGAAGGTTTTACTTCTAGTCTTGAAAGGATAGGTTCAGGATTTAATAATCCATTCGATGCAGAACTTTTTGCTAATATTAAGGCCGGTAAAGAGAAACAAGCAGCCTTTCAAGCAGAAGTCGAAAGAAGGCAAAGAGATTTAGGTGAAAGTGTTACTGAGTCTAGGAAAAAAGCTGCAGAATTAATTTATGGAAAAGGTGTTGGAGAGGTAGTTGGTTCAGGTCTTCCAACTTATGTTGCAAAAGGAACTGTAAAAGGCAGAGGTGCAATAGCTGCTGCTGAACAAGCTCAAGCAGCTAAAGTTGATAAAATAATAGAAACAGAAACTAAACGTTTGATTGAAGCGGGACTTGATCCAGATAAAGCAAAAGAAAGAGCATCGGCTATAGCTAAAGTAGATGTTAGTGCTTTGTCAGAAAAAGAGAGAGCAGCGGCTGTTGCTAAAGCTGTAGAAGATGGAATACTACAAGAAAAAGGTGCTGCAAGAAGTAAGGCTTTGAAAGACCAAGGATTAGGTTATGGTTCTTTTGGAGTTGGTCGTATAATGCCTCCCTCCGAAGACCGTCCTAAAACAGCAGAAGAAGCTGTTGAAGCTTTTGCACTAGACGCTGATCCTCTTTCTGAAATGGAACAAGATATAGAAGAAGCTAAACCTACTGCCGCTGATGCTCCTCCCGCTGCTGCTGCAGAACCTAAGAAAGCAGAAGACCTTACTGATTGGTTTGGTCTGGCTTCTGCTGCGTTGGCTGCTAGCACAGGGCGTGAAGAAGGTTTGACCAACGCTGCTAAACTATTGTCTCAGGTTAAACGGCCTGAAGATATTGAGCTTGCTAGAGCAACAGCACGCTATAGAGATGTTATTGGGCAGGCCGGTCTTATTGACTCAATATCAAAATCAACTAAAAGTAAAACTGCTCAAAGACAACTTCTTTTAGATATATCTAAGTTTAGAAATGATGTTCTTACTAAAGATAGAGAACTAGCTATTAAATCTTATGAGAAAATGCCAGACATGGCAAAACAGCTTCTGCTAAAAGATTTGTTTGGTGAAGATGCAGATGTTAAAAACCTTTCTCCAGAAGCTATAATTGATGCACAGAAATCAGCATATGCTCGATTCAGAACAACGGGTGGAGCAGCGGCTGGCGGCGTGATGCCAGATGATCTAAAAGATAGATACGGTATAACGAGCATTCAAAGGATTTAAAGAATGCCGACACTTGTTCAGTTACAGGGGTTAGGCCAGCTAGAGATACCTGATGAGTACAATACTCAACAGGTTCAAGATGCTATTGCTTTAGCTAATCTACAAGACCCTACTTTTCAGGCTATAGATCAAGAGCTAATAGGCATTAATAATCTTTTGTCTGAAATGGAAAGAGGTGGACTTACTCCTCCTAAGTTTACTCCTGCCTCTCAAGAAGCTGCACAAGTAAGTGATCAAGATCGTACTTATCTAGGTGAGATACTTGCTGGACTACGCTCTGGCGCACAGTACGCTGTTGGCTCTGGCTTGACTGGTATTGAGCGCATTGCAGAACGTGTTGGATTGGACCCTACTGGAGATGATGACGGTTGGGTTAGTCAAGCCGGTGATGCTCTTAAACAAGGCGCTCAAGAGATAAAAGCGTCTAAAGATAAAGAAACTCTCTTTAAATTTGCCAATGCTTTTGGTTCTATTTTAGGCTTTGCTGCTCCCGCAATAATAGCGGCTCCGATTAGTGGCGGGGCTTCTCTTGGTTTTGCGGCATCTCTTGCTGCTGGTTCTGGTGCAGATGAAGCTTTTGAACGTGCTAAAGAAGCTGGTGCTAGTGATGAACAGCTTACTCAAGCTACATTGTTTGGCGCTGGTGTTGGTCTGACTGAAGTACTTGCTCCTATCAAAGCAATCAATCGTATCAAAAAGATATACGGTGGTAAGACAGAACTTACAAATACTTTAGAAAGCGCAGTTCAAAAAATAGGAACAAAGCAAGCACAGCGTGGAGACTTGGCAGCTAACTTAGGTATTTCAGATAAACCGTTTAAAGAATTTGGAGTTCGTATAGCAAAGACTGCTGGACTTGAAGGTTCTCAAGAAGCGGTAGCTGCTATAGCTCAAAATGCTATTGAAAAATATGTTTATAATCCAGATAGAGAACTTCTTGATCCTGCGATCATGGAAGAAGGTCTGTATGGTGGTGCTGCTGGTGGAACTCTTGCAGGTATCATTGAAAGCTTTGGGCTTCGTAAAGCGCGTCGTGTTCGTAAAAAGTTTGACGAGTACACAAACTCTGAAGAATATAAAAATGTACGAAAGCAAGTAGAGGCGGATGTTACAACTTTAGAACAGGCTGAAGCAGCACAAGCTCAAGCTTTAGATGAAGGTAATCAGCAACTAGCAGACCAGTATCAAGCAGTTATAAACGATGCTACTGCGCGTGTTCAGAGAGCTAATGAACTTGTAACAACGTCAGTCATGGAAAATGTCTATGGCGGTCCTGAAGTTCTAGCTTATCTGATGGATCAAAAGCTGGAAGATGGTACTCCCATGTACGATCAGAACCAGCTAAACAAGATGACAAGCTCAGAACTGTCTGAAGTTTATGAACGTCATGTAAGAAATCCAGCAACTAAATATGAACGTGATGCTCGTGATCTTCTTAGTGTTACTCAAAATCCTGACACAGGTGCAGAGTTTACCTTTGAAGAGATAGAAGCTGTTTACGACAAAGCAGGTCCGCAGGGTGTTGGTCAACTTGGTGCATTTGTTGAAGAAGCTTACGTTCAAGAAGCAGAAGGAAAAGCTTCTCGCGGTGAAGTTGCTGAACGCATTCGACTAAGGACAGGCTATCAGTTTGGTGAAGCAAATCAGAATGAAGCAGTCAATGCAGTAGAAAATGATCCTTCACTAGACGCTAATCAAAGACTGCAAGTACGTTATAATCTTTTGTCTTCTATTAGAGAGGCGCGTAAGGCGGGCATCTCTAACGCACGTATCATGAAAGCTATTCGTGAGCGTAATACTGTTTTTGCTAATGAAGCAGTAAATAATGTTAGAAAGCTAATACCCAAAGAAGAAGCTGTAAAAAAAGCAGACCCTAAAAAACAACCTGAAGCAGCACCTGAAGCAGAACCTGAAGCAGAACCTGAAGCAGAACCTGAAGCAGAACCTGAAGAAGAGGTTGTAGTAGAACCTGATGTAACAGAAGAAGTAACACCTCCTGCCACTGGAACGACTACTGAAGGTGAACCTGATGCAGCACAAGAAGTAACACCTTCTCCCACTGGAACGACTACTGATCCTAACAAGCTACCTGCTCAAGAAAAACAACCTAATGCAGCAGCACAGCAAACCATTAGAGATATCAAAAAAGACTTTGCTAGAATTGTTGGTGTGTTTGGATCAGATCAGGAAGGCGCTCAAGATTTTGAAGCTGCAATAGAAAGTTTCAGAAGACCAGACGGAAGAGTAAATGTTGCAGCATTGACAAACTCTGGTGTGTTGGTTGATGCTGATGGATCAAACTTGTTAAGCGGTTATTCAAGGGCAAGAGCTAAACCTTACGCCAAAGAATTTAAAAACTTTCTAGATGCATATGCAAAAGGAGAAGTTGGTCAGTATCTTGGAGATGGTAACATTAAAGATGTAACGTCTTTTGAGAATGTTATGATTACAGATCAAAAGACGGCTACAGATGGCGTTGTCGATAGTGCTGCTATACAAAACTTAAAGAACGCTATTCTTAGAATGGTAGGACCAATAAGAGCGGATCGTGCAGAAGAGATAGCTATCTACATAGGTCAAGAAGCTAATAAGTATCTAGCTAGAAATACTTTAGGCGCTGCTACTATTAGATTTGATAAAGAAGGTGAACAGCCTTTTGTAAAAACTCCATATGGTTATGTAGAAGTTGGTGGAGATTATGATGGTCGTCAAGGTGTTCCAACAAGAATAGCTATTCAGACAACAAGTCTTCCCACCAGCGAACACGGTTTTCCTGAAAGCTTTAATGATTATTCAAGGCTTCTTGGTGTTACTTATCATGAAGCGTTTCATGCTGGTAAGCGTTTAGTTCTTACTCAGGATGATCAGGCGTTGCTCGACAGAGTTATCACGCCTGAGTTTGCTATCAGAAATGGAGTATCAAAAGAGTGGTTTGACGCTTATTCTCCAGAGCATCGTTTGGAAGAGGCACAGGCTCAAATCTTTTCTCTGTGGGCAGCGGGTGTTCCAATCAAAGGAATGCAAGCTCCGGTTAGACGGCGGCTAAAAACACTTAAAGATTTCTTTGATGCAGTGTCTAGCTGGGCGCGGGGCGAAGGCTTTATTAAGAAGATAGTTGACCTAGATGCTACATCAGAGATTGAACAGGTTAAAAAACTCTTTGAAGACTTTGATAGTGGTGAGCTAGCAAGACAAGCAGGACGTTTGGATGATCAGGCTCTGAAAAAGTACGCAGGTATAAATGCTGCGCCTAACTATGAAGCACTGGTAGGTGCTCCTATCAAGAGAACTCCGGGCTTTGGTGGCGTTGCTAATCCATTTAAAGATGGGTTCTTTAACAACTCCTTGCGTGATCTTGGTTTCATGGGTCGTCTTATTTCTCATCCCTCTGATCTAGCGCAGAAGAATCCACTGTTTCGTGCTTTCTATAACACGCTTCAGAAACGTGTACAGATACGTAACATTATTAAAGGTGCATCAGTTAAGATAGGTGCAGAACCTTTACGTGCTCTTAATCGTGATCAACGACAGCTAACGTCTGTAATGATTCAGCTTGCTAATAATGGTGAAGTTGAGCCAACGATAGACATTGAAAATGGAACTGTTGAAGTTTCTATACCACAAACAAGATATGATGGAATAGAAGCTGAATACGGAACAGAAGATAGATTTTTGTCTATGCTTGGCGTTGATCCATCAACAGTTTCAATACAGAAAAGAGAAGAAGGAGTTACGTTTACCCTGTCAGGTCAGCCTGAAGTTGCTAATGCTGTAGCTGGTGTACGTTCTACTAGTAATTTTCTTAGTAATAATTTGTTTACCTCCATTCTTCACTCTTTCATAAACGGCAGAGAACTGAAAGAGTCTGGTCTTGCTGACATCATTCGAACTGTAGATGATGCTGGACAACCCGCTGATTACAACAATGTAATTGCTGATCTTCGCAAGTTTTTAGATGTAGATAATAATCCATTCTTAGAAAGAGTTAAAGAAGACGACGGAAGTTCTTATATTAGAATAAAAGATAGTTTTAAAAACGCAACGATAGAAGAAAAGAAAGCAGCATTTCCGGGGCTAAAAGAAGAGTATTTAGCTAAACCTGAAAAATTTGAAAAATTAAATGATGCTATTCAACTTGTTCAAGAGCTATTAGCAAGCAGAAAAGACGGTTATTTTCCTAACTATCGTTATGGCGATACTGGTATCATAGTAAGAAATAAAGACGGTGATGTTGTATACTTTGAAACTGTTTCTTCTACTTTCTTAGATCGCTTTGGCTCAAGAAAAAAGGAAAGGCTGAACGAAATTCGTTTAGAACTACAGGCTCAGTATCCGGGCATGACTGTAAGTGATCCATTTAAAATTGAATACGATAAAAATAAGAAAACATTTAGAGGACTTAAACCAGAAGAACAGGCTGCACTGCTTGAGTCCTTAAACATTCTTGAAGAAATAGCTTTGAGAAAAGCAGGAACTACTTCAGACGATGCTAGTACGCTTATAGATGAAATTGCTAATGGTCTTTTTAAAAAGCGTATTAATAGATTGATACAGCCACGGCAGAATATTCCGGGTTACATCAATTCAAGAAATAACGATGGTGCCTATCTTCTTGATTCTTTTGTTAGGTCTATCGATACTACAGCAAACACTGCCTCTTCTTTGTTTACAGAGCCTGAACTTTTTGGAAGCTTGACTGATCTAGAAGCTGCTAGAGGTACTCAACCTAAGTATCATGATAGAGCTAAAGAAATATATGATTATGTAAATAATCCAAGAAACGAAGCTCCTATGGCTCGTGCCTTTGCTTTCCATATGTTCCTTGGCTTTAATGTTTCATCTGCTCTAGTCAACTTGACGCAGACTTTCCAAGCTACCTATCCTGTTCTAGGTGCTATTACCGGATTGGGTAGCGGCGGTGTGTATGTTGCGAAAGCTCTAAAAGATTCATCTGCTTTGTACGGCAAGATGCTTGGATCAAAAGACAAACCTTCAGTAGGTGAGTACGGCTTCTCGTTCTTTAAAACTACGACGGCTCCTGATGGTACGGTCAGCGTCGAAGTAGACATGGATAAAAAACCTGACTCTGTTACAGAAGAAGAATACAGGTATCTGGCAGAGCTATTTAGAACTGGTGTTATTCAGCCGATTCAGAACATTGACTTGGGCGCGGCTCGTCTTCAAGAGCTAGATGTCAGGCGTGGTGTTGCTCCTGTGCTTAACGCTTCTGGCTATGCTTTTGGTGTTGTCGAAAACACTAACCGTATTGCAGCGGCTCTCGCTTTCTATCGTGCTGCTAAAGACCCCAAGAACCGTAAGAACTTTGAAGCATTCGTAAGCGGCACTCGCTTTGGTGATCAGGATGTCTCTGGGTTAGACACTGAAGACTTTGCTAAACTGATGGGAACAATGGGTGTCGAAAAGACACAGTTCTTCATGGGCCAAGAGAACCGTCCTGCTATTATGCAGGGTCCAGTTATGAGTGTTGTAACTCAGTTTCAAAGCTTCCTGTATCAGATGGTTGGAATGTACGGTGACGCGCTCTTCAAGTCTCTGAATGGACGTATGGATGCTATTCCAGAGCCTCTTCGCCCTGCTGCACGTAAGATAGCTATGAAGCAGTTAGCAGCCATGACGCTTTCTATGATGGCGTTTGGCGGTGCTATGGGTCTTCCGTTTATGGAAAATCTAAAAGAGCTTATCAAGTTCTTTACAGAGCAGTTTGGTGATCAGGTCGGAGAAGACTTTGAAGAAGAGCTTCGGGTAACTCTTGGCGAAACAATGGGATATACGGCAACTGATGCGCTTCTTCGCGGTATTCCTAGAATGCTGGGTGCAGACGTATCGCGTCGTACTGGTTACGGTGATGTTGCTCCAATACGATTGTTAATGGGTGGCGATCCTGTTGACTTTGCTGGTCCTGCTATTTCTCGTGCAGTAGACATGGTAAAGGGAACAAAGGAAGCTTACAACAATGGTGATCTTCTTGGCGCTGCTGTTGGCGTAATGCCTATCGCTGCACGTAATGCTTACGATGCTCTAGTAAAAGAACCATCAGTGGGTACGTTTACGGCAAGAGGACAGCAGCTATTACCTGCAGATTCTCTGTCTAGAACAGAACGTCTTATGAAAACATTTGGATTTACGCCTACTACTGTATCCCGTGCTAGAGAAAGAAGAGGTCTTGAGAACTATCTGTCTTATCGTTCTAAGGTAGGCAAAGATGTTTACACAAATAGAATGTCTAAAAATCTAGGTGCTTATCTAGCAGCCGCTCAAAGAGGCGACGGTGACTCCGCCGCTAACTTCCTAGCTAAATATTACACAGACTTTCTGCACACTATGCAGCATGACTTTGATAATATTATGGAGCCTTCTCGTCAGTATCGAATTAATCCGAAAACGCCGATGAACCGAGTGATGCGAGCAATGGAACCATTTGGCTACAGTACCGGACCCCGTGTTCCAAAAGCAGTGCGTCCTGAACTGCTTACTCGTATTCTTGGAGAAGCAGCATACAGCGAATAAGATATTGACACTGATATAAATTGACTATATAAAAGGAGTATTTCCTTCTATAGGGTTAGTTTTATTATGTCACTGCCAAAGTATAGTGTGTATGTGGGCTATGACTCTCGTGAACAAGAAGCCTACGATGTCTGTGAGTTTACTTTAAAAAAGTATAACGGTGTAGATGTCGGAGTTTATAAACTAGATCATAGAATGCTTCGTCGTTACAACTGGTTTTCTCGTAGGTGGCTCATCGATGAGGATGGTCAGTACTGGGACGAAGAAGATGGTAAGCCTTTTTCTACAGAGTTTTCTCACTCTCGTTTTCTAGCTCCCTACATGGCTAAATATCATTGCGCAGAAGATGGTTGGATTCTTTTCTGCGACTGTGACTTCATGTTCAGAGCACCGCTCAATAGCCTGTTCGAACAGGTTGACGATAAGTACGCAGCAATGTGTGTCAAGTTTGATTTCACTCCTAAAAAAAATAAAAAGAAGATGGATGGCATGGTTCAGAGTGCTTATCCAAGAAAGCTCTGGTCTTCTTTTGTCTTGTGGAACGTAGGACATCCGTCCAATAAACCTATCCTTGATCCTATTAAAACTAATCAAGCTACGGGTGCTAGTCTACACTCTTTCAGTTGGTTGAAAGATGAGGAGATTGGTGAGATAAACGAAGGATGGAACTTTATTCCGGGCATCTCTGTTAATACCGAGAAAGCAGAACAAGAAGGCGTCAACATCAAAGCTGTTCACTTTTCTGAGGGCGGTCCTTGGTTTCCTGAATACAAAGAAGTTCCATTTGCCGACGAATGGTTTAAAAACTACAAAGATGCTTTGTACTTAAAGACAAGCATTATCTCTTCTAAGGGCAGCTTATAAGATGACATCGAAAAAAGTTACTATTGTTTCTAGCTTTCACGTAAAAGATTGGGAAGTTTACGCTAAGAATTTTGTTGAAAGCTTTATAGACAAATGGGAAAGCACTATAGAGCTTCGGCTTTACTATCATAACGGAGAACTGCCTGAAGACGCTCCTGATGCACCAAACGTTTCTTACTTTTCCTTAGACAGTGATGAAGACCTCACAACTTTTAAGAACGATAATGCTGAGTATAACGGTAAAGAACCTAACGGTGGCTACAACTACCGTATGGACGTGATAAAGTTTTGTCACAAGGTTTTTGCTATTACAAACTCAGCATTTGCTAATGAAAAGATGGGCCTTGAAAATGAGGGTGGTTATCTCGTATGGCTAGATGCAGATACTGTATCAAAAGATTACATGAGTTGGTCGGACATCGTAAACTTTGCTGCACCTAACGAAGAAGCAGAAGTCGTACATCTAGGCCGCACTGCTATCGACTACAGTGAAACTTCTTTTCTGTCCTTCAATCTAAACTCTACTCGTACTCTTGAGTTTCTATCTGACTTTCGTGGAATGTACACGAGCCATGAAGTGTTTGGATACAGAGAGTGGCACGATGGCTTTGTCTTTACGCGCTTGTTGAACATTCATGAAGAGCATGGCTTGAATGTTTACAACATGTCGCCTGATTGCACTGATCTAAATGCTTTTGCTACCAGCGAGCTTGGTAAGTTTTTGGAGCACAAGAAGGGTAATCTAAAGTATAATAAACAAGACCAAGCAAATCAGATACCTGCGATGCCAGTGGGTCCGCAGCGATATGCTTATATTAATTCTCTTGTTGCCTTTTATGAAAGAAAAAATCTTCTTGAAGTAGGAACGTGGAATGGTGATAGAGCTATACAAATGGCATCTGCAGCGTTCGCTAAATCGGATGTTGTTCACTACACTGGTTTTGATCTGTTTGATTATGCCACAGAAGAAACGGATAAAGCAGAACTTAATACGAAAGCACATCACACTAAAGAACAGGTTGAAGAAAAGCTAACTGAGTTTGCTAAAAAGGCAAAAGAAGATGGTAAGACTTTTACTTTTTGTCTGTATGCAGGAGATTCAAAAGAAACTCTAAAGCTGATACACGACACAGACTTTAGCAATACTCATAATATTCACCCTGACTTTGCTTACATCGATGGAGGTCACAGCATACAGACGTGTTCTTCAGACTATGAAATGCTGAAGCATGTTCCGTTTGTGATCATTGATGACTACTTTACTGCCGATGAAGAGGGTAAAGAAGTTGATTTAGAAATGTGTGGCACAAACCACGTATATGACAATCTCATAGATGACGCCGCACGAAAGAAAATTCTGACATCAAACGATAGAGTTCTGGGCGGCGGTATCACTAATCTTGTAGCTGTTCTTCATACTGACAAGCTGCCTGATCTTCCTGAGATGACGCTTTCTCCTGTACAGAACCGTACTCCCATCAAGGTAACGCCTCACGATTCAATGCCTGATGAATATATTCAGGAGAGTATTACAGCTAATAAAAATAAAATAAAAAGATGGGTCAAGCAAGCAGGTGCTCCAAACAACGAGCATATGTGTATTGTTTCTGGTGGTCCCTCTCTTAAAAAGAATATAGATAAGCTAAAACAGATAGTGGCTGAAAAGCGTTCTAAGGTGGTCTGTGTTAAGCACTCTCTTCCGGTGCTGGTCAAAAAGGGCATCATCCCTTGGGGGTGCATTGTGCTCGATCCTAGACCGATTGACGGGGTATCTACGCACGGCGTAAAGAGGCGTGATCTCTTCAAGAATATTCCTGAAAAGACAAAGTTCTTTGTTGCGTCGATGACGGATGTCACTGCTGTTGATTACATTCTAAGTAAGACTGACAATGTTTACGGTTGGGATGCGTTCTCTCAGGCTATTCAGAATTGGCCGCTTCTCAGAGATACTATGTTGATTGCAGGTGGAACGTGTGCAGCTACCAGAGCTATCGGTTTGTTTCATGTTCTTGGTTTTCGTAACTTTGATCTGTTCGGCTTTGATGCCTGTATTGAAGGAGAGCCTGAAGACAAGGAAGAGCTTCTTGAAAGCGGCAGTCCTAAATGGATTAAGGTTGGCATTGGAGAAGAGAAAGAGAAGTTCTGGGTCACGGGTGAGTTGCTAGCGATGGCTCAGGACATGGAACAAATGCTTGATAATAAATCAGTGGACATGACGCTGAACATGCATTGTGGTGGACTAGTAAACGCTATATGGAAAGACCGAGTATCTAACGGATACATTAAACCTCATTACACGGAGATACTGAATGTCTGATGACAATATCGTTGATTTTCCTAGTAATTTTATAGCTCTTCCTCCTAATAAAAATACTGACGAAGGTCTTGATGAACAGGCTCACGCTACTGTAGTTGAGTCTATGAACAAGATTTTTGAAATAGTGGCAGAAAATGATAAAATAAAGGGAGGCGTATTTCTTGCGTTCGAAGAAGATGGATCAATGCACGATTGGTTTTTCGGAGCATTGACTGTAAGCGCCGTATATATTCAACTTGATAGAATTAAACAAGATTTAATAAATACATTAGACATAATGGACTAATATATAATAAAAGCATGACAAGGAGATTTAGCTATGGAATGGGCTATTATGACATTCGGTGGAAAACTGTGTTGTATTTTTGCTTCGGGATGCGGTGGATTAGCAAACGTACTTACACAGAAAAAATGGAATTTAGGAGCTATTAAAGATATTTTAATTGCAATTATCGTTGGATGGATTGCAGCAGAGTTTCTAATTCCTGCAGCCATGAGCCATTTTAAGTTTAATGATCAAGTTGCTATTGGTTTGGCCTTTGTTATTGGATATTGTGGCATACGCCTTCTTCCTAAAATTGAAGAAGCGCTAATGAATAGAATTAAATAAAATGGAAGGGGCGATTGATTTACGTTTGGTCATAACTCTGGGCGGAATACTGTTTAGTGTTGCAGGGGCATCCGCTGTTGCAAAGATTCAGATTAAACAATTAGTAGATAAACTAGAGGATGTAGAGCAGCGTTTAAGAAAGATGGATAGTAATTATGACAGGCTGCATACCTCTACAGAAACACAAGAACAAAGAATTAGTGTATTAGCTAAACTGGCAAGTCCAGAAAATCTCAGGCGTGATCACATGCAGTTATCTGAAATACTAACAACTATAAAAAACTTAGAAAAAAGCTATGATAGGCTCTATCACATGCACAATGGCGCACATCCGCCTGTGTCAGATACAAGAAAGGCAGACTAATGGTTTTAGGTATTGCAGATTCCGTAATCGGAGTTGCCGGTAAAGTTTTAGATAAGTTTGTAGAAGATAAAGACCTACGAAAAAAACTAGATCATGAGCTAAAAACACAGTTAGTATCTCTTGATCTTGCTCAAGCACAAGCGAACATAGAACAGGCGAAGCATCCCTCTCTCTTTGTCAGCGGAGCTAGACCAGCTATCATGTGGATATGCGCCTTTGCATTAGCGTGGCAGTTTATCATAGCTCCGATAGCTAGCTGGGGCTTTGCTATCTGGTATCCTGTTATCGAACTTCCTGCACTGGATACACAAGCACTCATGACGCTTCTTATGTCTTTACTTGGACTTGGCGGAATGAGATCATTTGAGAAAATGAAAGGGGTTGCTAGAGAAAACTTGAAAAAGTAATATCAGTATCTACATTTCATCTGCGAATGCTTATAGTAAGGTTCGCATTAATCAATGCTAAATAAAGAGGTTGATATGTATATCAATTATTTTTCTACTATTACCCCTTATGACTACTCTAATTACTCAGAAGCCTTTGTTAAAAAACATAAAGAGGCTTATAAGGTTTCAGAAAGAGTTATGAAGAAATATAAAGAAGCGGCGATAGAGCAAAAGCTAGAAACACTTAAATTTCAGCGCGATGCTCTTGATGAAGAAATTGTAAAGTTAGAAATGCAGCTATATGATGTTACCGAAAAGCAGGACCATAAGCCCAAAGAGCAATAGAATGCTTTTCATTATATAAAACTGGCTTCACACGATGCCAAAGAAAAGAGGGGAAGACAACAATGCTTCCCTTCTTTTTTAATTCAGGGCAGTCAATGATACGTTTCTGATAACTCTTGGACGGCTTGCCCCAGCTAAACTGAAACTCACCGCCCTCATAGTCATCATTTAAAGATACAACCAGCGAAAGCTTTCTAACTTTTGCGGGGTCGAATGAGTTCTCTATGTCCGTGTGCCAGCCGTAGTGACCCCTCTCATAGTACGTAGAGAACTGCATAACTTCTACTGAGCCTATATCGAAGTTCCAGCCAGCTTCTTGATTGGCAAGAATAATGCACTTGTAAAATACTTCAGTAAGTTCTGGATTATTTATCCAAGCTACCCTGCTATTTCTAACAGTTGTCTTTAAAGTATCTTTATTTACAAAACCATATTCATGATTTGTTTCTTTACCGAGTCGAACAAGATTGTCGCAAAACTCCTCTGACAGAGCACTCTCACTTTTCCAAACTTCTTGAATATTCATTGAAATAACTTTCTTTCAACGTACTCATAGTTATCGCTCTCTTCATTACGACTAAGAACAATAGCACCATTTGACGTGTGAAACTTTTCTGCCACCTCTGTCTTGGGACTAAGAGTTACAAAACGATCTACTGAAGGTCTGTGATTTTTTATGTCGTAATAGATATCAAATAGTATTTGTCTACCTGCTCCACGCGCATAGGACCATAAAGTATAAAAAACAGCTATGTTTCTAGTATTTTCTTTTACAGAAAAGTTAGACAGTTCTTCAACTGTTTTGGGAACTGAAGAGCACATTGCGGTACAGCAAGCTGCTTCAATGTTTCCATTAAAATCATTTAAAAGAACGTAACCGTGTCTGTCCTCTGATGTTCTAAAGGCATAGCTTAACTCAGGACGAACAGGATCGTCGTCAATAACCCATGCCGTTTTCTGAGTTAAGCTAACTAATGCCATAATTTATTATACTCCGCAGCTTCCACCGTGTCCAGTAATGTCGCATATGTCATGCGTCTCGACACTCTCTTCAAACTCTTCACCCAGCTTATCTACAGCCTCAGAGTAGGGAACGGATGTCAAAGGTTGCCCACCCCTACAACCGTCTGGATATACCGTGAAACCACGTAAGCGGTGAGCATAAGAAGCAAGAGTTTCAGAAAAACTATCGACGGTATCTTCATTATTAAGTTTAGTTCCCCACTTAGGAAGATTAATAGTACTACTGATGGACATATCGACATAGTCTTGAACGTCAGCTTGAAACTTCATACGACGTTTATAGTCTTCTGCCAGATCAAGAGCGGACTCAATCTTATTAGGAGCAACACCATAAAGATCAATGATCTCTTGCGCTGCACTGTCTACCACATACTGATAGTGCCAGCGATTGCCTCCCTTTAGATACCTGCGCTTATACGCCACTGCAAATATAGGCTCAACACCAGTACTGGTGCCAGCCAGTATGCCAATGCTTCCGGTGGGGGCGATAGCCCGATTAGCCACAGGACGAGAAATTGAAAGGCTATCAGCCAGTGAACGACTAGTATTGTCGCTGACGCCTTTATAGACGGCCAGCCACTTGTGAAGACCATCAGTGACTTCATACTTGTGTCCTCCTTTGATTAACCATTCATGCATACCCATCAGGCCAAGGCCCAGCCTACGGTTCTTCTCTCTAACTCTATATACCTTTTCGTAGGGAAGCTTGGCTCTGAGTGTGCCACATAACAGAAACTTAGTAGCAAGCTCTACACAATCAGAAAAATCTTTCAGGTTATCAATACGTCCCATATTAATAGACCCAAGATTGCACACGTCACTATCATCCTCAGATGTAACCTCCGTACAAGCGTTCCGTAACGTCTCATTTTCCTTCTCGAAGAAATTGAACGAGAACCCCGGTTCGGCGGTAGATAAGGCTTGTCTAACATTCTGCTTAAAAGTACTCCCAACATCTCCTGTCCTCCAATAATTAAGTAACCATTCTGTATCATAGTTTACACTGATGTTTGTCATATCAAGAGGAGCAATAAAATTAAAGTCCTGCTCTTTAACCTGACCAATACTAAAGCCCGTGTCTCCTACTGGCATATCGTACCAGTTTTTGCTAGTAAGAAATTTGTCTACATCAGGATGCTTCCAGTTTAAGCTAGCATAGATAGCAGACCTACGACTACCGCCCTGCATAACCCTGCGACCAATCTCGTTGACCATCTGCATCTTTGGAATAGGACCAGACGCTAGTCCACCTGTACCGTTTAGAAGACGGCCTTCTTCACGATAAACAGAGTAGTCTACTCCAATGCCGCCACCTGTCATCAGGCACGACTCAGCCTTCCAAGAGATGTCTGCCCAATTTTCTCTGGTGTCTTCCTCTGCACGTAGAAGATAACAGTTGTTAAAGAACTTGTTATCACGACCAGCATAATAAAGATATCGACCACCCGGAATAAATTTAAGGTCAGTGATCATACGTTTTAGCTCATCTTTATCATCCTTGGACAGATAATCCTGACACACGTCATCAACAAGAGTTGATGCTAGTGCATCCCAAGTCTCACAACTATGATGAGCATATTTATGTTTGAAGATATCTTCGCTGAATTTTGAGCGAAACATGGGGTTTTCATTGCTACGAAACGTAGCCATGTCAGTTCTCCTTTATGTTTAGAATTAGTTAGGGGGTAGGTCTTAGAGAGAGATTTGACCGCACTACATAGATATGCTTACTACCGTACTCTTCTTTTTCAACCCAAGCACGTACATTAGTATATCCCTTCTTTGACCAGAACTCTTCTATATTGCTTACAAGCTGATTAGAAGCACTACGAGAAGAAAGATAATCATGTTTGGGGTTGGGTTGAACTATATATTGCACTGAGTAAACTCCTTTCGTTAAGGCCGGACAACCATATTAGCAGCGCCGCAGCGCGCTAGCAAGAAAAAAATTTTCTACAGGTTTTTCAACTTGTTAGACAGTTCTTTTTGATCCAAGTCTACAATCTGATTATAGAGAAGATCAAGATACCAACGAGCTTTAGCTATGTCTTTCTTTGGATTATCTTTATAAGCATATCTCCAAAGATACTTGAGAATATTTCCTTTGAGATAGCCAAGAAACTCTACTTCTGACATGCTAGCTTCGATGGCTTTAATAGCTTCAATACCACTACGGTTGTAGTGTGCCGGTCTTGAAACTTCATCATGTTTTTCGTTAACAGGATTTGTCATGTATAAGATAGAATCCTCTCCATCTTTTTCTGCTTCTATTAACTCTTTCCAATGTTCATACTTCATTTCTTAATCCTTTGAAGCGTTGATTAACACGTTAATTCTACGATATGGAAACTCAATATCACCGTCAACAACTTTTTTATAATACCTTCTCGCATAGTCTGGATCGATACCCGCTAGCTCACAGATAGGCTCGAAGGTAGAAGCAGTGACGCACGAAGGTACACTAAACCATTTGTGCGCTGCTCTTCGATTATTAACGGATTCAGTAGGCTCTCCTTCATATTTTTCTTTGGTAGCGTCTAACAAGCTTTGAATGAAGACCGCAATAAACATCATTCTTTCAGGACTAGATGGAGAACTTTTTGTTTCATCTGTTTCAATGTTTGAATAATCGAAACCTAAGTCACTCCAAGAAAAATCAAATCCTTCTTCATTAAGAGATGATACGCTTACGAAGAACTCTTCTTGCGCTTCCCCTTCTTTCTCAACCATTCTTTCGGCACCACTTTCTCAGCCCAGATAAATCCATTCTTGTCACACCATTCCGCTACAGTCGTTTTACTCTTCTTAGATATTTTAGCTTTAGGTGACATAAGAAGTATTCGAATATCCAAGCCGGGATTACAATCACGGACGTATAGCATTTTCTGTCTGTCTTCTAGATTAAACCAGCCCTTACACTCTACTAAGACACCATTAGGAAGAATAAAATCTGGAAGATAAGTTCTGTTCTTTGCAGGTACTATGTACGGAATAGTGTAGGGTTCAAACTCATACTCTACACTTCTCTTTTCTAAGTCTTCCGCTACAGTTTTTTCAAAGTTTGATCTAAACTTTCCCTTTCTATTTCCATAACGATTATTGTTCAACAAAGACTTCTTCGACATTCGGTTCTCGTTCTACGACCGTTAGAAACCTAGTACCATTCGAATACTTAAAAGCTCTGAGATTAGGCCAACACTTACTTTTAAACTGACAGTATGAGCACCCAACTGCCAGCTTTCTATTACCAGACTTTCCATCTTCTTCATCCCAATAACAAAGATCAGGAGGCGTATCCTTCGATAAAGCTTCTTTAAGATCAGCTATTCTTTTCATTGGATCGATCATTTCTGATCGACTAAGCTCCATCGTAACTAACTCTCCAGCCTGTTTATCCATAACGACAAAGGCTGCACGATCATCCTTTTTCTTTTCAGCATAGGCACTTATCTGAGCGATATAACCAAACGGATCGTCAAAGAAAATATTTTTATTTTTAAACTTAAGAAGAGAACGGCCTGAAGCTGATTTGAAATCAACTAGAACTCCGTCAATGCGACCGTCTGAATGACCTTTTACACCTTCTATATCGTGCTCTTCTTGTTGACCAGTAACGGAATGACCAGCGGTTTTTACGAGTAAGACAAGAAGCTCTTCGATGATAGAGCCGTAAAGAAACTTGAGGAGAGTAGAGTAAGAAAAGTTCTCTGCTTTAGCATCTTCTCTAGCAGCGTACCATAGCTGACGCATAGGCTTGCCTATAGAAGACATTCGAAGAACTTCTCTCTTCCCATCCACTTCTGTCTTAGAGCGAGTGAGGGAAGCCACAACAGCTTCTTTGATGTTCTCAGCGAACTCTTCCAAATCTTTTTCAGAAGGTTCTATACCTTTATCCCAAAGGGACTTGAGATCATCTTCAAGTGTATCAAAGCTGGCGGTCATAGTGGCTTCCCTCTAGTGGACGGAGTGAGGTAAGGAGAAAGAAAAACCCTCACTCCGTCCGGTACGCACTGCTTAAAAAGGAGCGGCTTCTTCGACGTAACCGCCGTCAACAGCGGCGAAAGAACCACCACTGTCACCTGCACCTTCGTACTCTACAAGACTAACTACCTGAACACCCTTCAGATAGAAACCGTTCTGTCCTTCACGCGGACCACGCTTATAAGGGGACACGTCAAACAGAACGTTTACATCAGACCCGTTACCAATAAGCTTGGTCATCGGATTTGTCTGAGCATCTACGACACGGGGGCGTGGATTGTCTGAGCCATTCTGACTCTTGGCGTAGTTACGAATTGTAACGTACCTTCCACGCTGACCCGAATAGGGCTTACCTTCGATGACTTCATCAGTCTTAACATCCATGCCAAGGTCTTCGGCAAGCTTGATGTTACGTTCGTCAAGCTGACCAACGTCAATAGAATAACGATAATCATCGGGGTTGAACTTGGATGCTTGGGGCTGATAGACTTTTGCCCAAAAAGCTTTTCCAGAGATCACTGCCATTATTTTAAGTTCCTTTTATGAGTTTCGGTTAGATTCGTTTAGTTTCGGTACTACTCTTACTACTAACTTGCGGAGGAGCATAATTGGCCTCCGAAGCAATGTCAAGAAGTTTTTTCGGCTGCTGCAAATTTTTTATCTCTTTAATGTAGCAATCCGATCTGACGATATATTCACTTCTTGAAAACTTTTCGCCTTTCTTATAAAGCTTGGCTGTCTTCAGATAGTCCTCTCGGCTATCGTAACCGACAATCCAACCCTTACTTCTGTCTTTCATGATACGACAAAATACATAGTAGTCGCACCGTTGATTAGGATTAAGAGCGGATAGGTTAACTTCATACCAATCAGGGGGCTTGTGCGGTGTTGGCTTACTTTTAACTTCTAGCCGCGTACCGTCCTGTAAAATTATATCATATTCGTAGGTGTTATAGGTATCGCAGTTGAGATACTTAGCCACCATTGCTTCACCAAGGAAACCATACTCGTTATGCTTTCCCTGTGTAATAGAGTTTCGAAGCTGGCCCATCTCCATCGACTTATCGAATGCAGACTTTCGCATCTCGTCTGTTATTTCAATCTCTATCATTAGTGTGTCTCAGCCCAGTTAAAACCAATCTTTGCTTCGCTATCCAGCGGACAGTTTACCGACAGACTTTCTTCTGTTTGTTTCGTAGCCTGATGAGTGAGCTTGGAAAACTCCTCTGCGTCTTTCAGGTGAACCTCAAACTGAACTTCATCGTGAACATTTGCTACGGGTTGAGCGTCAAGTCCTTTGACCTTAACCAACGACATTATCTGTGTCAACCAATCTTTACAGATGATAGCACCGGCTCCCTGAAGAAGAGTGTTAACGGAAGAGTGAGAGCTACGAACATGAAGATATCTTCCGTCCAGAGCTTTCACTTTATTAGACCCTTCAGCTTCTTCCATTACTTCGTTTCGCCACTTCGAGAGCTTGGGCATCTTTTCGAGAAAGCTGCCAATCAGTTTCTGTCCTTCTTCAAAATCTTTACCGACAATGCTTCCTATCTTTGCCGCTCCAGCGCCATATAAGAAGGCGTAGATAAAGGTCTTGGCATTGTCCCTAGTAGGTAGACCAGCCATCTTCTGATTGGCTGTATGAATGTCCCCCTCCAGTATCTCACGAGTATAGTCATCGTCTTTAATGTAGTGAGCTAGGCAGCGAAGTTCTAAACCAGAACTATCAGCACCAACCAATCTATAATTTTCTTTATCTTCTACTGTCCAACAACTTCTGCATTCAGTTCCGTAGGGAGAGTAGACTGCTGGAACTTGAGCCATGTTAGGACTGTTGTGCGTCATTCGATTTGTTACTGCACCGATAGTTATAACTCTACCGTGAACACGGTTGGTTTCGGCATTGACTACCTTTAACCAAGAGTTGATCTGAGCCTCTCTCTTTTTCAACAACATATAACGAAGTAGCTGCTTGGCTTCAGGAAGTTCACACTCTCCCAAGGTCTTTTCATTAACAACCGGGTTGCCGCTTTTCTCAGTAAATTCAGTAGGTTGCCACCCACGCTTCATCAGTCGGTCAGCTATTTGTTGTCGGCTTTGAGGATTGAACGGAACAATTTTATCTTGTATTCTTTTACGCGGTAAAATTGTAGGTTCAAAAGTTTCCTGCATTTCTTTTTCGATTTTGAACGACTCATCATTCAATTCACAAAGAAGAAGATTTGCTTCTTTTGTGTCTATATAAAATCCATTATCTTCCTGAATGTTTATAGCTCTTCGAACTGCGTGTTCCAGATCGACGCTGCGTTTAGAAAAGTCTGAGGCGTGGCTTGAAAAATGAGTGTAGAGTTTTTCAGTGATGTCTACGTCTCGTTTACAATAAGTTTCCATACTTTCGGAATAGCCTGACCAATCGTGAAAGTCGATCTTAGCTAAACCGAAACGCTCTCCCCATTCAGCAAGAGAGTGTCCCTTATCGATGATAGGATTGTGTAACTGCGATAGCAGAAGCGTATCGACTACCTTACCGTAAGAGATATTTGATTCTAACAATCGATTGACAGTTGGTAGATCGAATGACATTCCATTATGCATGATGATCTTATCTGCGCTCTGAAGATAAGGGACAAGCATAGTGATAGGTTTGCCATTCGGTCCACCAAACACGACATGTGAGTTCGCGCCTACTTCTTTACAAACGGCGACGTGAATCACGGTAGCGTTTAGATCGTCCGTTTCTATGTCAAGTACGACCTTTTTCATGGTTAGTGTTCAGTAAATTCATCAAGATTTTTTATTGATCCATTTAACTCTAACTCTTTTTGTTTTGATATTTTGTAGTCATGACACCATTTTTCTCGATACCAACGTGACCCGAATGCTTGAGCTAGGTTGTTAGCTAGTTTATCCATCTTTCCTAGATCATCTAGTTCAAGGGTATAACATTCAGACATGTAACGTAAACACTTCAGTAGATGGTTAGTTACTTCCAACAGAAGTTCTTCTTCTTTCTGATTCAGCCTTGCCATTGTTAGCTATCTCCTCTTAAAGATTGTCAATATCAACTACAGGAGTGAAGTCTGTAGCTTTTGCTTGTTCATCTGTATCAGACGAACTGTCGTCACTATCAGGAAGTCCGTCAACTTCGAACTGCCTTCCAGTATTCCTATCGTACTGAAGATAAGAAGCTGGCCCAGTATCTCCGCTGAACCTGTTCTTCAATACTCGTACCAACGTAGTGTTTCGAACTTCAGCATTATCATTCTGAGAGTCACGCTCCAAAGAGATAACCATGTCCGACAACTGAGCAATACCTGCACTGCCACGAAGGTGGGAAAGAGATACAACACCTCCCTCTTCATGTCCATTGTTTTGTACTCGCTTCAGGTGAGTAACAACGGCAAGGTGAATGTCGAGTTCCTGAACCAGCATACGAAGCTTCGTCATTACTTCGTCCAATGCTCGACGTTCGTCACCCTGTTCACCGGCACTGACTACGATACTGACGTGATCCAGAAAGATAAACTTACATTCCAAACCCTTTGCCATATATCGAACACGAGATACTAGCTTATCGATATCCCAAGAACCAAAATGATCGAATAGAAACACACGACGATCTAACGAAAGAGTGTCGAATGCTTCCTTAAATTCTTCATCACTATACTGACAGGTGGGAAGATGAAAAGGTTTGTTAGCGTGAATACCCATCAGTGCCAAGCCAGTACGCTTCACACTCTCTTCAAGAAACAGCATACCAACATTGTACTTAGTTGTGTTGATGATATGATAAGCAATCTCTCGCATCGTAGTTGACTTGCCTTGTCCAGTACCGGCAGCGTAGGTACAAAGTTCACCCAATCGCATACCATAACTGAGGTCTTGCAATCCTTCCCAAGGGTAGTCAACGGTAACAATCTCTTCTTTCGTTGAGAGATTATCCCACATGTCAGTGAAGCAGATGATGCCATCTGGAGCATAGATACGCTTGTTGTTCCAGAACTCGTTCATAAACTGCTTACTACGGCCCTGCTTGAGATATTCGTTAGGGTCTTTCAGTTCTGTAGTGAGAATAGAACACTTACCGGGAGCAAAGAGTTCAGCTACTTCATTAGCTGCTTTACATCCTGCATCATCATTATCAAAACAGATAATGATTTCTTCGAACTTGTCGAGAAATTCAAAGCTGCGCTTACATGACTTCAGAGCAGACTGAGCACCATTCTGTACAGATACGGCAGGATACCCACCGTTCATCTGATAAACTGATGCAGCATCCAGTTCACCTTCACAAAGCGTGACCATCTTGCCACCACCGTTGAAAAGATTCTGACCAAAAAGAGCAGAGTTAGAAGAGTTGCCCGTCCAGTTAAAACCTTTTGTGTCTACATGACGTTCCTTGACAGCGGTGATGTTTCCCTTCTTATCGTAGTATCGATAGTAATGAGAAGTGATGTGACCGTTTGGGTGTTGTTTCGACTCGATACCATACTTCTTTGCGACATCAACAGAGATGTTTCGATCATTCAAAGGAAGATACTGACCGGATGGTAAGGATGCAGTAGATATTGGTGTTACGTTATTTGTCGATACCGACACTTTAAACTCCTGTTTGTTTTGTTTAGAGGCAGGTGTATGATGACCACATTTATGACAATGACTATGACCATCAGCGTAGTAGACATGGGCATCAGATGAACCGCACTGATCACATGCGCCACGTCCTATTTCTGTAGAGTTGCCTTCTGGAAAGCTATCACTATTCACGACAGCATTACTCCTTTCTTCGATTGCGACCGGATGCTACCATAAAGCAGCGCGTCGGGGCTGTCAAGAAAAAAATTAGGTGCGACATTTTGACGCACCCGTGTCGGTTTTTACTTGACGCTTTTTTGCGGCGTTGTTATAATCCGCTTCAGCGGTTGAACAAAACAATGATAATTATATTTGTTCATCTGTTTAGAAACAGTTTCGCTTACCGGTCCCACAGTGGAGAAGCAGATGGATATAGATAGGGAGACAGAATGAGAACACTAAAGCTGTATACTACTCATGATGATTATCATGATTTGTCTGAGGAATCTCAAAAAGGAAAAGGAAAGAAAGTAACTACTCAAAAGAAAAAGATATCCAACTTATTAATGGATCATTCTCGTTTGATAGCTACTCTCAATTCACTGGGGGTAGTTATTGAAAACGGGAAACCAGAAGAAGATAATTAATCAGCGTAAAAAACGTGGCTTCCAATTATACTTTTCAATTTCTTTTTAGCTGCCCAATACGGAGATGAGTAAGTAGCGTGGTAAAACAAAACGTTTGTAAGACTTTCTATTCTTATACCTTTGTTTATCATAACTGCTACATTTAAAGCATCGGCATATGCTCGCCTGTCGGTGTACTTTTCTTTTACTCCGTCGCACCAATAAGAAAACTGACATTTATGCTTGACAGGATGACCAGATTTGTACTTCGGTCCTTGATGTACAACTTTACAAATAGTATTAGGAAACCTGTCACTATTAACTCGGTTGATAATTACATTTCCTACTGCTAACTGTCCCATAATGGACTCAGAACGTGCTTCAAAGTAGATAGCTTCTGCCATACACTTTGTTTGTTTGGCTTCTTCTAGATTAGCAAAGCCAGCGATGATAGCTAGAACTGGAAGGGTAACATCTATCATTAGTGTGTTTCACCTTTTCTTTCATATGTTGTAAGATAATAACCGAAAGTTAATGGACAGCTTAAATTCTGTTGAGCCAGAGTAATTATAACTTGCCACTCTCCTTTATTGCTAGAGAATAATCTCATTAAATTTCCCTGTTCATCTAGTCCAGCAGCAGCTATATGTGTCAGTCCTTCTTCAGTTAGATATTTTATAACTAAATCTGAAGGAAAACATTTAAAAACTGGTCCGTCCTTATCGTCATTAGACTGGGCGTTTGTTGTTACAATACTAAAACAAAATAGTAACAAAGTAATTAGTATTATTCTAATTGATTTATACATTTTCTTGCTTCCTTTATATATTTACTCATTTATTATATCACACTCTGCATCAGTCTCTATCCATACCCTTGCACCACAGGATAGCGGCTTGTCTGGGCTGTATATAACCTCACATGGCCCATCGATACGAACTCTCGTACCATAGACATTATCCTTATACGTTTTTACTGTGATTACAGGTTCTCTTTCACCTGTCTTTGCGTTTTTTTTGATCACATGTTGATTAATATGAACACGTTTCTTCATTTACTTTCTCCATTGTAAACCATTCTGGTACTTCACGATTTGTCCAAACATTCATAGGACGACCAGCCTTATCGAATTGTTTAGCTTTGTTGTAGTATTTTCTGTAGCCTTCTATAGGATCATTCTCTACCTCACAAATTTCTTGATACTCACCAAAGCACTGCGGTGGTGTTGTTAAAGAACCTTCTGGAATATTTTTGGGAAGAGACAAAAGGTTAGCAACAATTCCATCAATCTGAGTACCATGCAGTGTCCCTCTTCTGTGTGTAAACTCCCAACATAATTCCATCAGAAGAACAGACAGCCAAGAATAATTTTCTGATGTCTCTCGCACCCATACAGCACAAGGATGACCGATATGCGCTGTCAGATAGAACGGACACTGATAGCGATCAGTAAATCTATTCTTAGGTTCAAGCACACCAAACTCATCATACACATCTCCATTCAGATGCATGTGTTTGAAGTTATCTTTGATCTTCCATGTCTTATCCTTCTTAGAATAAACCCATTTAGAAACAACACGTTCTTCACC
>TARA_R100000808_G_scaffold25098_1_pt1 | contig 40481 bp, 43 predicted proteins | sample TARA_R100000808 | Tara Oceans TARA_R100000808 (sample SAMEA2622852) | marine metagenome | biome: marine biome (ENVO:00000447); feature: marine epipelagic mixed layer (ENVO:xxxxxxxxx); material: "saline water (ENVO:00002010), including plankton (ENVO:xxxxxxxx)" | depth 140 m | reverse complement strand
AAGAGAAGCATTGCGGCAGAACAGATAGCCGCAGAAGCATGTGTAGGAGGATTGATTCATCTATCAGGGACACCTATACTCAACCGGCCTATCGAAGCCTATCCTATATTGAAAATGTTGAAACCTGAGACTTTCGCTAACAAGTTCTTGTTCGGTAAGAAATACTGCGCGGCTGTGAATAATGGATACGGTTGGGATTTCAATGGGGCGAGTAACATCGAGCACAGTAGCGACGGGCAGACTCTCCCTCTTATGAAACTCCTGATGGATGTCATGCTTCGCAGGACGATGGATGACGAACGACTGAGTGAGCAGATGCCTTCTCTTATCCAGAACATCATACAGATAGAACTCGACTCTGTTGAGCGCACGAAATATGATTCACTATTCAATTCATTGATGGACGAATGGGACCATTATCGTGTGAATGAAGGCACAATGCCACAAGGTTTTGTGCTTAATATGATGACCGAACTACGTCACATGGCAGGTCGTTGTAAAGTCCGTGCTGCCCTTGAATGGGCAAGGGACTATCACGCTATCACCGGCAAGTCTCTCATCATCTTCGCCCATCATATCGATGTGCTTCAAGCACTTAGTCAAGGCATCGGGGCAGAGCATGGTTATATCGATGGGCAGACGACGGACAAGCATCGACAACGCATCATCAAAGAGTTCCAAAATGGTGACTATCCTTTCCTCATAGCGTCAACCACTGCAATGAAGGAAGGAGTGAATCTCGACAAAGCAGATACTACATTGTTCGTCGAACGTCAATGGGTACCCGCTTGGGAACAGCAAGCAGCGGCGCGTGTTCGTAGAATGACTCAGCAATCAGAGATATGTCAGCAGGTAATTATCAGCGCGCAGAACACCATAGACGGCCACTTCGACAAAGTGGTCGCTGGGAAAGCAGCAATAGTTGAAGCGGCATTAGATGGTAGTGAACAAATCAAACATGAAATAGCAGAGGCTCTTGCGGAGTCTTTGCGCTCAGGGGAGGTAGTGATACAATGAAGATAGAAGGAGAATGGACAATAGGAGATGCACGGCTGTTGAAAGAAATATCGAAGGCCGTGAAGAAGAGAGAGGAGATAGGTGTAGACCTTAGTATAGACAACAAAGGCTTACCTGACCTCTTAGTAATGAATATGAACACTGGGCATTCAGTGAGGGTGAAAGGTGATGTTTTACGAAAGGCTGACCACACTCAACGAATTCGCCATAAGCGACCACCAAAGGTAGTAGAAGCATTACTCATGGAGGTATTAGAGTATTCACTGGAGGGTAAAGATGCCGCAGTGAAGCAGAAGTTCTGGAAAGACCTACGAGAATGGCTTGCGCAAGCCAAGGTGGGTGAAATCTGGAAGAAGTGGGAAAGGAAACACGAACAACGAATCAAAGCGATTGAGTCAATGCTCGACGAACATCTCGAACAGACTCTTACGAAGTGCACTGGTCAGACTTTCATCAAGTCTGAAATAGTGTCACAAGAACAGCGCGCTGTTTTAGAGCGTGCACCCAACCTCTTCGCAGAGGTTGAAGGCTGGGACGAGCCTGAAATCGTCGAACAAATGGAGGAAGAATATGAACCCGACCAAACGATTGAATGAACTGGAGAAAGAAGTCATGGATATTACTATCCGTGCACATGAACTGGAAACTGAACGAAATGGACTATTGAAAATGCAAGACTGTTGGGGCGGTGGGCACTACTGGGAGATACTTGATGTAGTTGCCGACTTCACAACGACATCAGAGGTAGCAATTACATGTCAAATATGTGGTTGTGAGTCTCGATTGATACAAACTGCGCAGAATGTCTTCGGCCCGCAAAGTATCCCTTTGGGGGAAATGGTGAGTGAGGAAGAATGAGCGGGTGTATCTTATGTGGTGGCACTGGTGGTAGTCATCCAGCGATTATCAATACGATTAGTACCCCTTCAGGTACTGTGTGTATGAAATGTGTGTATAGTGTTGTACAACAAGCAGCGGAGGTGACAGCGTGAGTGAACCAGACATAACTGTTTATCGTTCAGAGATAGATGGTCATTGGGTGGTCGAGATAGACACACCTGAGATACCTGAAACCAATGAAGGACCAGTCATGCGTATTTACCTAAACGGTGGGCAGGTCTACAATGTTGGAGAAGATGTGGAGGTGACAGAGTGATTGAGGCGACAATATGGGTTTGTCCCAAATGTGATGACTTTCGCTTCCGTCTTTGGGAATGCGATTGTGTGGAGGTGGCCGTAGCATGAGGGAATGTGAATGTGATGGAAAGCAATATCCATTGAAAGAAACAGGGTACTGGTTATGCATCGAATGTGGTGCACAGTCCCCAATGGAGGGGGAGCATGAACATCTTCGTACTTGATACCGACCCTCATGCTGCTGCACGAATGATGTGTGACAAACACATCCCGAAGATGCTTATTGAATCTGCACAGATGATGGCATCAGCACTACGACGTCATGGTTTAGGTGATGAGCATCTCCCTCTCACAAGGAGAGGTACACCATACAAAGGAGGATTCCCTCATCATCCTTGTACAATATGGGCAGGTGATTCATATGAGAACTTCATGTGGCTGTATCAACACGCAGAATCATTAGCACGAGAGTACACCAAAAGATTCGGTAAAAGGCACCGTACACGTCGAGCCATTCGTGAGATGCATCAGGCCTTCGACAAGCACTTTACCACTTTTGATTTCCCTGAAGATGGCCTTACACCATTCGCACTGGCTATGCCTGACGAGTACCAGAATCAAGACCCTGTGAAGGCATACCGTGATTACTACAAGGCTGACAAATCCTACTTCGCTAAGTGGGACAAGGGGACACCTGCTCCCAACTGGTGGCAGGGGGTGACAGCGTGAAGGCTAATACAGGAGCAGTATGTTACGAATGTCAAGAGAATAAACCTGTGAAAATGGTTGAAGGTTTTCCTATGTGTGATGATTGTGTGGAGGTGACAGCGTGAAAGTGGAAATGGTACCAATAGATGGAATGATGATTAGAGCATTAGTTGTTGATGGGAATGATGAGTATCAGAACTGTGAGAATTGCGGCAATCGCTGTTATAATCACCCTGACCTCGCCAAAGAGGATAAGGACTGGTGCCTCAATTGTAATGATGCTGAACTACAATCCAAGATGAGTGATACAGAGGTGGCCTTGTGGACTATTCAACAAATGGACGCTGGGAAGATTGTAATTGTGGTGAGAGAATCATGAGTTGTACACACTCAACTACATCCTATCTTCGTGGTATGACATGGTGCTCTGATTGTGGATTGACGTTGGGGGGTGAAGAGGAATGAGTCTCATGTACCATCGTGTCACTATCCCATTCGAAGATATAGACCACGCACTTGGTCTATATAAGAATCTACAAAAAAGAGGAGTGAGTTTCGATATAGGTTTCGGCCCAGAAGGTATGGATTGGGAACTTGATTGGTCCATTAAGGGATATTATACCGCGCAAGATATCCTCCTCGAACTTGAGGACTTAGGTATAGACTACACTGTCACACTTGAACGGGAGAGGAAGGAGGATGAATAATTCAGTATATGTCTTTCTTCTCTGCGCTGCTACTTATGGTGGTGTTTTATTCTGGGCATGGAAAAAAGGCAGGGATGGGTTGTATAAATGACAGGTAATTACAAACCGTATGAGCGTAGAGCCACCAAAAGAAAAAGAACGAGTGAATTGGCAAGAAAGCGCATTGATAAAATAATGTCTGATGGAAAAAAGAGGACAGTGGACGAAATTATATCTGCAATGTGGAATGAGCAGGACCGGAGGACTGGTCAACATATTCCTACAAGAAACGAATTGCGGCATCACATGGGTCGCTACTCATCCCAAAAATACGAGAGTGGTGAATTCGATATCATTACTGGGAGTAGGCGTGCCAATCGAGGTATCTACAGCGAGAAGAAATATTGGTGTAAGACATGAGGAAAAAGATTAGAGGTTGTTGGTGTCACGGCAGCGCTGTGACATGCTGGGAGTGCATGAAATATTGCACCTGCTACCAGCCAAATGATAGAGAGGGGCACTTACTGGAGGGTGTGAAATGAAATATGAAGTAATAAGCAACCCTTCCACAGATGAAGAGGCACTGAAGTGGAGCGATGGTGAGGCTATAGAGATTGGTTTTACTTGCCCACACTGCAACAAGAAATTATCTACTCAGTGGCTTTTCCCTGATGCAGATATGTATCTTGACTGTATGATTTGCCATGGTGCATTACATTTTGAGCCAAGGGGGGACTGAAATGAGGACAGAAGAAGAAATCATCAACAAGATGTTTGAGGCTGAGAAGGTCATGACACATTGGGAAAAGGAACTACGAATGATTACTGCTACGCATGGATTAGATAGAGCGAGGAATCGTAAAGATTTCATGGAAGCCGTGAGAAACTACAACGCTTTACGTGGAGTTGTGAAGACATGTCATTACATGTTAGGGAATCAGGAGTGTCCGTTGATATGACAGTGATAATATACATGAGCCGTTGGAGGAGTGGATGATACTATGGGAGAGGAAGAAGAAACGGTAACTTGCCACGTGAAAGACTTGAAAGATGGCTATTGGGATAGCCCTGATGGGATATTGGAGATAGGTGTACTGACTGATATGAAAGGCGAACAACACAAAGTTGTTCATTATGATTATTTAGGACAGACTGATTTCAGCCCTCTGGTCTGTAAGATGTGCGATGGTGAAGTCGACGACAGTCAAATCATATTGAAAACAGAATCTGGATGGTGGGTAGTGCCTCACAGGAGTTGTGATTATTTCGTGTGGTACAAAGAGGAGGTGTCTCTCGAATGAGTTGGGAACCAAGCGATGTAGATATTGAGTGGACTGAGGCAGTGCTGGATACATTAGAGCCGGGGAAGTCATGGGTAGAGGGAGAGATGACCTTTCTCTGCACAGGGGAAAAGGAACTCTCTCTTGTCTCAAGAACAGAGAGGTCCGAAGAACCTGCGCAGCGTGTAGGTATTGTCCTCCAACATCTTGGCTGGAACTATGATGATACCCAAACCAGTATCATACCAGATGACCCGTTAGAAGCAATGCGTACAATGCAAGAGGTAGCACAGGCTTGGACGTGTTATGCCTGTGAGGGAGTTTCTCTCACTGATTGTGATTTAGATAAAGCCCAATGGGTAAATGACGGAAATCATACTGCGTTCACTGAAGAGGGACTACAAGAATTCCCTCGCTGGGTTGTCCGTGTTTCGTGCATTGGATGTGGTGAAGAGTTGAACATGTCCCCTATGGACTACAGTCTTCTTGCAGGGGAGGATATTTTCTATACATGGGTTACACCATTAGGTGATACGCTCCACGCTTTAGATAGGCAGACGTTGATTGAAATGGCAGACTTAGGTGACTATAGTGAAACCAGCATTGTCGGTACAATATGGGAGGGTCATCATGTACCCCCTCACATGCAGGGAACTTATTGCTCAGTCACGCGCTCTTCTGAAGAGGAGTGAGAGTGGCATCAGCACCAGCCCCTACTTGTCGAGAATGTGATGCGACACTTTCAATGAAAGGTAGGCAGAATCATAGCATCTGTTATGTTTGTTGGAACAACCCCCCTTTAGAGAAGAGATGTACTGCTACTAATAAAATAACAAAGAAGCGATGTAAGAATAGAGCCACCAACAACGGTCTATGTGGAACTCACAGTCGCCCAGTAGGTCCAAGATTATCAAAAAATGGGGACTGGGAAGATAGAAAGAAGTGGAAGGAAAGCCTCAAGGGAGGATAGTTTCTGGTCAATCTGTGAGGTTGGATGAGGCAGCGAGTACAATACTTGCCGCTATCACTGCTGACTCTGCACGAGAAACAGAAAAGATTCTTTTTGATTTTCTTTCTGAGAACATCGACGAAGTAAGTGAATTCGTATCGCTTCTTTATGGTAAGTATATTTTGAGACCTGAGCACATCATGTCTGCGTTACATCGCAGCATAGGTATGTTCCCTGAAGAGTTCGAGTTGGTAGATGGTGAGCCATTAGTTCCTTCCCTTGCATCAGAATCTCCACCGGAAGTGGAGGGGTCGATGTCTATACCAGAGGCGTTGGATTTAGTTGCTGCACTGAAAGATATGCAGAGCCCACCAGATATTCGTGCCGTGTTCAAGAAGATGGGGAGGCCAGACGCGCTCGTGTTATGGAACCGTGCTTTGGGTGAGAAGCCCCTCATCCCTAAGTATCGTATGACCAGAGCGTTTGCCCATCATCTTGAGGACTATACACCACAGAGACTTCGTTTGGCATGCGCAGTAGAAGACATGGGGACGGTTCTCCGGCGCGCGTATCACGGTATTCTACCTCATAAGTTTCACATAGAGCCGGGGTATGCTTTCAAAGGCCCATCATACAAACAATGGAGATACTGGTCCGTCCCTTTTGAGAACACACATTATGATATTGTGTCAGGCCCTCGTCATTTCGCTCACTCTGTTCAAGGTAGAGTGTTAGTATTTGATAGGGCAGGGGAGCCTGTGAAAGGAGTGACTTCATCATTCGATACATCTGCTGACTGTGTTGTTGAGATAGACCATTCGGGGGAAGTGATTGAATGGTTACATACCGCTGACGACCCAGATATGTGGATGAGGGAGAGAGAGGAGAGAGCAGTCAATCCTACAACCATCAAAGATGGGGACCATCTTAGAGCCCTTGCTCAATCTTTACAAGAAGGAGAACAGATGCGTCTCATCGATGGGGACAGAGCATACTTTCATAGTCAACATGTTGGAGGTTTCATCATGCCGAGGAGAGTATTCGAAATGCCTCTTCTGATAACAGCAACAAGGTTACAGAAGAACCGAGAAGAAGACTGGGTTGATTTGAGGATAGAAGCCTTAGATGGTTTCGACCCTGTGAAAGTAGGTATTGCTAATGTTCAGCGTAGTAGACTGCCTGTTGTGGAGGCATTCCATCATCTGGCACATTCATGGGTAGATGTGGACCCACCCATCATAGGTCAGTTTCACGCCCTTAATATCGAAGAGGGTACGCTGAAAGGTGCTTACCTTGTACGTATCGACACATCACTTGGGTTCAGTGATGCTATGCAATATTCAGATATTCTGGAGAGAGACCATGGACCTGAGTGATGACTTCTTCATGGGCTGGTTAGCCAGAGACGCGCGTTTCCAAGCAAGCGTTCATTTCGCACCTAAATGTAGGTTAGGCTATACAGTACATAGGAAGGTCTACGCCAGCATGGATGAAGCCCCACGTCTCACAATGTGGTTAAGAGAGAAAGGTATCAATGGGAGAGTCCTAAGAGACCGAGATGAAATCAGCAGGCTGTTGTCCCTGCTTGGCCCAGTCTGGGAGGTCGTCAAAGACCGAGACAACCTTGAGCGTCTAATGCTCACCATGGACGCTACAAGTATGAGGAAGATGAAACACGATGAGATGTGTGAGTTGATTCAAACTCTCGATTCTCTTTGATATTATCGTATGATAATAAAGCGATAATATTGACATTTTCAAAACGGTATATAAGCGGGGAGGTTCCCACTATACTGGTGAGGAGGAAAGAACATGAAAATAGAACAAATGATTGGAATAGACGACCCAACCCATGCGGTTGGACATGTGAAAAGAATACTTGAAGAATCAGAGGAGATTCCTGACCTTCTCTTTGTTGGGCCTCCGGGCCTTGGTAAAACGACCTTGGCTCACGCCATTGCTGACTATGTGAATGCTGAACTACATGAGTTCAATGCGAGCGATGAGCGTGGTATTGATATGGTCCGTACACGAATAAAGGAACTCTCCACCCAGCGTGGATGGGGAGAGAATCGCATCATCCTTCTTGATGAGGCTGATGGATTAACTAAGCAGGCACAGGATGCGCTGCGCAGAATCATAGAGACTGGGCAAGCGTGGTTTATCCTAACTGCTAACGTAGAGAGTAATCTCATACCTGCTCTTCGTAGCAGATGTAACACAATAACATTCACACCGTATAATGAAGAGCACATTCAACAATTCATTGGGATGCTCGACCCTTCCTATGATGTCGATGAGGAGACGGCTTGTCGTATCCAGACAGCAACAGGAGGAGACCTGCGCAGAGTGCGCAACCTCATCATGTCTTCCTCAGTGAGGGAAGACCTTGACCGCGCTATCGGTAATGAGATGAATACTATATCTCAAGCAGCCCTGTCTTTGATAGGTGGTGCTTGGGAAGATTTGAGATTGGAGATGCAGAAACTGTCATGGGAAGGACATGATAGATTTACCATTCTGCGCAGACTCCACGACATCGTCAGAGAGATGGTACCTGATGCCATGACTGCTGATGATTTCTATGCATATTCCAGTGTATGGGGCGACGCCGTCCTATCTGCACATCTATGGCCCTTGGGTGACTCAGGGTTCATTGATTGGTTTGTAGGTAAAGTGGCTGTCACAGCACGGGACTGAAACAAACAAGGAAAGAAAAAAAAGAGGAATGAAAATGACTGGATTGAAAAGAAAGAAAACGAATGGAGAATTGCCTGAAGAGGCATTGGAGCGCCTACGTTGGTGGGCTGAACTACACGGGAAGACCGAGGAAGAAGCCATTGAAGGCTTCTCGGAATATTGTGCTGAATCATTCGGCATGATGGACTTCAGTGAAGAAGACGACGGATTCATTGTTGAGGCTTCTGAGACCTTCGTGGTTGAAAGGCGCGTCAGCAGTGGTGGTGGAAGTGCAGGTGAAAGTGAAGAGTTTGTGGGAATGTTCGTCGGTATAGAGCCGAAGGTTCGTGACCGTAGAGAAAGAGACAGGGCAGCGGCTCTCCGCATTGTGAGGGAACAAGGCCTGACTGATGCACTTGAGAGTGGAAGAGTGGCTCGCGCCTTCGTAGAGGGCGGAGTCTGGATGTTGGAGAAAGCGAATGGAATTGTCGCAAGTACACAAGAACGATATGAAGAGGGTGTAGCCCCATGGTTCCTTGTAGAGGATGGTGGGATGCAACTTGCTCTTCTGCAGAACAATCCTGAATGGGGACGACACGGGGAGCCTATCGCTCCTTACATGTGGACGAGAACTTTCCGATTCGAGGGTAACTCAGCCGATAAACTGGATGATGAGATTCGCTCACTGCGTATCACTGTGAGTGCTTCTGACCTCAATGAATGTTCAAAGCCTGTTCGAATGTTTGAGTCGTGTAAAATACGTGTGCGTGTGAGGAAGAATGTGAATCCCGGCTGGGAGGACACATACTCAGGAGTGAATCGCTTCTTCGATAATATCACATACACTGATGACTTTGTGCCTGAAGATGAGAGAGCACTCCTACAAGGAGAGAATTTCGTCAAGGCCTTGGGTTCTTGGGTAGATGACCTGACTGACCTGACTGACCTCTATGAGGACAAGTCTGAGAAAATTGCAGGAATCGACAACCCGGTTGGTCCATTAGTGGCAATCAAAGCAAGGGTCATGCACATGAACAAGGAAGGATACGACAGCGAATTCGACCCTACTGGGAAGGATTACATCATGCGCGTTTCCTCCTTCGCTCTTCAGAGGGCATACCCAACGAACATGATGATGCAAGAGTTGAGCGTCCGCATTCACGGGCACCTTGCTCAGGAAAACCACGCATTCGATTATCACAGTGAAGATGGTTGGAAGCCTTACGCTGTGAAGTCTACTGTTATCGTCTTCGGACGCCTTGGTGTTCGCAGAACTGATGATGGCGATGTACCGAAAATCAACGCTATGGGTGTGTACGCCGTACCTCGTCTCGCTATACCTGCAGGTGAGGGTGGCAACACGAACCTGAGCCAGTTCAGCGGTGATGAATGATGGGTGGTTTCAAGAAACTCGTTGAGGAGAAGGACACCCCTGAAGAGGAGGTGAGTATCGAGATGGATGAGGTCCCCGGCCTCGTCCCCTCGACTCCCTCCCACACTGCCCCTCCCCCTGCTCCTACATCTATGTGGGAAGAGATAGAGAACGCTGCTGAAGATGTAGTGGAGTCTCTGATGTTCTGTGGTGTTATCGGACATGAAGGAACCTGCAAGACTGGTATAGTTCTCGACAGTCTGATGAAAGAAGAACTGGATAAAGGGGATTGTATCCTCATTGTTGATTTCGATGGCGGTGGTAAAACACTACGTTCCTCTTATCACAAAGAGAGGATGAGGAATATCCGAACATTGAACCCTTGGGTCATGCAGAAGAACAGTCGAGACGCTTTCGACTACCCTGCTACCCACAACCGAACAATGGCTATCCTGCAAGAAGCAGTCGATTGGGCAGAGAGACAACAAGCCAAAGATTACCAAGGCCCACGTCTTCATACCTTGCTCGTCACCGCACTCGATTTGTGGGACACTGTCGCTAAGAACTGCATGTTGATTGAAGACCTTGGTACTGCACCTGATGGAATAGGAGCGCAAATCAAACCTCATGAGAAAGTAGGGCTGCGATTCAATTGGCAGATTCGTGCCACGAGATTCCATATGCTCACTGCTCAATGCAGAGAACTCATGCGATTAGGTGTGCGCTGTTTCGTAGAGACTCACCTGAAAGAAGAGTATGATGGCCACAACCCGTCAGGTCAATACAAACCTGATTGGGAGAAGCAGACCGGGAACTACCTGAATCAGATTATCCGCATGCATAAAACGCCTGTGAGAGATGAGGCAGGCGCGAGAACTGGAGAGGTCCGATACGAGGCTGAGTTCGTTAAGTGGAAAACCGACTCTGATTTGGTAGACCAGCGCAGAACCGTGATGGTCACCAATGAAGGACAGCCTGCTAAGTGGTTCGGTTTACCAGAACTACGTGGTGGAGAGTAATGGCATGCAGTGTGTGTGGGGAGACAGGGCATAAGGCTCCGAGTTGTAAATACAACGAGCCGCCCGTCCTCCACTTTGTAGTGCAGAGTGAACGCCTATGTTCTGAGGAAATCGATACTGGTGTGCCTGAGATGTGGCAAATCGGTGACCGTGTGAAAGAAAGACCGCTCTGTGCACTATGCTCGACTGAATATCTTGTTCGTTTTGGTAGGATGTTCACATGGTGAGATTGAATATCGATAAGGCCCTCCTCAAGGGGTTCTTGACAGGCTTCGGCCCGGGGGTCGGTGACCTTCGGGCTGAGGCCAAAGCAGGGAGATTGGAGGGTATAGTTGCCCTCCCCACTCATCTCTTGAGGACTCAGATGCCTGCCGATGTGGAGGACGCAGGAGAGGTTGTCTTCAGTGACATTCCAAAGGTTCTCTCTTTCCTCAAGGCCTTACCTAAAAGCGCCAACATCATCAACATATGGCAACCAAAAGGGCGCCCACTCAAGATGTCCTGTGGGATGACCAGTGTAGAGATGCCTGCTTCTGACTACATCCGCTCTTATGTGAATGTACCTCGCGCGCTTCTCTTGGTTGATGAGGCAGAGAATGACCTCTGGAAGAGTTGGGCTGGTCAACCATTGACCTCTCATATGCTACTGAAGACACAGTGGTTAGGTGAAGTCAGTGACATGCAAAAGGTCGTTGGGAAGGACATGACATATTCTACCATCTTCGACCCTCAACAAGCGCAGTTCAGTGTATCAGCAGGGCGCGCAGGTGGTGTGAAGATGAAGGTGGGTAATGAACTGGAGACCTTCGATGGTCCTGAAGCATCTTCGATATTCGGACCTTGGTTCCCTACATTGATGCAGTGCATCCCTACTGGGGTAGTGGATGTCTTCACTGCTGACGACTACATCTTGGTACTCCGACATGTTGAGAAAGAACATCTACTCATTATTCTCGACCAGCAAGGGGGGAATTGAATGGACAAGTACGAGGAAGAGAAAGAGAAGCGTCGTTTGAGTGCTCTCAAAGGTTGGGTCACACGTCGCAAGAAACTCAAGGAGGGTGAAGAGGAATGATAGTAACGGAGAAATTCACCAACTCCCATGGGGACGAATGGGTATTTGAATATGATTCTGAGGTAGGCGAAGGTATTCTGAAAGGCTCAGATATCGACTGGGAAAGTTACCCATGTAGAGAAAGGTCTAACCTCGGCCTTATTCTCAATAGTGAGGAAAGGGAATGGCTTGAAGAAGTATGGACGGATGTGCATGTGCATGCTCGCTCATGGTCAAATGAGGGAGTGGTGTCTCGACGAGAAAAGACAAGAGTTCGAGATTATTGGCGAGATAAACCTGAAACTCAATATTTCAACCCTGATTGGGATGAAACGAATTGGTCTTGTTTTGCGTGCGGAATAGAATGTGGTGGTTACATTGACAGTGCCCATATTAGGCCAAGAAAAAGAGGAGAAGTAAAGGGGGTAAAGCCCGGAACAGAAAACAATATCCATCTTCTTTGTAGAGTATGTCATACTGAAAGCGAAGGTCTGTTAGAACGAGCATATTGGCATTGGCTTCACCTCAAATCTATGATATATAATAAAGGGAATTTAGAGAACATTCTTTTGCGGGACCCTTATTTACCATCAATTTCGATTGATGATGTAACGTATGATTGTTATGCCGTTCAACAAATATCAACACTCATAAAAACATCAAGAGAACATATTCATGGCGCTTCTAATAAAGTAGAGCGCTATTATACTACAGCACTCAAAGACCGTGAGGGTAATCCTATTGGCCCAGAAATGACTTCTATTATGATTGGGGATGAAGATGAATGTTGATTGATAATATATTCAGAGACGATGATACTCCTATTATCTACACTCGGTCAAGAGATGAGAGTGGTAATCTTATTGAGCGTAGACAGTTCGATTTCAAACCTTATTTCTGGGTACCGGCAAGCACACCTGAGTTTCGTCTCAGTAGACTCAAGCGCTCCTTCCCTACGGCACGTGTGTGTCAAGATGAGACAGCCACAGGTTTGGACGGGGCACCTCTGTTCAAGATAGAAGCACACAGTCCTTATGATGTCACAAAGATGCGCGAGATGTTTGAGCGCACCTATGAAGCGGATGTTCGATTTACTGACCGATGGCTCATTGATAATGTTCAGGAGATGCCAACATGGAAACCGCGTAAGTGGTGGTATGACATAGAATGTGACACTGGAGACGATTCATTCACTACCGTCATCGCTGTCATTGATAGTGACCTTGACACCCCTGTGGTGTTCGCTTGGGCCGATGACCGAACCAATTGTCCTTACTCACTTACAGGACGAAGTAGAGAATTGATTCATAGAAAAGTGCGCGATGTAGAATATGAATTACATCTCTGTTTCAGTGAGAGGCAGTTGTATGAGAATTTCATTGACTTCCTCCATGAGCGGGACCCTGATATGATGATTGCTCACGCAGGAACTTTCTTCGACATACCTCACATGGTTGAGCGCCTTGACCATATCTATGGGCATGGTGGCGCTTCTCGATTGAGCCCTCTTGGTATCATTCGTAGACCGAGAAGAGGGGAAGACTCCTACGATTTCACAGACCAACCTATCGCTGGTCGCTGGCAGTTCGACACTGCTTCCCCTGCTCAGAGCGGTACGGGTTTCGAAAGGGTGTGGAAGGATAGTGGTGGCGGCCAACTACCAGACAGGAAGTTGAATACCATCGCTGAGATTCTGGGCCTTGGCTCTAAACTCACAGAGGAGATTGAAGGGATGGATGTACACAATGGTTGGTATGAATACTGGGAAGAATTCATCGACTATTGTCTGTTAGATACTGTTCTCCTTCGTGGTATTGACGAGGCGCGAAACGTGACAGACTTCTATGTAGAGATGGTTCGTCTCTGTGGGGTCAGTCTACAGTCAGCCTGTAACGTCACGAACTTTGCACGCGGGCTTCTATCACGTAGAACACAACGTAAGGCAGCATCGCGTTTCCGTGCATCTGATGACCAGAAATTGAAAGGCGCAGAAGTAGGGTTGAATTGTGTGACTGGTCTCCATGAGGGAGTTGCCATTATCGATTACAAGGGACTATACCCTTCTCTCATCGTTGGGCATAATTTATCCTATGAAACAAAACGTGATGGGCCCGGGGAAGGTATTACTCAATTGGAGAATGGGTCTTACTGGGACCAGAGAGAGAAAGGACTTCTACCTAAAGTGGTCGACTATCTTTTCGAGTATCGCGCAATCTGTAAAGAGAACATGAAGCATGCTAAGAGTGTCGAAGAAAGAGATGCTTGGAACACAACCCAGTCTGCTGTAAAGAGAGTCATGGCTTCCCTTTATGGTATGACTGCGCACATTGGATATGGTTGGGCTGACGCAGACATCGCTCATACCATCACAAGTGAGGGTAGAAGATGCATACGATTATTAGACAAGGTCTCTTCTCAGCGTGGATACGAATGTTTGTACGGTCACACTGACAGCGCCTTTGTCAAAGTACCATTAGATGACGCTCACAATCTTGCAGAAGCCATCACAGAAGTTGTTCAGAAAGCGACTGGTAATGAAAGGCTTGTGGCGGAATTAGAAGCATGGATGCCTTACTGGCTATTAGCGAAAAAGAATCGCTATGTTGGTCGCATCGAATGGCCTGTTGAAGAAGAAGGGAAGATGAAAGTAGCAGGGTTCGGCCTAAAGGCGAGCAATACTGCACCCCTCTCTAAAGAAGTACAGAGGCTGGTATTTGAAATGGTCTTGAATGGGGCGTCAGAAGGCGAAGTATCTGAAGTCCTTCTCCCCCTTTCTAAGGACTTACGTGAAGGTGTCATTGACATCAAACGTGTATCTCTCTCTACACGTTTAGGAATGAATCTGAGAGATTACAAAACATTGAGCGGTGGTAGTAAAGCCGCCGATTACTACAACAGAAACATGGGAGATGACCCCTTCAAGAAGGGGGACTCTGTCAAATGGACTTACGTGTCATCAACACCTTCAGGTATGGAGGTGACTGACATTGTCGGGTTCCGTGAGCCTTCTGATATAGAAGGTTTCGAACTCGATGCTGAAACCATCCTTCAGAAGATGGTGAAAGCGAAACTGAAGAGTGTGTACGACACACTCGAATGGGACCTTGAGGGAGCACTCGGGGCACCAAGACCGAAGAACTACGGATGGTGGTGAAAAAAATGCAAAGAAAACTGACAGAATGGAATATGGAAATAGAGAACGGGACGACACAAACGACGCTGACTGAATGGGGTTTGACTTTCGATGTCTAAATTTGAAAAGCGTGTTGTTGACCGCATTGAAAAGCGCGCAGAGAAAGGACTGGACACATACGGGGTGAGTATGGAAAGAGGTGACCTCTCTTTACAAGAGTGGTTACAACATCTACAAGACGAACTCCTTGATGCGGCAGTCTATGTCGAGAAACTCAAAGAGGAGGTAGAAGAACTTGAGCGATACAGGGCCGAGAATATACAGTGATGGCTCATCATATGGTTGGACTCCTGAAATGGATGATACTATCATCCGTATCAGTAAGTCTACATTGGTGAGTACTAAATGGTGTGCTCAGCAAATGTGGCTCAATAAGAACCACCCAGAGGTGGAGACTGAACTCAACTCATGGCTCGTCATTGGAAACGATGTGCACTATGCTCTGGAATACTTTTACGACAACGCGAAACCAGATGAACTACCAGAACTACAAGCAAGAGCGAAGAACGGAGATATGCGTTTAGTCAAAGGGGCCCTGAAGAATTGGTTACCTTCCACAGAGCAGATTATGGACAATAGAGATGAGCGTAGCCGGGCAGAGCCATTGTATGAAAGAGACTACAACCATAATATACAATGGCTCTTAGCGCATGAAGCCTCCCGACTTACCCACACCACAGTTGAGAATTTCCTACCTGTGGCAAATGAAGTAATCTTGACACCGAGAATAGAGGTAGAAGGAGTACCTGTACAATTAGTCGGTATCATTGACCGCGTCTTCCTCGATGATGATGGGGGGCTGGCTTTGATGGAACTGAAGACAGGGAAATGGGATGAGAGATACAAATTATCCGAGATGAGAATGGAGATGTCATTCTATAAGATGCTCATTGAGAATAGTGACCTTCAGGAATTACAGGAAAAGAATCTGGACCGTGCAGTGACTCACTGGGGTTGGAGGTATAGTGCCGCTGACCATGTATCATATGAGAAATGCAAGCGTGTGAGTGAGCGGGCTATGATGAAACGTCTGGGAGACCTTGTGAAGATGTATTTGGAAGAGTCTTTCAAGATGGCTGACCCTAACCGTGAAGGCTTCAAATGCGCACGCTGTGAATATATGCAATGGTGTCCTCAATACAGGAGTGGTGACGAATGAAAAGAAACGCGATAACATATCTACTACAAGAGGCTCTACAGGAAAGAATCAATGGCGCTAAAATCTATGTTGAATGGGGAGGTAAATCCCCAGAGCGTGGCTTTGTGATAGAGAAGTCAGGTAGGAGGGGTATTGATATCCGCCTCGATAATTCATGGTTCGTTAATGAGATAGATATCATTGAGTTGTGGAGAAACCTGAAGAAGTGGGTAGATTGGTGGAATGCTGAAGAAGCGGAGTCTCCCAGTAGACAAGCGAGGCTTGATGAATTCTTTGATGTGAACACAGGTAATGATATCACAGGGAAGCAGACTACATTGGATGAGTGGTTCTGATGGGAGAAAGGCTTCTCGATTTTGATTTCCCAAGAGAAGTAGGATTATTCAGGAAGGTGGTTCATAATAGTAGGGACTTGGAAAAATACTGGTCTAACCTGAAGAACTCTCAATGTGCTTACACTTCAGTTTATGGTTTCCGGGCAGTGAAGCCAAGTGGTAAAAGAGGAGAATATAACACTGCCATCGTGCGCCATTTCATTCTGGATTTCGACCGGAAGGAAAGAGTGCGCGGTAATGTTATGGACGCTCCGGGAGATAAAGTTCTGGAGCAAGTCAGAAGACTCCACAAGATGCTGATGTCCAAAGATATCCATCACGGAATATGGTTCAGTGGGAATGGTTTTCATGTTTGGATTCGACTCTCTAAAATACATAGACCGGCGACGGGGAGTGAAGTTTCGCTCATAAAAACAGCCGGTAAGAAAGTCATCAATGAATGGAAAGCCGACCTTGATTTGACTTGCATGGACCCAACTGTGCCTTTCGATATGGCCCGCCTTATACGAATCCCTAACTCTTACAATGCTAAACGTCACGTTCTCAGATGGAGTATTCCCCTCCGTAGTCATGAACTCTTAGAATGGACATGGGATAATGTATGCGAGCAGGCAGAAGATTCCCGAGAAGGGCTCTTCCAATATGGGAATAACGGTGTAGACCTCCCTATTGAGCAGGTCAAAAAGGCGCGATTCAACAAAGTACCCGGTGAAACTATTCATTTCGATACTGTGAATATGGAAGGTGTGAAGATTCTACCATGCTTGGTAGAGGCAGCCTGCCAAGTAGGTAGCAACCCTCCTCATAATGCGAGAAAGTCTCTCGCTATATATCTCGGTAGTCGACTTCGTAATTTCTTACCGGTGGAACGAACAACACAAGAGATGAGAGATGAACATATAGCGCGGATTGTTTCCTTTGTTAAGACTCTGAGATGGGCAGATTTTGATGAGGGGTTGACGAACTATCATGTCTCTTCAATTGTGAATAGAGGCTATCATCAACATTGTTCTTCCCTTGAAGGGGACGGCCTTTGTTTAGGTAGGTGCCAGTTATGGGATGGGACTGGTGATTTGTGATGGGGAGATACGGAGTGAGTAGGAAGAGAGATATGATTTCTCAAGTGGTTTCTGAAATGGAGGTGGGTGAAGAATTCACATCCAGACAAATTGTTGAGATTCTAACAGAGAGAGAAACCAAACATTACATTCCCAGCACACATTTTGTTGGGCATATATTGAGTCGAATGGATAATGTCAAGAAGAGAGGAAGACACAATACTATCTGGGTGAGGATATGAAGAACCCTCTCATTATAGATAGTAATGAAAGAGGCTCATTACCAGAAGCCATTGAGAGAAGGGCTCAAAATCGCAAACCAATCATTCCATTCAAGAAAGAGCGTTTGATTGTAGGCGATTACAAATGTGGTGAATGGTACATTGAGGCGAAGACAGTTGGTGATTTCCTTGAGTCCCTAAGAAGTGGACATCTCATGAGACAATTGGATAATCTCGACGCTAATGCTGACCTGTTTGGTATTATGGTGTGGGGGGAAATAGGCCCTTACATTAAACAATTACAAGCGAGAGGTGGGAAGACCACTTTCAGTGCAGCCACTAAACAAGTTGCTGGAGGACTTGCGCGCGTAGTCGCCGACTTTGGCTGTTTAGTGTATAGAGCCCCTAATGTCATGGAGGCTTCACATTTCCTTGTGGGGCTACATGAAAAGACCTACAAGTCTGCGAGTCGTCATGGTGCGCAGGCTGTTAAGAGAGTCTCAAGCAATGATGTGAGATTCGATATTCTCCGAACCATACCGGGCATTGGTCCTGATATGGTTGATGCTATACTCAACGCATGTGGTTCCGTTGAGGAAGTAGCGTGCGGGACATGTCTTCGTGATGTGCCCCGCATGGGGAAGGTTCTTCGGAACCGAGTAATCGAAGCCTTGACCAGCGAAGAACCGGTCAGGGTGGAGCGCTGAACCACACCCTCCGCCATCTGGGGTCACCGAGAAGTTCATAGACTTCTTTTATGTGAGAAAGATGGCAAGAAAGTAAGAAAGGTGATAAGATGAGAAAATGGAAAGAGTACACGGCAATGGAACGATACCCGATATTGAAGGAATATGTTGAGCGATTTAGACAAACGTCATTCTTTAACGAGATGGCAGGTCTTCTTTCGTTCTTCTATCTACAAGGACAGATGTTGGTTGATTATGTGAGAATCCCTGTTTGGGCTTCATATCTCGACCCTCGGGTACATGTGTTCTGGATACAGCCAACACGAACTGGAAAATCGATAGCGTGGGAATTCACTGGTGAAGTAGCACGACATGCTGGAATAGATGCTGACATCTTTACTTCTGGCACAGATGCTGGACTGATTGGTTCCTTCAAACAATACAAGGACGAAGATGGGAATTACGTGAGTGAAGAACAACCGGGCTTGCTGAATGGAAAGAAACTTCTGAACTTCGATGAAGGGAGCATTCTACTACAGCCGAACCCGAAGCAATTCTTCCAAGAAGTGATTCTATACCTGCAGCAAGCAATGAACCCTGTAGGGAGTCACAGTAACACATTGACTAAGCACATGAAAGACGGTAAGATTGAGACTGAGTCGCGCGTCTCATTTTGGATAACTACCTTCCCACCATCTGGTGTGAAAGAATATGTGCTCACTAAAGGGCTGTTCCAAAGAGTCCTGTTATTCTACAGCCCTTGGACTAACGATATGAGGATGGAGACTTCCAAGCGTCGTATGAGAGGACTATGGCAAGACACTATGCAAGGCGTATCTACAACAGAAGAACTTGCTGAACATTTCATCAGTGTTGAATCAATGGTGAGGGAACATCTCTTTGCTTGCTCACCTACTTTGAATGCGACAATGTGGTCAGAGTTCGATGAGGATATCAAAGAAGAGCGTGAAGAAAGGGAACGTCTTGTGAGAGAATCCGCTCTTTACCTTTTCAATAAATCTCGCGACTTCGACCCTACTGTAGAAGCGGCTGTTGAGGAATTCTACCATCTCGTCGCTGGCATGGATAACAAGTTAGGAGACGTGGTTCTCTCCTTCATGCCCAATATCGAGAACTATCTCAATATCATGGCTACTCATCTTCTCATCGTTGAGAAATTGAATGAGCGCGAAGATGATGACTATAATCCTGCAGAGCCATGGGTCATCACTGGTGAGCATATCGAGATGTCAATGGAAATATTGTATGATATCTACGAGAGACTCATCATCTGGCTTGAGAGCGACCTTGAATTGGGTGCGGCTAAGGCAGAGAAGATAGCGCAGGCTGATGCTTGGAGGAAGGCCGTTGACGCTTGTAAGAGTGTGGACCTTGGTGAGAACAAAGGTGATGGATGGGTCATGAAGAAAGAACTTCTGAAGGTCTATGCAAGACAGCAAGATAGAAGTGAGCCAGTAGTGTACAATCACTACAGAAAGGCAAAGAACCTCTTCAAAGAGACGAAGGTAGCCGGACGCCCCCACGTGAGGTGGGTTCAGGAGGGTACGAATTGAGCGACATCATGGTATTAGATATTGAGACATCGAATTTCTCTTATGAGATAGGTGGATGGGATAAGACCCATCTTTTCGACCCAGTCATCGTGGCTACTTGGGATGGTGAGGAAGGGCATCTTTTCTCTAAACAGGAGATAGATATCGCTGATAGTACATGGCACCCATTACATCCTAAAGTTCTCGGAGAACATCTTGAGAATCACATAAAGAAAGGCGGGAAAATCATAGGTCACAACATCTGTGGTTTCGACCTCCCTATTTTGCGCGATGCATTAGACTGCCATTATGCAGGTGTCCTTTTGGGTAAATCGAAGGAACTCCTGATTGACACAGCGAGAGTACTTCGTCAATTGACAGGATACGGTGTGCCCTTGGATGATGTATGTAAAGCGACTCTGGGTGAAGGTAAGGAGTCCATGGGCTCCGCCGATGCGCCTGTCGCGTGGAGAGAAGGAAGGCATGCTGAGGTAGCCAAATATTGTCTTGAAGATTGTAAGATGAATCTTGAACTATTCAACCATGGTAGAGAACATGGTATGATAAAGTCACGTAACGTATCCACTGGCATCATCGATGATATCGAGGTACTTTGGTAAATGGAGGAAAAAAAATGACAGAAGAAAGAAAAACTGGAAGAGAAGCCCAATTGAGTAACATACGAGCAGCGGTGAATGTCGCTGAAACAGTGAGGTCTACATTAGGACCTGCGGGAATGGATAAATGTCTCGTGAATGAAACAGGGGACACCATTATCACAAATGATGGTGTCACTATTCTGCGAGAATTAGATGCTGTACATCCCGGCGCGAAAATGATGGTTGAAGCAAGTAAGACGCAAGAAGCGGAATGTAAAGACGGCACGACAAGTGTAGTGGTTCTTGCAGGGCAGTTGTTGGCTCTTAGTGAAGGGTTACTGATGAGGGGGATTCATCCCAGAACGATTGTGCGTGCTTTCAATGAGGCGTGTACAATCGCCTTAGATAATTTACCTGAAGGGGACTCTGAGATAGACCCTCATGATGTGGCGAGAACAGCACTGAGAGGTAAGGCTGCCGAAAGCCATTTGGAAAAGGCGTCATCTTTGTGCCAAGAAGTTGTTTATTCTGTGAGGGGGGACCTTGACAACATCCGTGTCCTTTCACAGTCTGGTGGTTCGATAGATGATTCTTACATCCATAGTGGTCTGGTATTAAGTAAAGGATTCTCGACTGATGTGAAACATGATACTGAGGGCCGTATTCTGATGCTTGATGGTGGCTTAGATGGATTCAATATGCAAGATGTGCAGATGCAATTCACTGACCCTACTCAAATACAAGCCATACAACAACAAGAATTGACCATGCTAAGTGCGGCAGCACAACGTATCGTGGACCTTGGAGTCGGCATTCTGTTTGTCAGAGACGGTGTCCATGAAGCCATTGTTAAATATCTATCATCTCAGAAAATTGCTGTAGTATCAAGACTGCAAGATTCAGATATGACTGCACTCTCTCACATTACCGGCCATCCAGTATATCACCGGCTTATTGATGTCACAGATGCATACCAGAACACCGAACATAAGTCAGTGGTGGATAGCCAACGTATTGGTGACCTCGATTATGTCACTGTGAGTGTACCATCATCAACTGTAGTCACACTGGTTGTGAGAGGAGCAACACGACAGACTCTTGATGAATATGAGCGCGCTTTTGATGACGCCATTGGTGTCACTGCCTTATATCACAATAATATGGCAGCGTTGCCGGGCGGGGGAGCCTCTCTATCGAAATCTGCCATAGGTGTGAGGAATTACGCCACTGGTGAAAGCGGTCTTAGTGCCCGGGAGCGAATGTGCTTGGAGGCCTATGCTGATTCACTGGAAATTATCCCTGCCGCCATTGCTGCTAATGCAGGTATGGACCCACTTGATGTAGTGATGGAACTTCGTTCATGCCCAGATAGTTACGGGCTCTACATCGATGATAATGGAATAGGTTCTGTATGTGATACTGGCGAGCGTGCAATCTGGGAGCCTCGTGAACTCGTAAAGCAGGTCATTACATCAGCCACAGAGGTTGCTACGGCTGTTCTACGCATTGATGATATCATTGCGAGGAAGGGACAATGAGTGTATGGGATGTAGTCGTCTTCCTTGTCATACTCGATGTTGGATTATGGAGTCTTCAGTTCTTCACTTCGTGGTTCACGAATCTTTCTTCTGGGGAGTATGACGAGGAGGAATGACCTTCTTGACATCGCGTCGAAGTGCCTTCACTTCTCTAAGAGTTTCGCGCTCAATCGGCTCCTCTGCCTTTAGAGTGCCACGCTCTTTGAAGTGACGAGCGCGGTTAGAATGAGGGTCCTCTGGGACTATGGTGTGCTGCCGTGTGTGACTCATGTCAGCACCACCGTGTCCCATGACCCCTTTCTTTCGGCGCTCTCTGGCTAACTCTGCGCGATATTTATGACGGGACGGGCTGGATTCATACTTGGTATCATATTCTTTCTTATGTCTAAACGCTTCAGGCGACTTGCGGTCTTTGAGCAACCGCCAAGAGAGGTCCATTGGTTCGCCTGTCCAGAGGTTTTGAAATTTAGGGCTAAACTCGGGAACGACTTCTGCATTCTCGTCATCCGCCATTCTCATCTGAATCTTCTTCCACCATTCCTCATCAGTATGTTCAGTTACATCAGGGACAGCAACAGGTGGGTTATCGAGTATTTCTTCATTTGTAGGTATAGGTTCACCTTGAAAGCCGTGTGTTGTTCTCGCCTTCGGGGGGCGAGGCATTCTCTTCCATGGCTTCACCTCCGTAATAGGTTTCCCTTTAGGGAATCGTTGCTTGAGATGCCATTCAGGCACATATTGTTTTTTGAACAAACGCCAAGCGAGGTCCATTGGGAGCATCAATAGCGCCTCCCAACAGGGTCAATAGCACACTTCCTATCATGCGCATAACCGCCTCTACCGTCAGGCACTATATCTGCACCAACAGGAAACAATTGGCCACATTTAGTACAGTTACCTGCAAATTTTGCAGGGAACCCTTTGAGGAATAGAAAGGCGAGGTCCACAGGGCTATGGCGCGCGCTCACACTATGGCGAGACGCAAATAGAAAATGAAACTTGGGGTCTAAGCAAGCACCTGCACAGTGATTTCATGCGGTGCGACTACTTTGAGAACCTCGTCAGGGACGTCTTCCACAATTAGGCGCAAGGCTTTCTTATTATTGAATGTTAAGAATACAAGTTTATTGATAATATTGTGGAATAATTGCCTCGATAATGCCACACTCACACTTTATTCCACATAGGGCAAGAAGAATTCACTGACATATTCTTATGCATGCCACACCCTCTACTATCACCCTCATATCTATTACAATAAGCACACCTATCACCGTAGGCTTTCACAAGGACTTTTCTACGAGAAGACATGTACTCACTTCAGTACATTGAAGGCGATATTCATAGCCTCGCCTTTCTTCGTGTCCGCAGTTTTCTCAGGCTTCTTCGGGGGCTTACCACCTACTGAGATGACCATTACCACTCCGGTCTTCTTCGATTTGCCTTTCATAATCCCCACGCTTCATTAGCCGCAAGAGGCTTCTCTTTCTCAATCTTCCTACGCGCTTTTTGCCATAATGTTCCACAATCAATACATTCCCAAATGAGAATACGTGTATTTCTCTCATTTACATATCGTCCCTCGATACGGCGCGCAAGCACTCGCTCTTCACAAGAAGGGCAGTGTTGCTTGAGTCGGTCGAGGATTTCACCCATATCCTCACTTCTTATTGTGGAGACGGGTCCAAGCCATGTCTTGAATCTCGCCTTTGGAAAGGCCTACATTCTGGAAAACATTGTCTAACCATCGCTCAATGTGCCACATTAGAGCCACGTACAACACACACATTACTAAAGCAATCATCACCAGAACTTGAAGGAACTCCATCAATTTCCCTCACGATATGCTTCTTCAATAATCCTATCGAATTTGCGTGCAAGATAGAAGTAAAAGAACATCATAACCAAAGGTAAGAAGAAGAACATGAAAGCGAGCACAGCACGTGTATCGCTCATACGGCAATCAAACCTAATTCTTTGAGTTTGTGTACAATGTCACCAAATGTATAGGCGTTCGACCCCGTACCTCCTGTATGAGTACTATCTGCGGCGTATCCACCAAAACCAGCACCAGAATTAGCACTAAACCCAGTTCCTGTAATGTTACCACTTGCAGAAGTTGGTTGAATAACAGGGGTAACATCATAAAAACCAAGTTTCTGACTTGTTGCTGTTCCAATTTTTGTACCATTACTTGTATCGAGGTTAATGTTTTTTCCATCAGATATAGTGATGTTACCTGCAAAAGTCGCCATATTATCACTATCTAATCTAAATGCTTCACTTTGACTTGCGTTGCCATCAGTTGTGTACATAACTAAAGCAGCACCATTCTCACTTGCTGACCAACCAGCATCACAGATAGCCTCAATTCTTGCGCCCACAGTCATTGTCGCAGAAGCATCTTCAGCACCTGCGAATTCAATAACACCAAGTCGATGGTCATCAGCCATTGCTGCCCCATCATTAGAAGATAAGCGCAGATTACCACCTTGGGTAGCGCTACTCGTAGTAGTATCAAGAATTTCCAAATCTACTGCAGGGGCACCTGTTCCAATACCAACAAAGCCAGCATCACTGATTCTCATGGCTTCTGCAAGTGAGTTAAGACTACTACCTGAACCACCTGCGTTTGCTACTTGGAAAATAATTTCTCCACCAGCACCTGACCCTTTACCTTGCCCACCAGCAAGTGTTAAGTTACCACCAGCAATATTGTTGGTAGTTCCAGCAGTTGTAGTCCCGGCCTTTACCAAGACTGCTGTACCTGCTGCGTTATGAGCAGTGTCAGAAGGTTTCAGTGTATCAAGACTGGTGATAGTCAAATCGCCACTTGAGTAAGATACATCAGAAAGGTCGTTGAGCGCAGAAGCACCTCCACCACCACCAGCAATGGATGTTCCTGAAGTTAATTGTATGTCGTCACCAGCATCTGTGGTAAAGTAGAGTTCGTTCGGTGTAGCGGTGTTGACCCAAATCTGCCCATACCCACCAGTATCGGCGTTAGCGTCTGCTTGTTCTTTGAGACTTATTGTTCCTTCAACTGTGAGTTTTTGATTTGGGGCATCTGTGCCAATACCAACTGCATCTGCTGTTCCATCAGTAAATAATAGATTTGGGTCACTATTGCCTTCCACACGGAAATCGAAATCAGAAGTTGCGCCTTCGTTGAATACAATATCTTGTGTAGTACCATTTACTTTGAGATAGGTAGTCTCTGTACCATTTCTTAAAACATCAAATCTCACCGACCCATCTCCTTGATAATGCTCTATTTCTGAGGCAATGGAAGCCCAAATCTTTGTTTGGTCATAGTCGGCACCATCGAAAAGGTGCCCCTTGAATTCAACTCTACCAATCAAATCTCCACTGGTTGTGGCACTATCTGATGGGTTCCTATACAATTGTAAAATTGGACCAGCATTAGTATCAGTGTGAGTATTTTCAAGAATTACACTCGCACTATTAGAAACTGAAGTAGTAACATGTAACGCAGCATCTGGTGACGCCTCAGCAATACCAACCTTACCATCAGTATGAATTCTCATTCTTTCTGCTACAGCATCAGTTCCACTTACTTTGGTATTGAACGTCATTATAGACGTCCCAGTACCATCGCCACCACCTGCTTTTAGGATTAAATCTCCACCATCAATATTAGCACTACCAGTTGCAGATGACCCTGCTTCAATTGTTAAATCTCTACCAGCAGTTGTCGAAGTTGTAGCCGCTACAGATATAGTTGCATCTTGTGCATTTCCAAAACCAACATCTCCACCTGTAACTGTTAAATCAGTACCAACAGTTGCAGTAGTTGTAGTTGTTAGTGCACCTGTAACTGCTAATGTGCTTCCATCAAAACTTAAATTAGATTCAGAAGTAACAGTGCCATCCCCATCATCTGTAAGTAACTGGTTATCGGCACCACTGACACCGACAGGGTGCAGGTCTGAAACAACCAATGTAGCCCCAGACCTATCTAAACCAGTAGTAGCAACTGTTCCTGCTATCGTGTCAAGTAAGTCTGACAAGGATTCTCTCTTAGCAGCGCTACTGTCATCATTATCAAGGAAGATGAATTCATCTGCCTCTGCCATAACAGCAGCGGCTGCCTCACTCAAATCCACATCTACTTGATTGGCTTGTACGTCTATCAGAGTGCCAGCACCCACTGCCATAACAGCAGAAGAGGCAGTTAGACCAGCACCTGCAAATAGTGTAGCGATGTCATCTATACTTTCCCTTCTGGTAGGGTCGTCAGTAGTGCCTTCATCAGAAAAGGCGATATAATCACCAGATGCTATCGCCTCTTCTGTGAGACCATGAACGTCTAATGTGAATGTCATATCATATGGGTCAGAGTCACTTCCATCCGATGTGTCTGTCCAATTGATATCTACACCACCACCTTCAACGAATTTTACTTCTTTACCGTCGTTGATTGTGACTTCAGTGCCATCACCATCCTCTAATTGGAACGAGGTCATCAAAGCAGAGATGGCTGCTTGGTAGTCACAGCGAACCCATACGCTCCCTTCATAGATGAAAGTCGCGCGCTTCCCAGCAGTGACAAGTTCACCCATACCCCCACCACCAGTGAAATTAGTTTTGGAGAAACCAGCCGCTCCAATTTCTGTTATTGTAATAGTTGTATTACCAGAACTCCCGGGGTTGACCTGTGTAACTGTGATGACATTACTGGAATTGGTAGCAGTGAATTCTGTATGGTGATTGATAGCAGTCGCAATCTCCACTGCTTGTGCTGTGGCATGAAGCGCAGAGGTAGCATAACTACCAGAGGCCAGTGTTTTCGCATCAAGAGTGGTCCCACTCGTGGTGGCTGAAGTGGTAGAGTCTGCCTGACCCCCCATTGTTAGAGTGACAGTAGTGCCTCCGGTAGAGATTAATTGAATGGTGTCCCCTTGGCCAATATACTGGACACCCGGAGGGGGCGCTCCAGTATTATCTACTGTTATAGTGGCCGATGCTGTCCCATAATCATCGAACTCAATGGTACCATCACCATCATTACATACTTCGACAATATGCCCTTCTGGGAAAAGGTAGTTACTCCCGCTCTTCTCAGGGTTGAGTGTCACAGTTACTCCAGCGTTCGGGCTTAACATGTAGAAAGCGTCACCGTAAGAAGTGATTGTGTAAGAAGCATCTGACGATATAGCAGAACTCGGGGCAGACACTCCCATACCGAAAAGACGCCTACTCACTGTTCCTGTAGCGCTGTTTTCCTGACCCGCATAAAATAATTCATCACCCATTCTATTACCGGCTCTATCTAAACCGTCTCCGGGTCCAAACCCGAGACTGGTCCCGCTTTTACCAGTAGAAGACCAAAGAGCAGAAACGTCAAGCAATGTGGCTGAACCACTGGCCGTCACTGTGCCAATATCTCCTGTTTCACTACTGGCCATAAGAGCGCGTAAATCAGCAGCGGATTGAACACCATCTGTAGCATTTCGCCGTACTTGACTTGTCACACCACCATCATCTGTGGTAAGTGCTCCACTTGTAAGTGGGGTCATGTAAAGAGGGTTATTACGAATGAAAGTGCGCTTGTCATTTATCTCAATCACATCTACCTTATGATTGCCCCCACCACTGCTTTTGTATTCGCAACGCACTGTGGCGAGCACCACAACTTGCGCATTCACTTGTGATGTACCAGTGTCATAATCTACCAGATATTGGGAAGGAAGACTTGGGTACAATCCTTGACCTGTGGCTACAGCGGCCCCACCTGCATGATAAGTTCTTGATTGACCTCCTTGGGAGCCCACGTAGATAGTATAGAGGGATTGCTCACCAGATGCCGCTAAAGCGGTTCCTGAACCATGAGAAGAATTACCTATTGTCATTGTGACTGTGTTACCCGGACCATTTGCGAACTCGTATATTTGACCATCCAGAACAACATATCCTCCTTGTATTGTAAGTGTATATGCACTTGCCCTACTCACTGCCCCGGGTTGACTATTCACTGCATTTCTGGTAGAGCCAAGAACAGTATCTTCTAATCGAAGGATACCATTCCCATGCACCCCTTGAAGGAGATTGGTCATTGTTGGTGATGAAAGAGCGTCACCATCACGAAGCCCATCGGCTCCAAGTGTATTCTGCGCTGCTGTGTGTCCGCTTAGTGGGTCAGTCATTATTCAACCTCCAATACAAATGAGAAGATGACTTCATTTTGCGCGTCTTTAGTGAAAGGCTGGATGTCTGCGCGATATACAGGAATGAATTCACCAGTGCTCGGGTCTTTATACTGAAGATAGACCTCTTGCACATTATCATTAAACACATGGCTTGTACTGAAAGAACCTTCGACGAGAATACTTGTGTCGTCAATAATACGAACAGTAGGGGTCACGGACGCTATTGTCCTCGCACCTCCATCATCAGCAGATGCAGCAGTGCCATCTGTACCAATATGTAATTCATTCACTAACGAGGCAAGATGTTCTACAAGTCTTCTCTTTATGGCATTTAACATCGGCATTAGATTCTCCTCCTACGAAGTCCACCTTTCACTTTACGCATTTCATGAGAGCGGGGGCGAAGAAGGCGAATAGATAATCCGCTTGAGCCGATAGTGGCACCATTCGGCGCTCTCACAGTAACTCCTGTGAAAGTAGTGGATGTAGTTCCTGTATATGAGGCGTGTATAGATTCATTGATTAGTAAATGACCAGTACTTGGGAATCCTGTAGTTGAAGACACAGTGATAGTTGTAGACGAGAAAGACCCTCCTGTCAATCGGGGAGTCAATCCAGTACCTACAGAACTACGTGCTGAGGAATCACCTGCGTTATACCCCCTATGTCCCAAAAGGAGACCAGCGTGGATATCATTACCACTGTTTGTCATGGTTATACCTGTCACGGCACTATTGTTTCTTGAAAGAGTAACTAATACATTTCTTCGTATAACCTCACCAAATACACGGATATTTGCTCTCCCCACTCCTGACTTCTCTAACGTGATTCTTTGCTGAGTGTTATCAGAAGCGTCCATTTCTGAGTTGAATGCGTTCGCATCTTCGAATGCCATAAGGACTCCTTCTATGCCCTTCTCATATGATAGTAACATGAGATTACTTCTACCATCTCTCAATCTATGATTTACTTCTACTACTGCTCGTCTTGTTTGGTTCCCAGTAGTAGGATTCTCATAGTCAACTACATCCCCCGGGCCTATATCCCATACCTGAGCATGGTCTTCGCTCTTGATTGCTTCTTGCGCTTTTCTATTCAGGCGTAGAAGTTGAGCGGCTGTTTTTCTCGCACCTGCTTTCGTACCCGCTGTGGGGTCAGATACCGTGGTAGATTTTACAGCACCGTGTTTCTTTTGTAATTCAGCATCGTCGACAATAGCCTCAATGATATCATTTATTGCTACACTACGCCCTCTTACAACTATTCGATTCGCCACATCCACAACTGGGTCTACTTCTACTGAACCTTCACCTCTATTTGGCCCTGTTTTCCTATCTGTCGCATAGAAGATATCAGGAGCATAGATGAAATTACCGAATTTATCAAAGAAGATTGCATAATGGTCGTGGCGTGCCACGAATCGAATTGCGCTGGGGACTGCGACTGATTTGAAATCTTGAGCAAGGAAATTCATTGAGTGGCGGGAAACATCAACGCCTTTATGAGAACTGATTGTGCCTGCTCTGGGACCTGAGAAGGGCAAACCTACACTCACGCTGTTGAAATTATGCAAGTGGTCTTTCAAGATTCGAGGGACAAGGTCAGTGGTTCGAAGACCTACGCTTGTTAATTGACCTGTGTAAACATGCTCCGCCTCGAATCCTTTCTCAACAAGGGTTTTACCTTGCATGTTCTGGAAAATGAATCTATTTCCAAAATTGGCAGCCCCTACACGGTCAGGGCGAATACGTACAGAGGGGTCGTCGTCAGCAAAAAGTAACATGGGTGGTGTAGAATCTGCACTCAGTACACCATCTCTGAAAAATACACTTGTGTCGTCTTTAATTCCGGCGCGGTCAGGATATGTGACGCGGCCAGCGCTTTCTTCCTCAATTAATCGGTATCTCCCTCCCCTTGTTGTTTGGAAGTCACTCGTTGAAAAGCGCGACAAAGATAGGTATCTCCCAGAAGTGTGACTCTCTCTATCATATACTGCGTGGTGGACAGCATTATCTACAAATTTTGGCGCCTCTGTGATGCTTCCTACTGCACTTCTGATATTGTCATCCCTACCCGTGCCGGGCTCGATAATGGTCCTCGCTGTCTCTGCTATACTATACGTCATGATGACACCTGATTATCGCTATGGGATGACTCATTTGTGTGAGTCGATGTATTCTGATAAGAGCCGGGATAGACACTTTGTGTGAATCGTGGCTGTACTGAGTAATCATTTCGGATAACATCCTCATCTCCTGACCTTCTTGATTGTCTCCGAGCAGCATCTGCTCTGAAATGTTGTAGAGTATTGGAGGAAACAATAATTCTCGCAACTGTTTGTTTAAGGCTTTCAGAGAAACCACTTGCCTCAGTACCGGGAATAACAGGCCCACTACTTGTAGGGGTTGTATAATCTGAAGTTGCGAATAAATAGGTAGGAGCATAAGGTGGATTATCAGGAGCAGGATTAGTGCTTCTCACAAATCTACCACTGGACGCTCTTGCGTTCGGCGCACTATATGTGAATACACCATATCTACCAGCAGCAGTGCCTGATAATGCATGACTTGTATCTCTGAATATCTCAATATGGCGATGGTCTAAAACACGCACGGGCTTCACAAGCAGACGGAGCAGTTTGTCAGTGGTATTCGTTCTGGTGCCACTGCTCGCAAGAGGGTTGTGACTACTGGTCTGATATGGATTAGCACTCCCCCCAGATGAAGAACCCCACCCAGCGTCACTGATAGGTTCCATGTAATTCAACAAGTCCAGTATCAGAGTTCCCCCCATTGGCCATAATCCATGAGTCATATTCAGTCTCATAACTTGTTTGAATGAAGAAGTGAAATCTAATGACGTTAAATCATAATCGGCAACTGCACGAGTATCTGTTTTGATTCCCGCAGCCATGATGTACCTTCTACCTATTGCTCTGTCAGTGTGAAGACTGTGGGCCTCTGTAGCCATAGCCACGTATTCAGAAGACAGACCATCATTGAATTCACTCACGGTCATAGTATCTAATCCGATACGAGGGGATAGTCTTGAAATCGGCTCTTGGATGAATTCATTAGCAGGGACAAAAGTATCTTTTGCGCGCTCTATGTTAGAGCCCGCCATACCTTCAGGTTTGAGTAATCCGTCATCTGAAGACACTCCTAATTTGTTACTGATGCCTCTCTTCAATTCATCTGAGGCGAGGTCTGAATTACTCGGTCTTATGAGGCCTTTACCGAATACTGGTTCTGATGTATGATGTGAAAGAACGTGCCCTGTTGGATTCATTACAGTATCAACACTTTGTAGAACATCTTCGTTGAAAACTGTAGGCCAGCGTACACCTCTACCATCACCTCTATCACCTATACGTTTGGCGGTGGCAGGGTCAAAGAAATCTAATTCTGCCCGTGATGGTTTATGCCTTGCAGGGTCGTCAAATGTTTGGGCTGACTTCGTCCTATCTGTAGCACGATACGCGTCTTCTGGGTCCCAAGCAGGTCTTATACCGAACCCTCTCAACGGGAATCTTCTCACATCCTCACCTGTTGTATTACCCCACCAATCTATCACATAGTGGCTGATAGCCAAAGCCAGATTTCTGCGCTGTTTAGAAACAGTGCTCATTATACCTGCTATCCTATCTCCTTGGTGATGTCTCAAGACTGTATCAGTATTGACGAAGTTTCTGACAGCACAGCCATAAGGTCTTGTCATCCTACGCCCTTGACTATAACGCACTTGTTGTATTTTAAGGTCTGAGCCCACCATAGCACTTGCGTTGGTGATACGCTCAAGGACACCCACATAAGACGTAGAAGTGGTCGCAGTGGATGTAGAGTGAATACCTGAATTACTACTACTACTACCTTCTATGAAAGTGGATGTAGTCTGGCTATCATTCTGCACGAATGGGCCGGGCTTATACCCAGCATGTATGTTGGAGTAAGGGTCAACTAAAGATGTCGTAGACCAGATAGCCCAACGTGGTCGATTGAATGGTTGACGTATCCCGAATCTATAACCAAAGCCTCTATTTCTACTGATATTATCACTACCAGTGACTGGGTCACTCAATGTTTCACTATCGACCGTACCCATGGAAGTGCCATTAGAACCAGTATCTCTGTAGATGCTTCTATTATCCCAATATTTACCCCATCCCGGAGCAGCGGTGCCCCACAACGTAAGAGTAGACATCTGAGCACCGAATCTTGAACCACCGGGCCAGAATGCCCCAAAGTGATATTTCTTCGCTGATGATTGTGTGTCATTTCGCGCCTGTGGAGGATATGAGACATTGAATGAATCAGGGTCAACTATCGTACCACCTGCTTGAGACCAGTGGCGGGCTCGGAAATCGAATGGTCCATCACTCATCGTGTAAACGAATTCGTGATAATGAACAGTCTCGAAATGTTCAGGTAAGTGATTGTAAGGGCTTTTATCAACTGCTGCATCACCAATATTGGTACGTGAGTCTGAATAATATGTCATTGGTCGTCCAAGATTATAGTGCCACGCGCAAAGATAAGCATCTGGTGAATGTAGACTGTTCGTGTCTCTTGTCCCTGCTAATAATTGGGGTAAGTTACGTGTGGCTATACTCCTATCTGACTTTGTATAGACTTCACCGGGTGACAATGTACCATAGGCGCCACTCAATCGAATTGTTGTCCCATCACTAAGTGCAGACCAGAAAGCAGCATTACCTGAGACTCCTGTGAATCGTGAGGTATTAGTCAACGCTGTTCCACTACTATATCCTCTATTCGTATATGTAGCAGTGTGCTCACGACCGGAACTATCTGTAATGACTAATTTATGGTTCCAATAATCTCTCCCTACAAGAGGGAAGAGGTCATTGTTGTCTACAGCGATAACCCCGTCTGCTGATGAACCTGCTGAGGTTTCAGCAGTTGTGGTCTTCTTGAAAGTACATGTGGGGGTAAGACTACTGTAAGTATGGATATACGGGTCAATGTAATATGTAGGATATCCTGCAAGTGTTATTTGGCTACCTACAGCACCAAGCGTGCTTCTACAGAAATGATAGTAGTCATCAGGGAGATAATGTTCTAATTTTCTCCATGGGTTGGTAGCGTAAACTGTAGATGATTTGATGGCTGGTGCCCACCATGGGACTGTTAATGTGTAACCCGGTGTTGCTTTCCTGAACATATTCGGACGGTAAGGTAGAGACCTACGAGTGAAAGCGCCAGATGTTCCCTCGTTGACACCAAATGCATTATACAATCCTAATGTAGGTACTGAGGTGAATTGTTGACCGGGTGCTGGGTCAATATCAAGCATGACCTCATTGATGATTATCTCACAGCCTCGTATATCAGCCATAGTGGCTTCAGCCAAAATGAGGTCGAATCCAGTAGCACCGTCTGCCTGTAAAGCAATTACAGTGTTGACTTGTTGGTCTGTGAGAGTAGGATATACAGTACCTGTGGGTTTCCCTGTGGCGCCGAATGACTCATTCGCATTATTACCCATAAATTGTTGAGCGAAAAGATTAGGCTGGATGACTATTTGATATGCTCCTGCCTCTAATGGGTCAGGGAAATTCCAATGCAGCGCGTAATTAGTGCCTTTCTCAAGACGGATTCTATGACCACCTGTTGAATTGACTGTATCCGTACTTGCTATACCATATCCATCAAACCTCATTTTCGTTTCAGTCAAGAGAGTGAAAGCACCCCCATGTATATCTGATGGTTTATGTGCCGATGTAAGAGAAGAGAACCACATTAAAGGATTAATGCCCACTCCTTTCTTGTTATTCATCAATCCGTCTGTACCGTCAGCATGGAATGTTCTACTATTATCTAAAGTAGTATATCCTTCATCTTGCTCGACACTGTCTATACTGGTAGTTGCACATCCAAATGCTGACGAGTAAATCCTTTGATAGAGAGGATGAGCAAGATGCCCCGGCATCATCGCCATAGTCGGCGTGACATAATGGTGTCCCATTCTCGGGATAGGCATAGGTGTTAAACGGTCTGAGCGAATAACAGTAGAAGGACAAGTAGTATTACCTACACTACTCCATGTAATGGGCTTCTTATCGGGACTTTCCCCACTCACTTCAGCATGGTCTCTCAATCTTCGCGCTGCGAAGTGCCGAGTAGAACCTGCTGGGACATAGAATGATAATTTGATAGTGTCTCCTGAAGAAGCAGAAAAGTCGGGTGGGAAAACACAACCTGTGAATGTAGAGCCACTTACGTTAGTGTAAGATACAACATGGCCATTCACAACTAAGAAGTATCTCCCGTCGGGAGTAGCGTCTTGTTTCCACACAGTGCTATCCACAGCACTGTCTGCTGTCAATACAGTCCCAGAATAAGATACGAAAGTGTGCTCGTCGTGAGTGATGACACCAAGACTACTGATATACAACGGCTCTCTTTCTGTGTAAGTATATCCCTGTCTAACTACATGGAAGTATAGAGCACGGTCATGAGGCTCATAGGAAGTAGCAAGCGGGTTCTCATTATCCATATCTCCTACGCGCCCATCTGGGAAATTATTTGGTCTTGGGTCAATTCTTTCCCATCCCTCATTTTCCCAGAAGGGACCAGTACTGGGATTAGTATTCGTGCTATCGAAATTAGATTGAACGACGCTGTCTGGTAATGATGGTCGTTGTAGGCCTCCTGTCCCCATAGTCTCGTGCTGATACGCTTGAAGTCTGTCGAACCCAGAACGTACCAGTATATCTCCCGGAATACTATCAGCATCAGGGAGTTGAATTTTGAGATTAGGGGAGTCCCCGCTACCAGATAAAGCCGGTGCGAGCCCTCCTACATCACGATTAGATGTGAGTTCATAATCTCTAATGACGGTACCGAAAGGTGAACCTCCCTCTAATGTGTGTATTTGACCGGTATCGTCTATAACTTCAATCTCTTCAAACTGAGACTCCTCATTTGGTATATCTAAGGCGTTCTTTATTTCATGTGGGAATCTTTCTGCGAATTGTGGATGGGATAATTCCTGCGCTTGTATAATTGGATACATTGCTTTATTCGTAGACTCGAAAGAGAATCTCACATTCCCATAAACTGTTTCACCGAATTTCACATACGAGGAAGATACTTTCCGATAAACCCAAGGCACGGCACCTAAACCTCGTGCGTTCTGTGCTGGTAAGCAAACATTACCACCATCCATCCTTTTCCATACAACGTGTTGTGAGAAGAAATTACGTGCAGCACTCTTGCTTCTCCAATAATCGAATGCGTTATCATGCGCATCTAAATTGAGTGCTATATTATTATCAGTGCTACAGAGAACCTTGGTTGTATCTGCACCAGCGAACCCAGTGATTGTAACGACATCGTCACCCATGAATCCACTGGCGAATCCACTTACTGTTGTATTTGAAAGAGATGAGGAGATTGTATTATTACCTGCACTCCCCGCAGTCGCTTGTGTTAATGTCAATATATTACTTGAGCGCGATACGAGTATCTTCCCATTATGTCCATTAGCGTGTTCTATTGCCGCCTCTAAGGAAGCAGCCACATCATCATTGTTATTATCTATACTGAATTGATTTAATCCAGCATCTGCTGTACCTGAGACAGCGGTGTATGTTACGCTTGTATCATCTGTAGAAACCATTACGATGGTTTGAGTAGCGCTGGGCTTACCTGCTGCTATATTTACAGTGGCTGTTGCCCCACCACCGCTTTTTGTGATTGTTTGGTTCCCTGCAGTACCTGCAGTTGATTGAGAGAGAACTAAGGTTCCTCCTAATTGTGATACACCGACAGTGCCATTATGACCATCTGAATGTTCAATTGCCGCTTTGAGACGGCCAGCAATCAGAGTACCTGTAGTGTCTCCTTGTATTCTTACATCTCGCACTGTTCCTGAACCCACAACCGCAGTATCTGTAGGGGCAGCATCATCATCCCATGTGTAAGTTCTGACTGTGCCTGCAGAATCTGTGATGACAATAGCGCCACCATCATAATTAGCAGGAGTTCCACTTACACATACAATCTTGGCTGACGCCTTCCCTTCACTCAATGAGAAAAGGGCATCATCGGGATAGTGAGACACTCCCGGATTCATACCTTTATCGAAGAACAAATCCCCAGTGGGGAATAGACATGATTCCATCGGGGCAGTCCCAGCAGCAGCGCTTGAAGTCCATGCTGCGTTGTTTGTCCCACCAGTGAAATTACTCACTGTAGTATTTGACAATGTGGAAGAGATTGTAGTATTACCCGCGGTACCTGCATACGCTTGTGTGAGCGTTAATACATTTGAGATACGAGAGACAAGAATTGCGCCATTATGTCCATTCGCATGTTCAATTGCTGTCTCTAAAGAATTAGCAACATCGTCATTATTATTATCGACACTGAATTGATTCAATGCCGCGTTTGCTGTTCCTGACACTGCTGTATATTGTATCGATACACCTTGGGTAGATATAATAGTAATAGTTTGAGTGGCGCTGGGTTTACCTGCTGCGATTGTTACAGACCCAGCGCCCGAAGCATATCCATCATAAGCATTTATTGGTGGAGAGAATACTGTGTCAAACCCAAGACTCTCATTGGTATTTGCATAGGCAACTTGTGCATCTACGTGGGGCCCACCATTGGCCTCGGCAACAAAACGGTCATTGTTGTGTCGAGAATTATGAGATACTACAATGGTACCACCAGTACCCCCTCCCCACTTTTTATCCAGCATATCTCCAGCCAGAACTATACCTTCACGGTCAGCCTTTGCTATAATAGGGAGTTCTCCTTCATAAGACACAGCAACATAATGACGTGCATGTAAACCAGTAGGGCAAGATGAACCATTCTGAGCGTAAGTATATCTTTCAATAACAGGGTCGGAACCCGTAGTTGATTTAGTGAGAACATAGAAAGGAGAATTGAGAGAATGGCATTGCGCTGAAGGCCCGTAAGGATTGAAACCAAGTCCGGGATGCCATGCGCCCAGCCCGGCTGCTACACCATGTTCACCATCCGCTCTGTCTACTTTCAGACTGTTCAGATAGGAATATCTTTCACCATGCCAACCTATTGAACCTACAGGGCGTGTCCTATCTACAGCGTCTACATATCCACTGAAATGGACTTGGGTACCAGCAAGTGCATCCAATATTGTATTGCGAGGGGGTGTAGCGGTAGATGCTGAATAATTGCCTTCTCCAGAAATAGTTTCAGGCGCCCCATTCGACCAACGGTGATTCCCCGTTTGGGTCCATACATAGACATCATAAGGGTCAGTATTGTTGGCTGAAAGTGCACCCGTCCCACTACCAGTAGGGTCTTCCAGATATCTCACAGCCGAGCCAGATAATGTACTTCTGAAATTATTAGAGAGATAGATTTCATTTTCGCTTGCATTATATCCGTAATAGAACCCATACAGACTAACTGGGTCAGTGCTACCACTTGTTCTCACAAGTCTTACCCAACCGAAAGCGGGCAGGCTTTCAGGTAATTTACCCGGGGAACCATCACCACTTGGTGTTATCCCGAGATAAGAATGACCATTAGTAGAATTCCCGTGTATCTTGTAATTGTCCGAGGCCACACTACCTACTTTAGTCCAAGAATATCGGTCTTGGCGTGTAGCGTCTTGGAAAGAGGGTAAGAAAGTACCTCCAATGGCTTTTAGATTACCTTCTCCCGGCCAATTATTGATAGCCGCAGATATGATAGTAGCCAACTCTTCACTGTTCTGGCAACGTGAAGCATCAACCACGAAAACATCTCTTGGAGTATTTGACTCACTTAAATCGTAATCATACTCTGTGAGTGCCAAAGAACCTATACGGAACATTGTAGCATTAGTCCCTAATTGTATAGAGTGAGTAGCAGCACTGGAGGCTATATTCGTTGTTCTCTGCCCTGTAATGGTATTACTATTCGTAGGATGCGGGGGATTTTTACGTACAGCATTATCGAACCAATTCCCTCCCGGGGGTGACCCACCATCCATATGGAACATGACCCTCCAACTAAGAGCATCATCTGTATCACCATGCATTGATATCTGAGTAAAATCATAGAATGAGAAAGGATGACTGTAAACGCTACCGGCTGTTGCTCCATTAGAACCGAAATGATTAGTGATGAGAGACCCTTGGACGGCAGATGTGAGATTGAAATTACTGTTAGGGGCACCATAAGCAGGTTCCCAATGACGTAAGACATTGAAAGGATATACATTCGCTACTTGATATGCATGTGATTTTGGTAACCAAGCATCTGCTCCACCAAGAGAAGAATTCCCATTGCTCATTTCGTTTGGGAGATATTTCCCTGAAGGAGTTCCTCGATAAAATGCACCACCATCACCACCAGATGCTGCATATGCAAAAGTGTACAATACTTCATTCACATTCCACTTCGCTGATGGCTCTGTAGATGCAGCAGCGTTTGCTGCATTCTCACCACTCCAATGCTTTGGGACAGATTGCCCGGGACCAAAGATAACATATGCTACTTCATTTGAAGAATCATCATATCGAGCATAAGGATGCGCGAAACGTAATACGACAGGTATAGGTTTAGTTACTTTCACATTACCATAAACACTGGCCTTAGTAAGAGTATCACTGGGGTCATGAGTATCGGTATCAGAGGAGATATCTGTTGGTAGAATGGCATCTACATTAGCGAATGGAGGGCCTCCTTCACCCCGATGTTGGTCAAGTACATGAGTACCGGGGAACATTGCCATGATAGCAGTAGTATCAATCAAAGCATAGGAACCCATATTCTCTCCTACATTTTGGAGACCAGCGCAGCCTGTAGGCCCACTTGAATAAGGATGGCTCATCACACTTGTGTAATCATTAGGTGTGCCGTCATTGATGTCAAGTACAACTCCACTGAAACCTCCACCAAAATATAGTGGTACACTGTGGTCTGGGCTGTCTTTAGCCCCACGGAAATAAGTGATGGGTTCACCGTATGTATTACCAGCGATTCTTACACCGTCGAAGATACGCGCCTCTTCTCCTCTACCCCAATACCATACATAATCATCTGCGGCTACACTCAGACTGTCTTTCGCTTCAGTGTTTATGATACCGAAATAATGGTCATCTACTGCATTATAATCCGATAAAGGCTGCGCTAAAGCCCACCTTTCATCATCGAACCAGATGACTCTCTTCTCCACAAATGAGAGGTCGACGGAATTATTGAAATCTGCAGCGGTCTGGCTAAGTTGTTTTTTCCTCCATGCTTCATATCTACCTAATGGTCCAAATGTGAACATGGTGTAATCAGTATATATTTTGACTGTTTTATAGCCACTTACACTGGTATCTATACTATGGACTCGTGTAATAGGCCCATCAATCGAAGGGAGTATATGGTCCCCAGCATATCTTGTGAAGAGTTCTCCTCTAAGATGCCTCTTCCAATCTGAGACATCAACTGCATTATTATTAGAGTCAACCAATAGAGGAGTGGCTGTATTAGCGTTCGTTCCACTATATTTAGTACGTATATTGAGAATATTCCTTGGGAGATATCCTACATCAAGACGCATGCCTCCATCGATTTCAGCACGACTGAGTCCTCCTAAATGATTATTATCAGCAGGAGCAGTGCCTCCCCCGTCAGATGCTGCTGAAGTAATACACCCAGCATATAATCCCCAATCTGTCAATCTCTCTACTTCGAAAAGGGTATCTAATGGCATCACTTTTGTTTTATCATTCAGTGTCTTGACACGAATAGCAGTTTTTGCACCATCGCCCATGATGTCTTTGAACTTCTTACGATTACTTGCATACATTTCACTACAATCGAAAGACTGTGCTTTACCACCCGGAGTGATACTCATAGCAAATTCTACAGCGGCAGCAATGACTTCATCAGTGAGGATAGTGGTTTGATTGAGAGCAGGGCTGAGAAGCACTGGTGAAATACTATCTCCTCTACTTGTCGGCCCTTTCTTAGATGCGGCATCGAAGATAGTTGAAAGAGTCCCACCAGTTATACCATGAAATTCATGTGTACCACTTGCTCGATTATGAGTTCTTCCAGTATAATGTAGAA
>TARA_R100000808_G_scaffold22943_1_pt1 | contig 40607 bp, 39 predicted proteins | sample TARA_R100000808 | Tara Oceans TARA_R100000808 (sample SAMEA2622852) | marine metagenome | biome: marine biome (ENVO:00000447); feature: marine epipelagic mixed layer (ENVO:xxxxxxxxx); material: "saline water (ENVO:00002010), including plankton (ENVO:xxxxxxxx)" | depth 140 m | reverse complement strand
AGAAAAGGATTAGTTACATTAGCTAAAAATCAGTTTGAATCTCAGTATGGTCCTGTATATCAAGATTTAGAATCTGCCAAAAATAGATTTATAGAAGAGAAGGGAGACGAGACTATGTACAATGATAATACTCCTACAAGAGGAGAATATATAGAGGCACTTACTAAGTTTAAACAGATAAATGGTTATAGTAATGATGGAGAAATGTGGCAAGATTTTACTAATTCTATAAAAGAGAGTAATCCTAGAATATATAAAATACTTACTGATGATGGTGAGAGGGCTAATGATAGTAATTATATTATGCAAGAGATGGATAGAATCTTTGGTCAATATTCTGGCGCTATTCACAAACCAGCTTTTGATAGAGCTAGAAAGAAGTTTTTTCATTCTCGTGGTTTTAATGGAGATAATTTTGAAAATATATTTTCAAAAGAAGCTGGATCTGAAGGACTATTTACATCAGATCATGTTCTTAATTTGATGAATAACGATTACTGGATGAAGAAGTTTGTCGATAACCAAACTGAGATAGATTTAAATTCTATGCAATTAGCTGATCCTATAGAATATGCAGCAACTACATTTGCTGTTAGTCAAGAAGAAGGACATGAAGGAGAGCAATCTTCTTTATCTAAACTAATATCATCTAGTTATCAAACAGATCCTCAAAATTTTGTAGTATTTGATGTAGGTGAAAATAAAGTATTAGATTATCCTGATAATCCAGCAAATTTAGTTATAACAGGAGTTTTAAACGATGTTAGTGGAGAAGGAGGTTATTGGTTAAAAGGATATATGCCTAAACTAGATGAGAATGATAATATAGTATATAATGCTCAAGGTATGCCTTTATTTGATAAATCTTATTTGGTAGCTATGAATCCTTATATAGGAGGTAATAGTAGTATAATGAGAACTTTAGCTGATGGATTATCTAGAACAGGATCTGTAGAAGGAAGAGAAATGGCTAATAGATTATTTGGTCATTCATTTAGACAATCATTATCTTGGTTTGACTATCATGAACCTGATCAATCTGGGGCTACTCAATCTGTTGTTGCTAATATAGATCAAGATGATTATGTTAGAGTAGATAGAACATTAAATCTTAATACTCAAGCTCCTGAATTTAGATTATACCATCATGGAGGATCCCAAGATGGAGATGTTATTAAAGATAGTAATGGAAGTGATATGATATTTTATTCTTTAGATGATGCTACTAATATGTATGAAGAGATTCATAAAGCTGCAAGTGGAACTCAAGATTTTAATCCTTATACAAATGAGTATCCTAGTTGGGTAGGAAGTGTGGGACAAGGAGGAATATTTACAAATGAAACTGCAGCTAATACTTATAAAATAGAAGCCAGATCTGCAGCTAATGGATTAGGATTAATAAATGCTTTTGATGCTGATAGTTTAAATATGAAGGTAGATAGCCAAGCTTATGCACCGTATATCTCAAGAGATTTAAAAACAGCTATAGATACAAGTGGATTAGGATCCCAGTTAAGCGGTGAGACATTAACTGGAGCTTTTAGAACTCCTCTATATAATCAAATTTTAGCAAGTACAGATGAACATGTTTCTGAAAATAGTAAACATATGGAAGGTAAAGCTTTAGATATTCAGTATAGTGCTGAATTAGAAAGTTATTTAGAAGCAAATAAAGCTCGTTTACAAAATGAGGGTATTTCATTTTTAGTACACGGAGAAGGTAATCATATTCATATTCAGTATAATAAGTAATTTCTATGTCTAAAAAACAGCTAAATTATTCAGATCTAGCTAATAAAGCTATTAATAAGATTAATCCTGTTACTAATTTACCTACGGGAACTAGTATTACTAATAAGACTAGTAATATAATAGATCCATCTCCAGTAAAGACTACTTTAGATTATGCAGGTTTAAGAAATAAATCTAAAACTAGATCTTCTAGTTTATTAAAACCTATTAAAGCGCCTGGAATTGATTTAAAAGATTATAAATTAGTTCCTGAAGTAAGACTACATCAAGGTCAAGAAACTATTGATAGAATACGTGCTAATAATCAACGATGGTATAAACAGTTAGGTAATTTTGTTGGACAAGCTCTTCTTGGAGAAGTAGTTGGAGGAGCTGTTATGGGATTCGGTGCTCTTGCAGAACTTCCTAGTTTTATTATAGATTCAGCTCAAGGTAAAAGTGCAGATTTTGATAATGTTTTAATGAGTCTTGGTAATGATCTTAATGAGTGGACTAAAGAGAAAATGCCTATATATCAAGTTGCTCCTAATAAATCTTGGCAGATGGATGATTTTGGTTGGTGGATGGGTAATGGAGTTTCTATAGCATCTACTTTATCTTTAATGATTCCAGGTATGGCTGTAGTTAGAGGAGTAGGATGGTTAGGTAAAGCAATAAAAGTAGCTGATAAAATAGGAGATACTACTAAGTATTTTAGTAAACTTGCAATTGGGGCTGGAACTATGAGGCATGGTGAGAATATGCGTGAGAGTTTTCAAGTAGCAAACGATGCTAGAAAATTAGCTTTAGATCAATTTAATAAGCCAGGAAATTATGAAGATTTTATAAATTCTGAGCATGGAAAAGATTTTATTAATTTTACTGGAGCTGATCCTGATGATCCTAATTCTAAAAAGCTAGCAGCTGATTATATTGCAGCTAAGGCAGGTTGGAGATCTTATAGAGTTAATTCTATTAATATTGTATTTGATGCATTACAAATAGCTCCTATGTTTAGAGGATTTAAAGTAGGAACTAGAAATACTTTTGGAACTGCTAGTAAAGTAGCTAAGGCCCAAAGAACTGCATTAGGTAAACCAGATCCAGGAAGATTATCTAGAGCTTGGTCTTGGTCTAAGAGTACGTTAAATCCAGTTGTTTCTGCAACAGGTAGGCAATTAACAGAGGGTATTGAAGAAGGTATTAACTTTATTGGAGGTGAAGAAGGTACCTATAAAGCTGAAAAGATTTTAGGATTAGAAAATTCTAAATTTAGTTCTAGATTTGGTGAGTATATAAAAGATGGTCATTTATGGGAATCTGCATTTTGGGGAGTACTTGGAGGTATAGCTTTTGAAGGAGGTATTGGATTAACTCAAAGATGGACAGGTTCTAATAAGAATGGTCCTCATAGTGTTCCTGGAAAGATAGCAGAGATACAACAAAGAAAAGCATTTATTACACAAGCTACTAATAAACTTAGAGCTATACAAAATGCTGATCCTAGTTATACAGATATAACAGGTGAATATAATTTTCAAAATATTACAGAAGAACAACGACAAGATCTTATAGCTGAAGTTAAAAGAGATATGGCATATAATTTAGGATTAAATGCTGCAGTAACAGGTAATATAGATTTACTATTAGAACAATTAGAGGATACTAAATTTCAAGAAAGTTTGATAGAATCTGGAGTTGTTGAAAAAGAAGGAATTGATCAGTTTATAGATGATATTAAAGAAGATGTATTAGAAGCTGAAGATGTTTATAAGAAACATGTGTCTAGATTTATTATGTCTTCTGCAACTGGCGCTGCTAAAAATTTACTTATAAATAAAAGTGTAGATTTAGATTTACAAAAAAGTAAAATAAATAAGACTAAACAAAAACTAGAAGAAAGAAATACAGAACTTAAACTTAAAGATACTACATATACTAAGTCTGAAGGAAATATGGACTTAGCTGTTAGAAAAGCAGCATTACAATTATCTAAAGCACAAATGATGATTGAAATGGCTAGAGCAGATGGGTTAAAGTTTAAATCTGAAGAGGCTAAAACAGAGGCTATTAATAGATATAAAAAGATTATAGAAAATATAGATAGTAAATTAAATGAAATTGATTCTCAGGTTAAAGAATCTGGAGAAAAATTACCATCTGTTCAGGGTGTAGATGAACGTATTATAGATAATCAAGCAGCTATAGAAGGATATGATATTGCTGAAGATGTTATATCAGGTGATATAGCTAGTTTAAAAACTAAAAAAGAAGCAGAAAGAGCAGAAAAAGAAATAAAAGAACAAGCAGAAAGATCAAAAGAACTACAAGTTAAATTAGCTGAAGAAGCTATTAAGGATAGTTCTTTAGGACTTACTGATAATTCTTCTGCTGTAGAAATTAGAGAAGCTATTGAGAAATTAAAGGAAACTGAAAAAGGATTTAGAGATAAAGGAATGGAAGAGCCTGCTGATATTCTGTCTAAAAAAATTAAAGAATTAGAAGATAGAATAGGGTCAGGAGAAAAGAAAAATGAAGTAAAACGTTCTAAGAAAGAGACTAAAGGTGATCAAGCTGATCCTCCTAATCCTAATGAAACTGAAGCAGAAAAACTAGAAAGATTAGAAAGACAAGGATTATTACCTAATCAAACTGATAAGGATATTGATGATATGAATCCTACTGTTGAAGATAGTATTACTGAAGATAATACAGAACAACAAACACAAGACGAAACTGTAGAAGTAATCTCAGAAACTGAAAATAATCCTATTGAATTTCCAGATCCTATATCTATCGGAGAAACTGAGATATTTACTTTTATAGGAAGTTTAATTTATAATAGAGATCTTTCTACTAAAGGAGTTGTTCAAGTAAGTGATGCTATAGTTAAAGCATTAAAAGCTATTATGGATCTTAAAGTAGGCGATAAACTACAAGTAATAGCAGTTAATAAAAATGATATTGAATTACGTGATAGTAAAGGTAATGTTATAGGCTACCTTAATTCAGTTAGAGGTAAAGAAGCTCTTCTTAAAAAAGCTAAAAACGCATTAAAAACAGCAGAAAATAAAGAGGAAAAAGAATATCATGCAAGGAGAGTTAAAAGTATAGAAACAGAGATTGCAACTATTAAGAGTATACGTGAATCTCTTGATCAGCTATGGACTGATGGTGTTATTAAGGAAGGAGATAGAGTAGGTGAAATGGAAGTTACTGATAAATTGAGAGGCCAACTTATAACCAATGAAGTAGAAGGAGCAAAACAATTTAGAGGTATAAATCAAGCTTTTGGTAAGAAGATAAGTCTTTATATGAATCAAAAAGAGACTGTACGCCAATTAGAACCTATATATGATGCTGATGGAAATGCAGTTCCTGTATTTGTTGGTTCTGGAATATCAGCTCCTATGTTTGGACCTGGTGTTATTTATACATTAGTTCAAGATGATACAGGCGGTCCACCAATGGCAGTACCTCTTTCTACGGCTAATGTAGATGCAAGACATGCTGAGTTTGTATGGGAGGCTTTACTTGAATTAGCTAATCGTATGAATAAAAGAGCTGATGGTAAGTATATAAATGATCTTAGAAATAAAGAAATAAAAGATCTTAAAGATCTTATAAATGAGATAACTCTTACTGGTTCTACAATGGGTATTAAAATCCATAATGAAAAGATTGAGATACCTATGCCTGATGGTAATGTATTACAATTATATTTTAGAGAAAAAGGACAAGGTAATATGAAAGGCGCTCCTGTAAAAGGAGGATTTAATTTAAGGATTCTTACAGCTGATGAAGCTTCTGGTAAAGTAGATAAAGTTAAAGGAAATTTTGTTTATGGTGCTAAAAGTATGGCAGATATTAAAACATTAACTTTAGCAGCTCTTACTAATTTAAAACGTCAAGTAAATAAAAAGAATTTTACTAAGAAAGGTAAATATAAATCTCCATTAACTGCTAATCTTAAATCTCCAATACTTGAAAATACTGGACAAGAGTATGATAGTTATTATGATTACCTAACTCAAGAACAAACTGATGATGGGTTACCTGTATTAAGAACCGATGTAGGAGCTGTTATTAATGAAAAGAATAATGTTATTAGCCATTTTGTAGACACAAGAGTTAGAATGTCTAATTTTAAATTTTTAGCAGGTATATCACCTTCAGGTCCTGGTAGAGGAAAAGTAGATGAGGAACTTCCAGGAGGTCCTGGAGCTCAAGAGATTCAACGAAAAGCGATGGAGAGATTAGCTGAAGAAGAAGAAGCTCCACCAGATGTAACGGCAAAAGATGTATCTGAAGGATTGAAAGAAAGTTTAGGAGAACAGTTTTTAAATAAAGAGGATATTAAAGGTATGAATATAGATCCTTTTGATGATGCTTTTGATAAATTATCTCGGAGAGATTTAGACGAATTAAATGATAATCTTGATCGCGCAGTAACAGAGAGAGATATTACAGAAGGATATGATAAAGAAGATGTAGATAGAGCCGAGAAGTGGTTTAAAAAGAATCTTCCTCACGTACCTTTTAGTGTAGTTGATGGATTAATTAAAGAAGGTCCTACTGCATTTGGGAGATTTCATAATGCTGCTGTATCTTTATCTAATATAGCTAAAGAGGGTACTGCATATCATGAAGCATTCCATGCTGTATTTCATATGTATTTAAATCCTGTACAAAGACAGGAGTTATTAAAAGAAGCTAAAGAAAGATATGGTATAGAATATATGGATCTTAGTACTAATTCAGCTTTAAGAAATAAAGCTTTATTCGCTTTACTTAGAGAGAAATTACCTGGGTATGATGCGAATACTCTTAAGAAACTTATAACTAAGAGAGTTATACCTCCTGATGTATATACAACTCCAGGAAATATAGATGAAAATACTGGTATTTTCTTGTTTATGAATAAAAAAGAATATGCTGCCAAAAAGAAAGATACAGAAGATGCAATAGCTAGGATGGATCAAAATGCAATACAGCTTGATAAACTCTATTCGGATTTATTATTAGGAATACCATTGGTTGATAGAACTAAGGAGGCTATTATGAAAATTGCAGAAAGACTATCAGATTATAGTAGCGAATGGAATTATTTTATTAATATGGCCAAGGAAATAACTGGATCTGAGGGATTATTGGAATTTATGGCTGAGGCGAAAGATCAATTAAATAAAGAGCTAAATAATATATATGATCGTAGTGCTAACTTAGAATCTGAATTAAATCTTTTAAATGAATTCGAACAGCTTGTAAAAAATAAAGAACTTGATGAAATTAGTATAGGAATAAAAGCTTCAGAGATTGTATTAGAGGAAAAACTTGCTGATGAGTTTATGACTTATATGCAAACTGGTGTAGAAGACACAAGTTGGACTGGAAGGATTAAGCAGTTCTTTAAAGATTTATTACAGTATTTTAAAAATTTATTAGGTATAGGATCTGCTATAGATAGATTATTCTATGATATAAAGACAGCTAAATTTACATATAAGCCTGATGAAGCTGCTGTAAATCATGCTAAAAAAGTAGTAATGAATAGAGATGTGGAAGGAGAGCGAGTACCTGATAATAATATTCCTTCAGAAGGGTTTACAGATGCTGAAGAGAGAGCTTTACTAAATAAATTACCTGCTTTATATTATATGGTTAAGCAAAAAATGAATGCTAAAGCTGTTGCAGAAGCAAATCGAACTGGCGAAAGAGTTAAGCAGCCTGCTTTAGATGATATTAAAGCAGGAGTTATATCGTTATTATCTGCTAGATCTAAAATAGTAGATAATGTTACACATCAAAGAAACTTACTTAGAACAATACAAGCTTTAAATAAAAGCGATTCTGATTTATGGAATAAAACTATAGGTATTGTTGCAAGAGATTATCAAGTTACTTCTAATTCTTTAGTTCAAGGATTAGAAGATGCTATATTAAACGATGAGTTAGAAGGAATGAATTCTGATGATCTTGCAGAAATTAAAAGAAATTGGGATGATGGAACTACAATGGGTACAGATCAGAAAACAAGAGCAACAGGTGAAGTTAGATCTGTTGTTAGAATGACTCAATCAATTGAAGATATAGTTATTAATAAAGATGGAACTGTACAATATATAACTGAAAAAGATGATTTCTTAGGTTTAACTAATTTTTTAGATTTTGATAAAGTATATCCTTATTTAGCTGCTAACTTAGCTGGTATACAGAATGGAGAACAATTATTATTAAGACTAGAAGAACTCTCTAAATTTGATGTAAGTTTATTAAAACTTAAAAATCAAATAGATCCAGGATACTTAACTCCTAGAGAGCAAGAATTAAGTACCACAGAAAAACAAGTAATAAAAGAAAAGAAGAAAATATTATTAGCTAAATTTACTGTTACGTTTGCTAAACAAACTCCTACTATGGATGTAGATTTAGTATCTGAACGTGGAAAAACAACAGTACATAAACCTTCTAGAGCAAATAATAATGATACTAAAGTTATATTAACAACTAAATGGATTTCTAATATATTAACTAAGCATAGAAATAAAGAAGTAGATGTTAAGGCTTTAGCTAATGATATAAAGAAAATAGCTAGTCAGATATATATCGCTAATCAATTAGACGATGCAGGACTCAAAAAATTATCTCAAGATATATCTAAAACTTTTGAAAAATTAGGTATAAATCTTATGGAGGGTACAACAAATAAAATGTCAGAAGCTATTTTTAACGCTCTTTCTAATCCTGTATTTTTAATAAGGCATAAAACAGTTGGAGGTATTTTACAAAATGTTTTCTTATCGCCATTAGCTTGGGCAGCAGATAATTTAGCAAAAAAAGATGTTGTATTTGATCAAGTAGGATCTCTAAGAGCTCTTGCTCAAGCTGTTAGATTTTTTAAATATGATATTATACAAAATACTAGTTTAAATGTAGAGAATAAAACTCAATATACTGTTAGTGATTCTAATTTTATGTCTGATTTTTTTGCTAGATGGAAATCTGATAATCCTAGTGAGCGATTTGCTTTAGCAGATGATATAGATATATTATTGGATATGCCTAGTATGAAGCATTCTAATTGGCTTAAACTAATGGTTCGGTATAATGAAGATGGTTCTATTATGAGAATGGATGATGGAACTCCTATACTAAATGATGAGTTTTTTGAATTATTTGATTATTCTTATGAAGATGGATTAAAAAATACTGATAATAATAAAGGTATTAAGTATACTAATATGGAAGATGCGGATTGGTATTACTTAAATTTAGCCAAATTTATTAATGGTTTAGGAAGAACGGCAGCAGAAAATTGGTCTAAATTTCCTCAGCCTATTCCTTCAGATTCGAGTAATATTATATATATAACTGCTCCTAGATATAAAGGACAATTTATATACGAAAAAAAGAAAGCAGAAGAAGAAGGACAAGAAGATACAGAAGTATCTACTAATATATTAAGAACAGATTCTGGCTTGTCTAAAGCTTTGTTAAATTTAGTTAAACAAGAAGTACATGCTATGCATCAAGCTCAGTTATTATTATTTGAATTTGATTCTGAAGGTAATATAAAACTAGATGAGTTTGGTAAACCTATTATTAAAGAAGATTTAGATTATAGAATTTTACAAAAAGATGTACATTATAAACAAGGTCCTAATGGAGAGAAGTTGATATTAGACGAAGATGGTTATCCGTTAGGAGAAATATTTAAGTTTAATAGTTTTGTAGGTTTGAATAATATTATAGGAATACGTTCTCATGTAAGTCCTAGAACAGGTAAGGGTTTTATTAAGAATTTAGGTATAGGTAATGCTGAGATTAAAGCTATTAATGGAGTTATACAAAATACTTTAACTGATGAAATGTTACAACTTCAAGCTAATCCTGTATTTATGGCTCAAGTTTCTAAATTATGGGCATTAGCTAAAACTACTTATGCTACTAAAGAACATTTTATTATAGATTTTTTAGGTAATCAAAAAATATCTTTAGTAGAATCTCAAAATTGGTTTGCTGGTAATATAGCTGAGTTTAAGAATAAACAAGATAGTACTAAGAGAGCAAAACAAACTAATTCTCCTGGTATGAAACAAGCGGGTATATTTACTAATCCTATGTTTGGTGTTATTGTTATTAAAGATTTAGTATTACCTTCTCAAGATATAGAAACAATAGCTACTACTCTTAAAGACGATATACAAAAAAGAAAGAATTATAAAGGAACTGATGCAGAATTTAATATGGATAATATTATAGCAGAAAATCCTCAAAGTAGTCTTGAACGAGAAGTATATAGAATTGCTCGTCATTATTTAGCTATTAATACAGGTGATGCTCAGGGTTATGTAAGCTGGGAAAGGTATAAAAGACAGCTTAAAGATAATGCTATGTGGAATGATGATATAGCATTGATTGTTAAAAAAATAGATAATGATGAGTATATTACTCCTGAAGAGTTAAATGCTATTATGCAGCCTTTAAAAGGATTTTATTATAATAGATCTATTGATAAGAATACAAACAGATTAAGATCTAGACAACTTAAATATTCTACGGTACCTTTGATTCCTCAATTAATTAAAGGCACAGATCTAGAGATTTTAGCAGATAAAATGGATGCATATGGTATAGACGAAACTGTATTTGAATCTGCATCTAAAGTAGGTACTTTAAGTGTATTTAAACTTCATGACGAAAATGGTCGTATACTTCCTGATATATTTGAAGAGTTAGTTATGGCAGATGAATTCCATGTAGAATTATTAGATAATAATAGATGGATGAGGCAGCAAGATGTTCCTACTAAATTAGAACAAGTTACTGGAACATTAGGTACTCAGATAAAAGATTTGATTTTTACTAATTTATCTAATGATTCTATATATAAAGTAGCATTTAGTGAAATTTCTTTTACAGGTAAAGAGTTATTACAAAAGAATCTTGCTATAGCAGCAGCTAATATCGAAGAAGATGCTATGAATCTTTTAATGGAGATTGGGGCTGAAATAGTAGAAGATTCAACAGCAGTTGGAGGTATACGAGTTATATTTAAAAATAATAAGAAAGTAAGAGCTTTATTAATAAGAGAGTTAACTAAGAGAGGACTTAATGATAATTATATAAAAGCTATTTTACCTAAACCAGGTACAGATGAATTTAATTTACCTTTATTTTTCTCAGGAATGGCATCTAAATTTGAATCAGTATTACTTTCTTTATTTACAAATAATGTAACTAATCAAAAGTTTCCAGGATTTACTTCTGTTCAATTTTCTGGAGCATTCTTTAGAACTGGTAAGAAAGCAAGCGAATCTGTTCAAGCTCTGAATGAAGAGAGAATGCAAGGAGTTGAATATATTGATGGACATGATGCAAGCCAAAGATTAAGAACTACTAGAGATTCTGAATCTGGAATTATAACAGCTGAAGTTATTGTATCTCGTCCTAATATGTTTAATCGACCAGATGGTACTCCTATTCCTATTAATGAAATAGATCCTGAAGTATTAGAAATGATTGGGTATCGTATTCCTACTGAAGCTAAGCATTCTATGGTAGTATTTAAAGTAGTAGGATTTACTCCTGCAGCTACAGGTGATATAATTATTTTACCTGATGATATTATAGCTCAAACTGGATCCGATTTTGATATTGATAAGATGCAAGTTATGGTATATACTTCTGAAAATGGTAAGAAGATTCACTATGATGATGATAAAAGTCCTTCGGAAAATAGTAGAGATCAGAGAAATAATGGTTTATTAGATACGTTTATGTCTGTATTAAAAAATAGATATCATTTATCAGAGATGTTAGATACAGGTAATTTTGATGATCTTAAAGAGATCAGAGAGGAGATGGATAATATTGATAATATAAAGGAAGAAACATTTGATATATCTTCATTTTCAGGACAAGATGAAATGCGTAAAAGAAATATATCTGGTAGAATACTTAAAGGTATATCTGCTACATTTAATAAGTTTGGAGCTATTGCTCAAAATACTAAGATGGTTTTATCTGAACCTTTTATTTGGAAATATAGATTAACAGAAATAGATGAAGCATCTGGTATAGAAATTAAGAGAAATGTAGAAGATTTTAAAGCTAGATATGGTGAAGAAAATGTTAGAGTAGAAGGTGAGTTTATTATTGTTACACATGAATTAATAGGTTGGACTAGAGACAATACACATTTAAATGCAAATGGTGATTTAGTTCTTAAACATTCAGCTCAAGGTATTACTGGTGCTGTTGATATTAGTAGTGATCCTACATTTAGTTCTTTTAATGTAAAAGCTTTTACTTATCCTATGGTAGCTGCAGCTACTTTAGTAGGTATTCCTTGGAAAGATATAGCTTGGTTAACTAAACAACAGATTGTAAAAGAAGTACAAGATAAATACTATGAAGCTAGAGGTATTCTTGGGGATAATACTCCTGTTCATCAAATAATTAGAGATATTAGAAATTCGTTTTTAAACGTATCTACTAATCCTACTTATCAAGGTAAATTATTTGCTTTATTATCTGATGAAAAACAAAAACAAATATTAACTTTATTAAATAGAGCTAAGAAAGGTGATATATCATGGTCAGATTACTTTAATAAAAGAGCAGAAATAATAGGTATTTCTGAAGAAGTTGTTCCTTTAAGTAAAAACGAATTGAAAGATTTATACTTAACAAGTAAAAATTTCGATAACTTAACTAAAGAAGAAAAAATAGAGTATTATAAAAAACAATTACAAGTATTAAATAATTTCGAATATTTTAGAAAAATAGGTAGTGCTGTTAGTTCTACAGTATCAATTACTAAAGCTGATACTATAGGAGCAGGACCACAAATGACTGTTACTTCTAATTTTGAACGGCAATTAGATTCTCATTTCGATAATGATGGTTCAATACAGGTTGAATTGGAAAATGGTGAATTAATAGATGCTGCTTTAGCTTTGCATCCTTCTTATTTTGGTAGAGATGCAGAATCTGTATATCCTACTTTAGATACTGTATATAGATTCTCTAATCAATTAAGTATAAAATCTGTAGGACAACATTTTATAGAACAACATCCTAGTTTTAGAATGATACTAGATGGAGTTATGGAAACTTTAAGAGGAGATAGATTCTTTAAATATGATGATAGAATAGAAGCGATAGTTAGAAATTGGGTAGTATCTTATCTTTTAAAAGATGCAGATATATTTAGTGATTTAAGTGATTCTGATAAAAGAGATATACTTGGAATTACTTCTAAAGAAGATAGAAATATAACATCTTTAGCTGAAGATATAGCTAGTATTCAAAAGAGATTTCCTAGTTTAGCACAATCAGATGGTCATATATTAGCTTTTTTAAATCCTAAATTATCTGAAAAAGATAAAAAGAATAATAATGGTATAGAATTTATAGAAGTTAATGAAATACCTAAAGATACTGTTATACAGAATCATATAAGTAGATCTCTTTTAAGAATGTATAGAGGCACTGCATTAGATGCTGATGGTAGATCTTTACCAGAAGATGTAAGAGAAGAATTACAAAGAATAGCTAAAAAGATTCTTCAATATGAATTTATAACTAGAGGATTAAACTTTGGACGTAATTCTTTAACTGAAGTTATTGATACTAATATTAAATTGGACGAGCAATTAGGAGCGCATCTTGAAAGAAAATTACAGAGTTTTAATATGGGTAATGATCCTATGAAAACAGGTGAAGAAAATTTAAATGAATTAATTCATAAAATTATACGAGCTAATTGGTTTAGACATGATATGGTTCCTAGAGTTAAAAGAAAAACTACTAAAGTATTACGTTGGGATAAGAAGACTAGACAATATCAAGGTAAAGTAGAAACTGTTAGAGGTACAGGTAATTGGGTTCCTAATAGAGATGGTATTATTGTAACTGAAGGCAGAAAAAAATTAGATAAAGAACCTCCTAATGTTAGAAATTCACAGTATGTATATGTTCCTATATATAAGAAAATTACTCGTGGTAAAAATAAAGGTAATTGGGTATTAGTTTCTGATGTTTTATATATGCAATATGGAGAAGATCCTAGTACTGGAAAATTATATTGGATACCTGTGTCAAGGACTAGTCTTCCTGGTAAATTAATGGAGTTTGGTACCAAATCTATTTTAGATACTAACGATCCATATAGAGAAGCTTTTCCTTTTTCTAACGAACAAGAGGCTATGGATTATATAGATGGTGTATTAAATGGTGATATAGATAGACAACAAGTATTAGATGAAATAGAAGATACTCAACAAGCATCTAAACAAGGATATGGTATAACTGTTAGTGAGGCGCAAAAAAGAGCAATAGAAATGATGGAAGATGGTGATCCTGATAAAATGAAAAAACTTATGGCTGCGTTTGAAAAAATGAGTCAAGGTGGCAAGGATAGGACTGATAAAATAATGAAGGCAATTGAAAAAGCAGATGAGAAAGATACTAATGCTCCTAAAGTTAAACAGATTAAGGCTGATCCTTCTTTTAAAATACACTCTAAATCTGGATATGCAGCTAGAACTGCGGAAAATACTAAGTCACATGCTACTATAGATTTTTCTTTTGATCCTAATGTAGGATCAGGAGGAGTAAGAGGTACTACAAAAATTAATGTAGATAGGTTTAAACGTGAGTATATAGGTATTAGATTAGAATCAGATGGTACTATTCAAATAACTGATGAATTAGTTAAAGATATAGTTAATCAATTAAATAATGCTAATAAAGGCAAAGGAGCTGTAACTGTTAATATAGCGGGTCATGGTATAGCTAAAATGGCTAAACAAGGAGCTACTCAAAAACAATTAGATGATTCAGTGTATAAATTAGTTAAACAAATATTAGCTCATCCTGATCTTAAGAATAAAAATATTAAGATAAATACAGGAGGACAGACAGGATTTGATGAAGCTGGTACTAAAGCAGCTATGAGATTAGGTATAGAGAATACTATTTTAGCTCCTAGAGGTTGGATGTTTAGAGATAAGGAAAATAATGATATTTCAGATGAACATGAGTTTAAAGCTAGATTTGGTATAGAAGCACTTGCTTCTACAGTTAAAGAAAAGAAAAAAACACGTTCTATGCAACAAGAAGTAGGATTAACTAAAGTAGATTCTTTTCATAAATTTATTACAGAAGAAGGTTTTGTAAAAGTACCTCTTAAAAATTCTCAAAAAATGAAATATGATGTAAAAGGTTGGGAAGGTATAGAGTTTTTTATAGAAACTGAAGGAAATAAAACTAGTGGTATTGTAACAGTATCTGAAGCTATAACAGGAGCTAGGGCAGTATCTGTTGAATATGGAAAAGATAAAAAGTCAAAGACTGCAAAAGAAGCAATATCTGAAGCTCGTAATCAAATGAAGGAAACAGCTAAAAAAGTTTCTTTTGATAAATTTAAAGCTACAATAGAAAAACATATAAAGGATTATGGATTAAATCCAGCTTATAGAAAACAAGTAAAATCTGATCCAAGTAAAACAGAAAATCCTACTATGGATAAGATGTTAAAATTATTCGAACAACAACAGGTTGAGAAGAAGAAAAATGATGATAATTCAGAAACTAAATGTGATTAAATATGGCATGTAGATTAATAATAAAAGCTAAGAATGGTAAAGATAGTAAATTATTTAATGATTTGAATGATATATTTGGGGAAGAGTATGCTAAAAATTTATATGCTTTAGCTAACACAGATATATTTAAAACATGGTTAGCAAATAAATATGAATCTCCAGATTTCTCTTATAAGTATGATAACAATGGAGAAATAGAATATAGAGCGATCTTAGAATTTTCTGAAAGTTATGATACTACTCCTATTAGCATGGCACGAGAATCTAGTAAAAATACAACTAGAAAAATAAATTTACTTAAACAAACATTTAGAAATGTAGGTATTAATGTTAGTATTATAGAAGATTATGATATAGTAGGAAGAGCTCAGGTAGATCCTGCCACTGATGAGAATCAAGCTGTTATTAGACTTAATCCTGATAAAGTATTTAAAGATACAATTATACATGAATTTGGTCATATATATGTAGATCTACTTGGAGAGGATCATCCTCTTGTTATAGCTGGTATAAACCAACTTAAGAATACTGAATTATGGAAACAGGTAGAAGCAGCTTATCCTCATTTAACTCCTAATAAATTAGCTAAGGAAGTATTAGTAACTGCTATTGGAAGAGAAGGTGCTGAAATTTTTGATACACAACGAGATCAGAGTAGGTTTCAAAGGGTACTTAATGCTATTTTTTCAGCTATATCTAGAGTATTAGGATTAAATAGTTCTAATATTGCTAAAAGATTAGCTACAGAAATGCTTAACCAAAATCTTCAAAGAAATTTATCTGGAAAATTATCTGACTATACACAGCATTCTATTAATGTAGAAGAAGGATTAAATCAAAAAGAACTTAATAAATATTTAAGTAATAAAATAGGTAATTTACATAAACAAATACGTAAGTTTAAATCTATTGCTCCTGAATTTTCTGAAAGTTTAAAAGATATAGTTGATGAAATACAAAAAGCAGATACTCATGAACAATTAGAAAAGTTAAATACATATATATCTAGTACTTTAGGACGTGTTATTCAAATAGAAGATGACAATGGAAATGTGGTAGAAAGAGCAACAGGTATTGAAGGTCGTCTTATAGAAGTGGAAAATATGCTGGATGAAATTGATAGATTAAAAAACGCTGTCGCGGTAAAAGAATTAAATGGTAAACAATTAAGTCAAGAAGATATTAATAGATTAGAAGAGGATATTAAAGTGAAATTAATGTCAGTTATTAGATCTTTATATCATGCTAATGTTATGGTAGACTCTTTTAATGATATATCTGATTTAGATGATAGAGCAGAATATCCTCCTGTTATAAAAAAAGCAATACGAAGCTTACAAGATAATATAGGAAAAATAGCTAAATTAAGAGCAAGAAGTATAAGATTAGGTAAAAGAGCTTTTATAACGCAACTTAAAGAATATACTTCTAATAAAGAAATATTAGATAATGCTGAAAATATATTTGAAAATAATTTTGATGAATCTGGGACTCAGCGTTGGATGGATGCTTTAGCTGATACAAATCATTCTTTTATAGCTTTAGTAAGAAAAAGAGTAGCTGAAGAATTAGACAAGAAAAGATTAGATGTTATAAGATTAAAGAGAGAGTGGGAAGATGAAGTAAAAATTCTTAAACAAAATGGTATAAAATTAGAAGACTTTTTTGAAGAAGTAGATGGAATCAAAACAGGTCGTTTTATACAAGAATATGATGAGGCTGAGTTTTATAGGTTAAAATCAGAAATGTTTGATAGGTATTTTAGTTTAATGAATAGAGCTAATGCTTTAGCTAAAGGTACTAAAGAAAGAAGCGAATTACTTAAAGAAGCTAAGAAATTAATTAGAGATTTTTATCAAGAAAATACACAACCTATTGAAAATTGGCAACAAATAGTTGAAGCTAAAAAAGCAAAATTATCTCCTGAAAGATTCGAACAATGGTTAAAAGATAATTTTTATAGTGGACGTGGAGGCAGGTTATATCCTAGAGGTAAAGAAGTTGTTGAAATGAAAAAAGAAAAATTTCGTAATCCTAAATTTGATATTTTAATGTCTGATCCAGTTAAAAAAAGGTTTTATGAATATTACCAACGTCTTATAAACGAATTAACAGCGCACAGTAATAATGATTTTTTAAGACGAGGATTTTTACCTGCTGTTCCTCTAGATCAGAGAAACTATATACAAGCTTTAAGAGATAATGTAGGTTGGAGAACTTTACAAGAAGAACAAGAAGAATTTCAAGAAGATGAAGCTAAAGAAGTATTAGTAGATGAAACTGGTAAAGTAATTAATTTCATACCTTTCTATTATATGACTAAATTAGATCAATTAGATTTAAAAGATATAAATAATGAAAGTCTTACTAATGAAGAAATAGAGGAGAGAATAAAAGAAAATAAAAAAATTAGAGAAGAAAATAAAAGAAGACATGCAGAAAGATTAGATTTTAATCTAGAAAAAACTATGCCTCGTTTTATAGATACGGCTTTAAATCATAGAGCTAAAACAGCTATGGAGGAAGAAGTATTATTTGCTAGAGAAATATTGACTCATACTCAAATAAGAAAAAAGACAGGAAGTATATTAGGAAGAGGTAAAAGAGTTATAGATAAAACTTTTAAGCAAGATATGAATGAAGATAGAGATGCAACTGATGATGCATCAGAGTCTAATATATTAAAACATTTTGATGATTGGATACAGATGGTGTTTTATGAAAAATTTGAAGAAGACGAAGGTGCTTGGACTAAAGCTTCTAGAGTATTACAAAATTGGGCCTCTCTTAGAGGTATTGGTTGGAATGTATTTTCTGGTATAAATAATAAGATGTATGGATTTATGCAAACTCATATAGAAGCAGCGGGTAGTCAGTTTTTTGGTTATTCAGAATATAGGAAAGCAAGTTCAGATTATTATGCTAATATACATGAGTATTTAATGGAAGGAATTACTTCTAGTGTAAAAGGAGAAGAATCTAATGTATTTTCTTCTAATAGTAAAGCAGGAGGATTAATGGTTATGTTTGATATATTACAATCTCAAGATGAATTAGCTGAGCAAGCGGGAGGGCCTGAAAGATCTAAATTACATAAATTTAAGTTCTTTACAGATTCTGCTTATGCGATGCAACATATTGGAGAACATAGTATGCAAAATATTACTATGTTAGCTATGCTTAGAAGATATAAAGTAGATCCTAGTAATGGAAAAATTTATAGAAATTCTGAAGCATATGCTAGAAAAAATGGATTATCTTATAATACTCCTGAAGAGAAAGCAGATATTCAAAAGAAATTTAAAGAGCTAGAATCTGTATACGATGTATATGAATTAGTAGATGGTTATACACAACTTAAAAAAGGAAGATTTATATCTGATAAAGAATGGTCTGAATTTAGACAAGAAATTATAGGTGTAAATCAATATATGCATGGTATTTATAATAAAGAAGATGCGGGCGCCATGCAAAAATATGGTCTTGCAAGATTAGCAATACAATTTAGAAAATGGGCCCGTCCTGGATGGAACCGTAGATGGGGTAGTAAATTTGGACAATCTTATTGGAATGAAAGACGTAATATGTTAGATGAAGGTATGTATGTAACTACAGCTAAATTTACATGGCAATTATTAAAAGACTATAGAAACTTTTTTAGTAATTCTAAATTAAATTGGGATAGTCTCGATGAAACACAGAAAGCAAATGTTAAACGATCAGCTATGGAATTATTACTTCTAATTAGTGTTATATTATTTACTCAAATGCTAAAAGGAATGGAAGAAGAAGACGATGATTTAAAAGAAAGTAAAGCATTTAATATTCTTATGTATCAATCAGATAGATTATGGACTGAAATAGCTACTTATTCTCCTGTATACGGTTGGTTTAATGAGGCTAGTAAGTTAATGCAATCTCCTACTGCTTCTTGGAATATGGTTGAAGATGTATATAAATTAGCTTATAATACTTTTGCTTATCCATTTAGAACTGAAAAAGAAAGAATATTTAAATCTGGCGTTAATTATGGAGATGATAAAATAAATACATATCTTAGAAAATCTGTTCCTTTATATAATCAAGTAGGTAGATGGAATAGATTAGAAAAACATAATAAATTTTATAAACTATTCTAATTATTCCTTTGAGCAAGGATAAAAAAAAGAAGTAGAGAGGGATACAATTAAGTATCCCTCTTTTAGTAAAATCGAATAAAACTAAAAACTACTTCAATAATTATCTATATCTATCTTTTACTGATTTAGCTACTATTTCAAAATAACCACCATCCTTATTTTTAAATGATTTTTCAAACTTACCATCTATCCAAAATAATATTTGATTATTATCGTGATATTTTTCAAAACATTCTGGTAATCTTCCACAATCTAGAACAACAAAGTAAACCTTATCAGAATAGTCTTCAATGGGATCGAAATAATCATATCCATCTGTTACTATAATACTTGGTCTATTTTGTTGTTTACTTTTATCTATACATTGCTTAATATCAGTACCTCCATCAAATGTTTTACTGAAAATTTCACCCTCGTTTAATTTAACTAATTGATCAGTACTGGAAAATAAATATACATCTTTTAATATACCTAACTTTAGCATTTTATAAACAAAAATTCTAGATAGTGTTCTCAAAGTGGTAGTTTTTGATTGTGATTCTGTACCATCATTAAAGTTAACTCTGCCGCACATTGATCCAGAATCATCTATATAGACATCAAATCCCATATAATATTTTTTTTCATTTACAGATAAATCAGGATATAATACTTCATGTAAAAAGTTTTCTAAGTTATTAATATCATCTATATCATCTGCATCAAATAAAGAATCTTCATTAGTTTTAGCTATTCCTCCTATAGATTCTGTTGCATTAGTTACTATACTTTTAACAAATTGGTTTATTTGTCTTTTAGTTATATTAACTTTATTTAATATACCAGAGTCTAATAAAGAATCTACCATTTTTAAATCTGCAGGATGATTTCCTTTACCTATACCCATATCATCTGCTTTTCTAATACTTTTTCTTATCTTATTCATAGCTCTAGTTGCAGCATTATTTAATCCTTTACCAATATCATTTTGATTAATGTCTTCTCCATTTTTTATTAATTGATTTAGATTATCCATTGTTTCTTTAAAGTCATGGCTAGAATTATCATAAAAATATTTTCCTAAAGTATCTATAATTACTTTAGCTGCTATATAACTAAAACCAAATCTATCTTGAGTAACCATTCTTAATAAATGATTATCTAAACTAGATAGAAAATGATGAAACCAATACATTTTAGGATTTACTTTAACAATTCTTTTTTCATTAAACCATAACTTAAAGCAATCTAATGCCGCAGATTTTCCATAACTTTGATCAATTACATCGCTCTCTGATTCTTGATTAACTAAACCAATACCCTCTGAAAATTGTCTATAATATTGTGTATCTCTTAATTGCTTACATAACATATCAGCTATATAATTTTCTAGATTAGGTTTAATAATAGCATGTTTTTGAACAGATAGATCCACATCGGGATCTATCCATTCATTCAAAATATTATTATTATTTATATTATTTGTGTAACTCATAATTTTTAATTTTTAATTTAAACAATATCATCACTATAATCATTATCATTAGCAGTAGCAAAAGTTACTTCTTTTAAAGTATCTAAAGCTCCATCTTGCCAAAATTGTAATAGATTAGGTTTAGACTTAAATTTATCGCGGTAGTATATTATTAAATCATCACTCGCTTTTTCATTGAAATGATTATTTAAATCTGCAGTTAATTCTTCTACTTTACGTTTATAAGATCTCATTTTACCTAATTCGTCTAAATCTTCTAAAATATTAGATACATATACTTCTGTATAATTCTGATTATTTCCTGCTATAACACCTTCTAGCCCTTGAATTTTAGTTCTCAAATTGTTTTCTTTCTTTGTCTCTAATTTACTTGAAAGATCTGCAACGTGAGAAGGAGCTATAAGTTCACAACATTTCATTAAAGCTTCTATTTCATCTACTTCATAGATTAATTTTATCGCTTTAACTAAATTATGTAAATATGATGCAGTTCTATCTGATACAGCTTCATATACTACTTTAATAAATTTAACGATGTTTTTATCACTAATTTGTTCTTTATTTATATCCTCTTTTGTAGGCATAGGAATATCCAAATCTATAACTTTATTTTTCCATATGTCTTTAAATTGTCCTGCACCAACTCTTTCAACTTTTTGAGTTAATACAAATCTATCCCAAAAAGGATTTTCTAATTCGTCTTCAGGTATTACATTACATGATCCAGCAAATACCGTCCAATCGCATTTCTTTATTTCATCTCCATAAAATAAAGCTTTTTCTCTCATTACAGATAATAAAGTATTTCTTACTCCAGAAGTACCTTTATCTACCTCATTAATTAATAAAAATTCAGCATCTGCTATAGGCGCATCTATTTTATATTCTTTATCCTCCATTAAAGCTTTCATGTTTACTCTACCCTTAATTTCAGAAGTTTTAGTACCTTCATCTAATTCTATAATAAAAGTTTTATCTTTTACTAGATCAGAGTTATAGTTATACTTTGCTGCAGCATAATCTATTAAGCATTGAGTTTTTCCAACACCTGGTTCTCCTAATAATAAAACGGGAAGTTGTGTTAACTCCCCGAGCGCTAGTACTTTAAATGTTTCTTCTTTTCCTACTAATCTTGTTTTAATTTTTCTTATTGTTGTCATATTTTTTAAATTGATTTAAGTTAATAATTCCACTGTTGTTATATACTTCTTTCTTTATTTCCCAGTTTTTAGTTTCTTGATGCCATTCTACCTCACTAATTAGTTCGGTTACACCTTTTACTCTTTTACCAGTATATAAAGATTTGCCTCCGTTCCATCCTACTTCTAGATCTTCAGAGCTAGTTTTAAATATTAATGGTTGATTATTGCAAGCAGTTTCTGCAACTATAAATAAAAAAGGTTTTATTTCATATCCAGGATATAATATAGATAGATCTTTTTCTATAAATTTACTATAAATAGCTGCTTGTCTATAATAAGCATATTTTACATAACTAGATTCAAAACTATATACAGGTTTTCCTGTAGTTTTTAAATCTATTGCTTGAATAGTTTTAAGATGATGATCTATAATAACTTTATCTATCATTCCTCTAATTATATACTGTTTTCCTGACTCAGTTATATATTCCATTTCAAATTCCAGCTGATTCTTTATTTCTTGTAAGGGCCCAGCTGTAATAAAATATTTACCAGTGTGCTCGGATGAAGTTAACATATTCACCATATTAACAGTTTGATTATATTCGTCTTCAGATAAGATAGTTTTATCTGTATTTTCTATTATAAAATTAACATACTCTTGAATATTAGGATCTTCAAACTTTTTAATTACGGATTCAAATTTAATTTTAAATCCAGATGCTCCATATGCCATACCTCTTATTTCTTCTTCTAAAAATGAATCTTCAGCACAGTCTCTGTCTTTTTGCGCAGCAATTTTATACTTTATATACGCACTAATAAAATCTCCCATCATTCCACCAGGGGCTTCTAATTTAGAGACAACATATCTATTTTTAAATTCATCGGGCTCAGTAAGCATACAATCTACTGCTGATCCTTTTCTAAAAAAAGTTGTATCCTCTTCTTTAGGATTAAGTATATGTTCTCTATAAAATGTTGGACTATAATCCAATAAATTTAATGAAGAAAAACTTAACTTATGATTTTCTAATGTTTTTATTTGTTTTTCCATTTTATATTATTTGTAAATTAAATACTAATTTTCTTTCGTCTACAGATTCTACATAAGATATTTGACCAGAACTTCTAACGATCTCTATACTATCATCAGATATTTTTCCACATTCTACCAAAGTATCCAAAAACCATTTAGTCCAGGGCCATAAATTATCACAATCCCACGGTTGACCTTCGTCTGGTTTATATATATCTATCCATACTCTTAGATATTCTCCTTTCTTTAATTTTATTATAGGAAGTTCATCTATATAAGGTTTTAGATATTCATGTACCCATCGAGCTACTTTAGCTCTAGAATGATAGTTCAAGCTACCATCATATATTCTCTGCCCATTAATAGTCCAGTATTTAGGTTTACCTGCTACTAAAGGATTAGACAATACTCTGTTGCCCACAGAGTCTACTAAAAATCCTTTTTTATCCCAGTTATATTCTCCGCTTTTTAATCTTCTTTGATGTTTTTGAGGTAAATCTTCTGGTTTTAAAGAATCTTTAATTTTATTATAATATTTAGCACGCCTTCTTTTTGAAATAGGGACTCTATTTTCAAAATTAGGGAGCACTACTTTCCACACATTTGCGCTCATCTTAAATTAATTTGGTTAATAAATATTTTCCATTTTCACTTCCATACATACTTACATACTCACTTATATCTTTACAATGTGTTGAAGTAGGTATAAATACTATTTTAGCATTAGGAAGTATTTTTTGTAATTCTTTTGCACCTTTAATACCTGCATCATCATTATCATATAATATAACTATATTCTTATATTGAAGATCTAATGATTCGAGAATCTTATAGTCTATATGATTAGTTTCAGCTTGTGGTGCTATAGAATCTAAATTAAACGATCGTAAACACATCACGTCTTTCATTGATTTAGTGATCACGAGAGTTTCAGTTTCTTGTGTTAGTTGTGAAAATCCTTGAAGTTGTTTATTAGTTGCATTACTTAACCACTTATATTTACCTTTTTGAGCTTTAGGCCTATATACTTTTACTTTATTATCTCCAAGTCTATAACAATATATAGGGTTAGTTTTATAATATCTAAATATAAGTTTCTTATTTACAAATATATATTTAGCTGAAAATACATTATATTCTTTAAGTATATTAATATCTATATTAAACTGAGCCCAGTATTCTAAATCTTCTTTAGTAAAATGCTGTGGTTTAAATTGTATTAGAGTATTCTTTTTTTCTTTAATTACTTCATTTTTAAAACACTCATATTCAATTTTTTCTGTAATTACATTATTAGGGCCATTTAATCCTAAATTCATATCAGAATTTATAATATTAAGTGAGGTATTAAAAGTAGATCCAGTTATTAACATAACTAAATCAAAACAACTACCTTGGTAGCCGTTAAAATCTTTAAATCTCATTTCTCCTCCAGGAGCATAATATATATTAAATGATGGATTTTTATCTTTTCTAAAGGGACTATGATACATTTTCCCTAATTTAAAATCAAATCCTAAATAATGTCTAAATATTTCTTCTTCACTAGTAACATCAAGTATATCTTTTTTAGTTAAAGAGGGTTTATACTCTTCAACGTTTTCTAAATTATACATAATATTATAGTTTTGAAAGAAACAGAAAAAGAGGAGTTTCGTCCTCTAGGAATGAACTTAATCGTCCTTTAGGCCTCTGTTATCTCCTCAGTTTCTGAATCAAGGTGGATCTTTCTAGAATGGCAAGTCATCTGAATCAGTAGAATTTACTTCTACTTCTGCTTTAGCGCTTTCTTTTTCCATTTTATCATTATTTCCAATCTTTAATCCAGTTGGATTAGTTGTCATAATTTCGATAAAAGGACAGAAATTAGGTAAAGCAGCATAATCTCTGTAATTATATATAACTTTTAATCTTATAAGAGTACCTTGATATTTGGTTCCCATAAAATTAATTAAATTATCACATAATTCATTGAAAGTACTTCCGCTAACTGAAAAAGAGTTTGGATCTACAAATTTTGTACAGATATGCTTAATTCTAATAAGCATATTATTTACTCTTCTTTTTGTAGCTTCTTCTTTACTTTCGCCTTCTTTCTTATTCACTCTCTCAGGATCTACATCCCATTCTAAGTGTTTAAGTTTGTTCCCTTCTAGGTCACTAAAACTAAAACATAAATAAGTACTACCATTGCTAGCAGTTTCTTTACTAATGTTTTCTAAAGTACAGTTATCGTTTATTCCTACAGGAATACTTGATACTGAACTTTGTTCTTGCACTTGCGTGCTCTGATTAATTTCATACATACTCATAATAATTTAAATTTAAATTGGTTACTAAAATACTATTTTAATTCGAAATTAGCAAATGCATCATCTTCTTTTTCAACATTGCTATCTTCTTGATTATCAGACTGTTGTACTTCTTGAGAATCATCTGTATGATTTTCATTAGTACTATTGTCATGAATTTCACTACTAGAAGACGTAGAAACAACTTCACCTCCAGATTTTTCTATAGCTTGATGTAAATCATTTATAGTATCTTGAGCTTTTTGTTCATTACTTTTTTCACCAGGAGGATGTTCTTTTATATAAGCTACTGGTACATCTTCTGCTTCTTCTTCTATATTTTCTTCCCACCCATCATTATCTTCTTCAACTTTAACAATTTTATAAAATACATATTCAGGATAAGTTGTACTATATATAGCTTCTTCACATACATACATATCTTCTTCTCCAGTTCCTGGTAATCCCATATATGATCTTATATCTCTGTCATGAGGTATATTTTTAATATATCCTTGCTTATTTACAGCTACACCATCTCCATCAGGAGCAGTATATATATGTAAATCTTTTTCGCCTTCACTTGGGTATGCTATACCTATTCTGTTATTATTAGCGTCTATTTTTAATCTAGACATTAGTGCTGGTGATAGTCTCATTTGGCCTTCGCCTTTTAATTTTATAGCTAAACTATCTCCGAAAGAATTCAATCTTTCTCTTCTTTTTCCAATTAGTTTCATATTTATTTATTTTTATTTGGTTTATCAAAATTTTTCATGTTTTTCATGAATTTTTTATTATCTTCTATTTTAAGACCTTGCTCTAAAGCATATTTTGCTAGTAATATAGTTCCTATTATTACTAGTATTAAAATTAATATATACATAATTAGTTATAATATTCGTTTATAGTTTTAATTACATTACTTATATCATTTGGAATCTTAAATTCAAACATATCTCTAGGAGATTTTGCAGTTGTAGTTCCATCAGATTGAGTTATAAAATTATATATTCTCTCACCGTCAGCATTTAAAGACACGTCTGTAAATAATACTACAGTAAACATACCCTCCATAGTTATTACATTATCTACTAATTTGCCTACAGTTTTAAATTTAAGTCTTCTACTACCTGATAAATCTGTAGATTGCTCAGCATGCCCAATCATTACAAAATTAATATCTTCTCTCATATTTTTACCAGCTGTAGCGATCTCCCATGCATGTAATCCTATCTCTGTAAATTTATCAAATCCACGTTCATTGGCCCTACGCATGTATTCATTAGCCATTATATATTGAAAATCATCTATAATTACATTCTTAATATGAGGCATATTTTCATCTATATGTTTCATAGTTTGTACTATAGTAGAAGCTCTATCAGATTCTATATAATTACCTTGAGGATTTTCTTTAGATAATTTAGTATAATTACCTTTCCATCCTCTAAATGGCATAGGCTTATTACCTACATTTACAATGAATGTTTCTTTAGGGTCTAAGTTTTCTAAACTAGTGGACTTCCCTGAACCACTTTCTCCGATAATTAAAATTTCTTGTGACATTTTATTCTTTTTTGTTATTATTTATTTTATCTATATCTTCTATTTTTAACTGACCTTTTTCATCAGGTATATCATATTCATCTACTCTATTATATTTTAATATGTCTACCATACTCATTACTATTCCAGATTCTCCATCTCTATTTTTTAAAATATGCCAATATATCATTGGTTGTGATGGTTTTTCAGGATTAATAACAGGTAAATGATGTGGGCCATATGTTTGCATATTAAGCATATATGGTTTATGTGTAATTAAAACATAATCTGATCCATGAAATACAGCATCTGATCCAAAAATATCTTTTTTCATAGGATAATTTTGCATAGGATTAGTCATTCTATCAGATTTTTCTATCTCTCTATTTAACTGACTTATAACTATAAATATACATTTAATTTCCTTTTTAGCTAGCATCATCATTCTATATAATTTTACTAAACTTTCTCTTTCACTGTCTCCAGCTTTATGTTTAGTTAATAAAGTGTGATCTATTAATATTACAGTTCCGTATTCTTCATCTTGAGTTTTAGTTTTTCTCATCTCATGAAAATGCATAATAGTATGATACATCTCTTCTACTGTACCAGGAATATCTACATAATATATACTATATTTTCTAGATATACTATTTACTACATTCTCTGCTCGTTGATACATTTCATCATCTAAGTCTTCATTGCTAGAATATAACTGACCTACAGTTCTATATAATTTATGAGATATTTTTCTACCTACTTGTTTCATTGCTAGCATCTCAAAGTTAAATGATAATACTGAAAAATTTTCATCAGGATTGTTATCAAAAAGACTAGTTTCTAAATCATTTGCTATACTTGATTTACCAGAACCAGACATTCCTGCTATTGTCATTATCACGTTCCAATCTAATCCACCCATAGTTGCTTTATTAAACTTATCCCATCTAGTTGCTAAAGAATGTACTAATCCTTTTCTACGTTGATCTATGTATTCTAAGATTTCTTTTCCTGCATTTCTAATATGAGAATAAGTTAATGTTTTTTTAGATGACTTTTCCTCCATAATCTATGTTGTTGTTGTTATTATTATTTGTATTTTTCATGTGCTCTTGTACATCTATATATACTTCATCTCTTAAATAATTTTTAAGAGTTTTAATATACATCATTTTTCCGCTTTTTTTCAAATTATCTACATAATAAGATAAAAGTTCTAACATTTTTTGATGCTTAAGTTTATTAGATTTTAAAATGCCTATATATATTTCTTTGCATAATTTTTTCTGTAATCTTAAACTTGATTCTGCTCCATTAGATCTCAAAGTGCTTAAAGGATATGCTTCATAAAATTCTTCAAATTCTTTAATATACTTTTCTAATGCTAAATCGTTTAGATCATCATCTCCTAATAGTAAATTATCAGCTTTAGCGTCTGCAAAACTATCTACCATAGATTTAATAAATCTTATTCCTTTAGCGGTTGGCTTAAATCCATCCAAATTAACTTCTTTGGCATCTCTTCTCACCATTATATATTTTGCTTTGACTAAAGGAGCAACATCTTTCATTGTTATTGTATCTATTTCTTTATAAGTACGTAATAAATATACTTTATTATATACATAACAATATATTATAAAATAATCTTTTAGACTTAAGTTATTATCTATTAATATGTTGATAAAAGGTTTTCCAAATGGTATCATTTTCCTTTTTTAATTTCTGCTTCCCATTCAGCCCAAGTTTCATGCATTTGTTCTGCTTGTTCCGCTGTTATAAATTGTTTTTCTTTTAAATGTATTTTATGATCATGTTCTTCTTCAAAAAATATTTCTTTTGTTTTAGTAGCTTTATATATATTCCACAATTTTCCTCTAAAAAATATTCTTTTAATCTTTTCCTTCTTCTGGTTTGCTAGCTTTTTTAACTGTTGTATCATAATTTGTAAAGTTTAGTGAAATTAATAATAAAATTATATATCCTGCTAGATCCCATAATGAATCTGCTGTCTTACTTGTAATTCCTCCATTTTGTAATCTATGTAGTTTATCATCTATTCTACAACATAATCCAAATTGTTTAGGAGTCATTGCTTCCATATTCGATTTTGTTCCAAATATAGGATCTCCTTGAGTAGCAGAATCACCATAGTCTTGATTTTTAGCAGTAAGTAAATTAATTAATTGTTCACCTACTTTTTTAATTTTCCATTGTGTGTGTTTTTCCATAATTTTAATTTTAAAGGGCGAGGTCGGCCAAGTATTTATGGTGGCAGTCTCCCTATCATATAAACCACATTTGACATTTTTAAAGCTAGCTCGTTAGACTCTAAAATACTCAACCTGTTTGGCCCTTATGTTAATATTTCATTTAATGTTTCTATCCATTCACAGTTATAATCATTTTGAGTTCTCTTTCGTACCCATTTAACTTCCTGAGTACCACGTACATAGAGATTTATATACAAAGCTTGTTTACCTTCTATCATTCTTAATACTCTACCTCTTCTTTGTATATTATCTAATGCTTTAGAACTACCTGCAGCACATATTCCAAGAGAACATTCTGGTACATTTAAACCAGCATTTAATGCTTTAACAGAACTTATTAATCTTACTTTAGTTCTTCCATCACCGAATTCTTTGAGAGCTCGTTTCTTGTCTTTAAGTTTCATTTTAGAATGAAAAGTTATACACTCTTCTCCTAAAATATCTTGTAGATTCTCCGCAAAGTTAATACTTTGACTAAAAACAAGACCCTTTCTGTTAGGAAATTTATTAACAATTTTCTTGATTAATTCTACTTTATTTACAGCATTATAGCAAATATTTTTCCTTTTTTGCATTGCCATATAAAATATATTTGCCCATTTAGCTTCTTCTTTATCTTTAGAATTCTTTAATTTTGTAGCATTCTCAAAAGCTACAAATCTACCTCCTAATTCATTAGTTGCTTTATTAAATAATGTATCAAATCTCTTATATTCTTTAACTTCTTCTTCGGTAAAACTTACTCCTAAATTATATACTTTATATGGTGATACTAATTCTAGATCTAATGCATCTAAAGTATCTGTTTTTTTAATTGTAGGCGCAAATCCTTTTAGATATTCTTTATATTCATCATTTTCTGGTTCTGTAGCTGTTAAACAATATATATTATCAAAACTATTATTTTCGTATAAGTTTCTATATTCATAAGATAAAGTAGTATGTACTTCATCTACTATTAATATAGAACAGGTATAATTTTCCCATTTGTATACAGTTTGTATACATTGTATATCTATTCGATCTTTATATTTAGATAATTTCCATTTTTTTAATTCATTTGGCCATTCATTATCTCTTAAATTTTCAGTAGGAACAACTATTAAAGCCTTATTATATATATCTTTAGATAAAATATGATCAATTGCCATTAATCCCATTTTAGTTTTACCTATACCTGTAGCTGCTATAGAAGTTCCTTTACAATTATTATTTATCCACGCATCTATATGTTCTTTTTGTTCTTTATCTTTATTATTCATATTAAAATATTTATAATTTTTCTAAATCTTGCCATTACTTGTGTAAAAGTTTTGGAAGATTTATTATAATACATTGGACTTAGAGGTACAAACTGATGCTTTTCCATTGTTTCATTTACTCCCTTTTGTAATCTTTTTTTATTAGGACCTTCAGCTAAAATAACTTCTTCTATATCAGGCATAAACCTATCGTGAGGCCCTCTGTCATTACCAAAAAGCTGTTTTTTCTTTTTTGTTTGTTTTTTCATGTTGTGTGTAATTTAATAAAAGAGCGGGTAAGCGCTCTTTTGGTACTACGACTGATAAAACAAGTATTAGTTCTAGCTTACCCTAGAACTGTAAAAAGGAAAGAAAGAGAAATTGCATAACTGTATGTATATTACTAACGCAATATTTCATATACTATCTAGTTTTCTCTCTTTCTAACCTATTAATTAAAGGCAGAAATCATGACATAACGACCTTTAATCATTTTTATCTTCTTTAAATACTACAGTTTTAAATCTATCATCTTCTGGATTATTATCTGTATATTTATTTTTCCATTTATCTACCTCTGCAAAATATAGTTTTCTGAATTTATCTAATTCTTCTCGCGTATCTTTAATTTCTATTGATACTACAGAAAACGTTAACAACGATCCAAGTATTGCTCCTCCTGCTATTGATATAGCTATTACCAGTAAAGGTACAAATATATTTGTATATTCCATTATTTCTTAAATTTAATATGTTTTATTTTTATTTTACTTATACAAGATTCAATTTTAATTATATCTATGTATCCATTTTTATCATAAGGAACATAGTCTAATCCTGTAATTTTATTAAACTTCTTCATATCATTATCTATTAGATTTAATATATACTTTTGAAAATCTATCATTTTCTGAAGTTCTTCTCTGAATTGTTTTTTAGTTATTTTATTCTTTTTTAACTTTTTAATTGTTTCTTTCATAATTTTAAATATTAAATAAAAAAGAAGAGAGTCCAGCTGACCTGAGTAACGTTGTTGTACCCTTCAGGAATAAACCACTATAGTGTTTCGTTTAATTTATTCTCTGGGGAATCTATTTCCAGTACTTCTGAGGTATGAAACTCTCTTCTATTTATATTATTTATTTACACCATTTATCTGATATATTTTCATCTACAACCATATCAACGTCTTTGCAGATAACTTTACCTGCTGCTAACATTAATTTTTCTTGCTGACTTACCCAATGATCTACATAATCTTCTCTTACTTCACAAGTTATTTCATCATGTACTTGTGAAACTATTCTAACTTTATCATGTAAATTATTCATTATAATATAATCAGCAATCCAGGCTAATGCTTGTTTTATCATATCAGCTCCTGATCCTTGAATCGGTGTATTTTTAGATGCTCGTTCAATTTCGCCTAATCTTTGAAATTTATGAGAATTTGGCATAGTGTCTAAATCTTTATGATCTTCAAACCATCTAATCCTTCTATAAGGCTTAAATGTTTTAATATATCCATATTTTTTCCCATAATTACCTAATGAATTAAGAAACTTTTTAATTTTAGGCAAAGACTCAAAATATTTATCAATAAAATGTTTAGCATCTGTCTGTGGTATATCTAAAGTATCTGCTAATTTCATATATGACATGCCATAAGCTAAACCAAAATTAATAGTTTTGGCTACATCTCTGTAAGATTTACCTCTTAAAAAATCAGGTTTATTTTTAACTTTATTTATATCTATATCAAATACTAAAGCAGCTACTTTACCGTGAACATCTTCTCCTTTATTAAATGCAGTTAACCACATAGGGTCCTTCGATCCCTCAGCAATTAATCTTAACTCCTGGCCTGAATAATCCATAGTAACTAATTTCCATCCTTCTTCAGCATGAAAACAGTTTCTATATTTATCATCAGCTGGTATATTTTGCATATTAGGATAACTCTGATATGAATATTTACCTTTTTGCCCAGAAGACACACGACCTGTATTTAATATTTGCCAAAATACAGTATGTATTTTTTGACTACTTTTATTTAAATATTTAATAAATTCTTTACCATATGTAGTTCTTAACTTAGCTTTCTTTCTATAATCTATTATAGTTTTAATAAGAATATGCTGCTTCTGCCTTTTAAATAATTCTAACATATTAGTGTTCTGTAAACTAGGATCCAGGGTTTGTAATACTTTAGTTACCTGTGACGGGGACGACCATTTAATACCTACCTCCCTTCCTTTTTTACCAAACATATCTAATTGAATACCAGGTAGTTTGAATTTTTCTAACTCTTTTGTAGATAGTACTATATTATCTAGTTCAGTCTCTAATTCTTGTGAAGTATCTTCGGCATTCTTTGCTAGCTCCAGCCACCTGTCTTTATCAAAACACATACCATTCCATTCTATTTCAGCAAATGCTCTTAAGGCCCCATTTTCTAAATCTAAAACGTTCTTCAGATCTAAATTATTAATTGATTCCATTTGTTTCTCTCTTATAGGTATCAAATATTCTACATCTTTAGCACCATATATAATTTGATTTTCTGTAAATGGTTCACCTTTTTTTATTTTACTAAACTCTCCTCTAGTATCCTTTTCCATTTCTACTCCCATGTACCTAAGCAATACTTTATCTAATCCATATCCATATCCTCTTTTTCCACAGTTTAAGACTACCTCTGCTAACATAGTATCATATATACCATTCAATCTAAATCCAAAACTACTTAAAATAAATTTATAATCAAATTTTAAATTATGGCCTAATTTGATCCATCTATCGTCTTCAAATAAAGGGCGTAATATACTTATATCAATATCTCTAGTATCTATAACGAACTGCACATTCTCATCTCCAATTTGAAGCATAATAACTTTATTTTTATGCCAGTCTACTCCATCAGTTTCAGTATCTATAGCTACAAAAGTTTTATAATTAAAATAATCTATTACATCATTTAATGTAGCTGTTTCTAAATTATTAAAAACTGTTTGTTTATTACTTATATATTTAATCATCTTTTAATTCTTCTTTACAATCATCACACATATTATAAGCTTTCTTTAAAAGCCCAACAAATCTACCACTCATGCTTTTAGCATCTTCACCTTCTATAATAAGGTCATCTCTAGGAATTAAACTAAGATTATTATTTTCTTCTTTTATTTCAAAACTCATTGCTGCCATATTTTCTCCTAAAAATTCAAACCATAAATTCAATAATTCTATTCTTTCTTCATGCTGAGAAGGCCTCATCTGCATTGCTTCTTCTTTAGTTAAATTTTCTGTTATTTCTCTAGGTAATGCCCAAGCTTCAGATGCAAAACAAATAATATTAGTTTCAGCTGTTCTGATCATATCTAACATTATTTCTAATACTGCGTCCTTACCATTTTGACTTTCGAATCCTTCCATAGGTAATCCAAATTTCTTTCTATAACCATCTTTAGATAATAAAAATAAAGCTGGAGATAATCTTAAATTTTCATTTAAATATAAATTAGTAACAAACTTTAATGTAGCTAATTTAAAATCATTAATTTCTTCTTTAGTTGGTTTTTCAATTGACATAATAATATAATTTATTGGTTAATACTTAAAAAAATACCTCAACTCTAATAGGATCCATGATCTAGATAAAAACGGAAACTATAAAAATCTAGGTATAGTTCTTCAATGTATAAACTATACAATCCTATTAAAGTGAGGGTGAAATATTTTTAATCTTCAGTCTCGTCAGGTGGCGTGTCTTCTGATTGTTGTTGTGCGGCTTCTATATATTTTATGGTTTGATTTACCATATCTTCTTCATGACCTTTAAATTCTTTGTAATAAGTTCCCATTAATTTACTTGGCCATATATGTTTACCTTTAAGTTTTTGTTTTTCTATTGTTTTAATTAACTTACGTCTAGCTTTATACTCTTCATAAGTTTCTCCTTCTAATCTATATGATGCACTAGAAAATTTAAATTCTTTTTCTACAGATCTATCTTCTTTTTTATCTTTAGCCATTATTTTGTTTTTAAAACATCTAATAAATAACATTCAGAATCATTATGTAAATAATTATATATATCTATTATTTTATATTTACCTCTTTCATTAAATGTTATAGTATTACCTATAGATAGCACAGGGCCTCCTTCATACGCTATTTCTATTATTTTTCCTTCTTCTTTATCATCATATTTTATGGATGAAGTTGGATCATCAGAATAAATAATTATTCCTCCTTCGTCTTCAGGTAAAAACTTAAATGTACGTCTTTGTTTGTCTTTATTTAATATATTTATTACTCTTCTCTTCATATTAAATGCAAACATACAAAAAATAATATACATTAGCAACTATTACATATTTTTTTTCAACATAATAGTGTGTATATCATGGCATCTTCTGTTAGTTTTAAATGGAGATTTCATTGTATTATAAGATTCAAATTTATATAAAGGTACACTTAATTCTATTTCTCCACTATATTTAAAATAGTTATCAAAATTAATTACAGTACTTTTATATAATTCATTTAATCTTTGTTCTGTTTTTTGTTCTTCTATAAAATTTTTTATTATATCTTCGTCCATAAGTCTTCTTCTTTTAAATTATATTTTTTCATTAAGTTTATTAATTTTCTCTTTAATGTACTTTTTTTAGCACTTGGAACATCAAACGGACTATCCATTACAACTCTTTTCATTCTAGTTATTGTTTTAGATAGATTTTTACAAATTTCTATTGCAGATTCTTTTGACATAATTATTTGGTTTTAGTTAATAAAAAAAGAACGGAGCTACAAATTGGCTAGTCGTAATACTTGTAATACTCCGTTCTCTCTCCTCGTACAACACACAACAAGAAATCATTTAAAGACTTTATTAAATTTATCAGAACAATCTTCTAATTCATTATCTATAATATCTCTTATTCTCATTAATATAGAAATTAAAGAATTGTCTGTTAAATCTTTTAAATTTATATTAAAATTAGATAGCTTAATCTTTTCATCTTTATATTTGTCTTTCTTATTAATATATTTATCTATTTGTTTAAGTTTATCTACAAAATCACTAGGATTATCTACATCAGCTAAAGATTTTAATAATCCATCAGCATTAGAAGAATATTCATCCTTATTATTATCAGGTAACTTAATTTCTACATTAATAGATATTTTATTAATACTAGAATTCTTATCCATATTAATAATAGCTTCACATGCATTATTAATAGTTTCCTTATAGTTTCTAAATTTATCACAAAGTTCTACTATATTCTTTGTTTGATTAAACTTAGCTTTTACTATATCATAATTTTTAACTGTATCTTTTTTACTAGCCATAATATTTATTTTTATACATTTATAATATTAGAAATCATTCTTTTTCTCACTTAAATGAGATTCAAAACCTTCTCTATCAACACCATATGCTTGATAGCTGTTTTCTTTTCCATATGCTCTTTCAAGTATATTTTCGAATAATGCTTTAGTTATTTCAGGTGGAGGTAAATGGTGTGCCATTTGTTCTGTCATTCTATGTACAGTATTTGCATTACCAAATGCCATGCCTAAAACTAATATATCATTAGCATTTTTTGGATTAACTTTTTTAATTATTTTTTCTATAAGTAAAGATTTACTAATATCTCCTTCTTTTGCACCTATTTCATGCATAAATTTAGGTATATCCATAGGATCTAAATTAGTAGGAACAGCTTTTGAGAAATGTTTTTCTTCATGGTCAAAATTAAATTTTATTTCCATCTTTCTTGTTTTTGTTGTTAATATTTATTTCTTCTATCATACTACATATATTTTCATATTCAGAACTATCTATCATACTATCTTCAGATTTCTCTAAAGTCATTTCAAAATTATTTATAATAATATGACCATGTCCTTTAAATATAGAATAGATATTTTCACCAGGTAATATAACATATGTTGCTGTATGAACTAATTCATCTTTTATCTTATACGGAATTACTTCTCTTGTAACTATATCACCAGCTATTTTTGTTCCAATATAATTAAGTGCTTTATCAGGTGGTACTCTTTTCCAAACAGGAATGCCTATACTATTTCTAGACTGAAACATTAATCTAGATCTAACTAATCCAAAAGGACAATTAACGCTAACAAAATCTATTAAATAATACTCAACTGGTTCTTGATCAGTTTCTTTTGTTATATTAATATATCCTTTTATACCATTAGAACTTTTTATTCTAATGGCTTTAGGATTATCAGATAATCTAACACCAACTATTTCAATCTCTCTGTCTTCTTTTATAAATTCTACTTCAGTCATCACCATATGCTTTAATTAATTTTAAAAGTTGCTCTGCTACATCTCCATTAAATTCTGCATTCTTTCTGATCCAATCTCTGTTTTCTTGTATACACTTTAATAATAACTCTTGATTCTGTATAATTATTTGTAAATATTCTCCAATAATATAATCTTTATCAGAGGTTTTCTGTTGTGTTGTTTTGCTCATTTTTCAATAGTTTTTTATAATCATTAATATAGTCTAATAAGTGTTTTGCATATGTAGTATAATACATTGCGCCTTCAAAGTGAAATCTCACTTGTTCATCTTCTATTGCGGCTTCATACGCTTCTCTTAAACTTTTTTCTTTTTCCACCAATATACTTACTAATTTCATTTTTGCCATATCTATTCTTTTTTAATTACTCTATCAAATTTATACCTACCCCAAAAGTTTTTCCTAAATATAATTAAATCATCTATTTTAATCAATGCAAATTCTCCAAATGTACAATAATAGGTATCACCATTTTCTAATGCAATTGCATAATTTGTATAAGGTTCTTCTATTATCTTATCTATAACTTTGAGTGTAATTTCTTTATTATATTTAAAATCATTAGCCATTGTTTGGCTATAACTATTATGACTTAGTAACATAAAAACAGTACTAATCAAAGATAGCATTATTATTTTTATTATTGCTTTCATTTTAAATTCATTTAATTGTTATTATTTTACCCATTCTCCTTCTTTTATATCTTTCATCTCTTTAGATATTAATCTAATTTTATTAGATCTAATTACAGACATTAATGTTTTCTTTAACTCATACATCTTATTTTCTATATCTTCATAGAACTTTGGAGATGATTTCACTACATCAAAAATGTGAATATAATATCTACATTTAAGATCATAATTACCAACATGGTAATTTCTAGAACTTATATCTATATTCTTTTGATTATAAGATTTTAAATTTACTTTTTGAATAAATTTGTATACATCTTTACTTATTTGTAAAGTATATAGTATTTCCATAGCTCCATCTAATAATAATTTATATCTATATCCTTTATTTCTAATAGTAAACAAATCCTGCGTTATATTTTCTTGAAATATAACTGGCTTTTTAGTTTCCTTTTCCATTATTAAATAGTTTAATTATAATTTCTGTTAATATATCTATTTTTCCTTCTAATATTTTTATATCTGTTGTAGCTTTATGTCTTTCATTAAGCAATTCATTCTTAGTTGCTTCTAACTCTTTTTGTACATCTATTGTACATGCATTACCTCTTGCTGATGGATAATTTTGTATCATTTCTAATACATCTTCATAGTTTAATATGTCATAATCAGCTTGGCCAGCACCATCATGACCTATTTGTATTGAATTTAATATATCTTCTGCTTTCATATCTTTATATTTTAAGTATTATTTAACTTTACATTTATTCTCATCAACACACTTTTCATCCTCTTCTAAATCCCATATAACTACCATGCCATCTCCTCCTTCACTATCCCAAGTATCTGGATGGTTATCTCTTATTTTCTCTGCTTCTTCCATTGTATCTACATTTGCTATGAAATATGTACTAACTCCACAACACATACATCCTATTTGCTGTACTAAATATCTTTTCTTCATCTTTTTATATTTTAAATGTTAATATAAACTGTAAAATCCTGATAAATATAAAATGAGAAGAAATATTGATGTTCCTAATACAGATCCCCAAAATCCAACCCAAATTACTATTCCTAATAATTCTAATATTATTTTTAATATATCTTTCATAATTTCTTTTTTAAATAAATTGATAAAATTCGCCTTGGGACTACCTCTATTCGCTAGAATAGAAGTAGCGTGCTCGTCAGCACTATTTCTGAGTCGCTAAACTCAACCCGATTATACTCCATAAAAGAGAATAACCCACATATCGGACTTCAATGTGTTTATTAATGAGCCTATATATAAGGACTCATCCTTAGAGATGCACATGAGGCTTAGCATAAAGCTTTGAACCGTTCGCATCGTTTGTTTATTACCTATAAGCTGGGCAATTTTGCGCTGCTTGCCAACTAAATCCTCCACAAGAAGATTGAGTTGACATACAAGATGAGAATAAAAACATACATATAATAGCTATTGCTATTGATGTAAGTATTCCATATCCTAATCCTTTTTCTATTCTCTTGTGTTTTATATCTCTATCTATTCTTTCATAGTTAGCCCTCATTACTTCTGGATCTGATTTATAAGGACTAATCTTCTGTCCTTTACTATTTACCATATATTTTATTTCTGCCATGATTTCTAATTTTTTAATTAATAACTATCTCTTTCTTTTGAAGAAGGTAATAGAACTATTGCTAGTCCTATCACCACTAATATTTTGAATAACATTATAAATTCCCTTTACAACTTAGTAGGGATAGAATGCATTCCTATACCTATTATACAAAATGGTAAAATGATAACTAAACCATTATGACTTTCATAACCAATACCAAATGCAAATAGTTTTTCAAAACTTGCTTTAAGAACGAACTTTTTTCTAATTTCCATGATTTCTAATTTAAAGTTAATACTGTTAATTGTGTGTTAATACCTGTAATGTCCTGTTATTTTCCAATCAAATAAACAATCTTCAATTACTTGTCCATAACCTATGTTATGTATCACTTTGTATTCAGAGTGATAGTTGCTTGGTACATTTACTACTATACCAATATGATTTAATCCTCCTCCTAAATCCCAGGTTACAATATCACCTGGTAAATATTTAGTTGGATTAGGTATTGTCGGCAATGATTCTCCATATCTTTCAAATAATGTTTGAAGATTTGGTACTCTTCTATGATCTATATTTGGATCAACTTTATCATCTGTTAATTGATAACAATTTAGACCTATTTCTCTAGTGTACTTAATATCTTCATGTATTAATTGTTGTAAATCAATACCTAATTTCCTATAAGCTCTTATAACAACGTCAGTACATACACCTATGTTATCTGGTACATCACCCATTGGATAATCTATTGCATAATAAGAACCATCATACTTTATAGTCCAATCTTCCAATGATTTCGCTGCTACTGCTAATTTATCATAAAAGCTAGGATTGTCTTGTGCATTTATATTTAAAAATATAAATAAACAATAACTAATAATCAATAAAATTCTATTCGTTTTCATGATTTCTTTTGTGTTTATCCTTCCTGTTATAAGCCTTCTTACTTTTATGTACTCTAGATGAGGGAGGCCTTATACCTAATTCTAGATCAACTCTTCTTCTTATTGCTCTTTTTCTCTTTATACTTAGTCTTTTATTTTCTCGTGCCATGATTTCTTTTTTTATTTATCATCATTACATACTGAATATACTATACATACTAGTAATAGCATTACTACTGCAGTAATTATAAGTGGTGGTAATATTGTCATATCATTTAAATATTAATATAAAAAGAACAGTACTAATAAATCCATGTATCTTAGCGGTATTTATAAAGTATTTTCTTGAATTTAATCAAGACGTTTTATACTATTTATATCTACGGTTATAAATAATAATCACTGATCAAGTGATATTTAAACTAACTGTTCAATGTCACACCTAAATGTGACTAGTTTATTTTATTCTTTTGTTTTTATTTGGGATTATATCTGCATATGCAAACACAGCAGCTGCAAATAAAAAGATTAATGAGTAGATTAAACAGAAATTACTCTGAAATGACCCACTGTTAGATCCATATAATCCTACATACATTAATAAGAATGCCTGTATAACAGACATTATTG